>JAEEGF011217753.1_pt1 | contig 33454 bp, 25 predicted proteins | sample 9134171 | NCBI WGS metagenome assembly JAEEGF01 (sample SAMN16246542, study PRJNA631951) | gut metagenome | biome: gut microbiome; feature: rumen; material: AP-attached | host: Bos | place: Iran: Karaj | collected 2018-10
GGGGATAGTATTCGATGGCGTGAAAACACTCCGTGGGAGGCTCGGGGTTCCTGGGGAGTTGTTCTGGATAGACGAAGGCTTTGCTGGGAAGCAAGGAGATGAAAATGAACACCCCATGTTCCTCAAGAAGGTGCTGCACCTTATATAATCGTAATGCCTCGCGCTCGAGTTCGCTTTTCGTGACATGTTTGCCGTTGGTGTATTTGGAATTGACACCCTGATAGTAGTTGAACATCTCATCACGTCCAAACAGCCAGTCATCCTTGCCGACCTTGATGGTTTGGTTGGACGACTTATGATAGAAATCCCAAAGGTATTGGTTGTAGAGCCGAATCAGTGCCTCCCGGAACCCGTAGTCGAACCGCAGGTTATACTCGAGATTCTTTTGGAACTGGCCGTTTTTAAAGCTGTTGAATGTGAGCTTGGTTTCTCGCATCTGGTAGAAGACACCATTCAGCTTCTCAAACTTGAACAGATGCGTCCTGGCCTGGACGTAAATCATGAGGAATACGCCTAATGTCAAGAAACATAATATGGTTGCCAGGGTCTTTTTCATGTCAGAATCGGAAATAGATGAAAGGACTGAATCCAACGATGTTGAATGCGGTTAAACAGAATAGGAGTAGAAAGATGGCTATTGGCCAAGCGATGAGATGACCGGCAAAGGGGTATTCTTTGTAAAACACGGCATCTTGAAGTTTCTTTCCCCAAGGGAAGAGTGTCAGGAAGGAGAAAGCAAGTGCAAAAATCAACATGGCGTAGAACTGCATGTCGTTGATCGTCCCAAAGCCCTTGAAGCTGAAGGCGAATAACCGAGAGATAAAAGTGAAGGCATCCCCGAGATTCTCAATTCTGAAGAGCGCCCAGCCCACCATGACGATGATGAGCGTTAAGAGATGAGAGATGAGCGTTGAAAATGTACCTCTACCCTCAGTCCTCTCACCTCTAACCTTTTCCAGACAGATGAACAGCCCATGGTAGGCGCCCCAAATCACGAAGTTCCAGGAGGCTCCGTGCCACAGTCCCGAGAGGAGGAAGACCACCCAAAGGTTAAAGTACATCCTGCGTTTTGAGCAGCGGTTGCCCCCAAGCGGGATATAGAGATAGTTGCGCATGAAGCTGCCGAGGGTGATGTGCCAGCGTCGCCAGAACTCGGTGATGCTTCGGGAGTTATAGGGGTTGTCGAAATTCTCGGGGAAGTGAAATCCCATCATCTTGCCGAGACCGATGGCCATGTCAGAATAGCCCGAGAAGTCGAAATAGAGTTGCATGGTGTAGGCGGCGATGGTGATCCATGCAGTTCCAGTGTCCATGAGGGTCAGGTCGGTCGCAAGAAGCTGATCGACTTGCGCGCCAAGCACGTCGGCAATCAGGACCTTCTTGGATAAGCCGATGATGAACCGGTAGAATCCCTGCATGATTTCCGTAGCGCTGTAATGGCGTTGCCGAATCTCGCCTTCGATGTCGCAATATCGCACGATGGGTCCCGCGATGAGCTGTGGGAACATCATGATATACACGATGTAATCCGTCAGCTTCTCCATAGGCTCGTTGTTGCCACGGTAGGTGTCGATGACGTAGGTAATCGACTGGAAGGTGAAGAAAGAGATGCCGATGGGGAGGAGAATTGATAGAGGAGAGGTTAGAGGAGAGCGGTTAGGGTTGAAGAGGTTGTATAATGATAATACATTATCAATGAGGAAGTTGGCATATTTGAAATAGACCAAGAGGCTGAGACTGATGCCGATGGCCAAGCCGCAGAACAGTTTCTTGCGTTTGGCGTTATCGGTCTTTCGCATGGCTTTCACCAAATAGAAGTTAGCGATGGTGGTGGCGAGCAGCCATAGGATGAAGTCGGGGGCTCCGTATGCGTAGAACACGATGGAAAACAGCAGGATGACATAGTTCCTGAATCTCTTGGGACAGGCATAGTAACCTATCATGAAAAGAGGCAGAAAAAACAACAGGAAGACGTTGCTGCTAAAAACCATGATCAGTATGAATATTTACGGCAAAAATAGTTTATTTCAGTAAATCTGAAAAATATAATCAAAATAAAAAATACGCCAAATAAGCAGGCAGATATCGCACTGGTCCCTCACTGGTGTAATCTTTCGTATATATCAGATAGCGTTCGTTGGTGATACGCGACGGGTATTTCTTACAGAAAGCATCCAACGAAACATGTGTTTTATAGGAGGAAGACTTCACCTCGATGGGCAGGATTTTGGTTCCCCGCGATAAGAGGAAGTCAACTTCGTAATTATGTTTACCACTTTCTGTAGGCCAGGTATGATAGAAGAGCTTGTTGCCAGAAGCCGTGAGCATCTGGGCAACGATATTTTCATATAGGTATCCAAGGTTGGTGGGGAGTTTGTCGCTGAGAAGACGTTCATAAATGATGTTCTCAGTGAACGCTTTGTCGCGGAAAGCCAACGTGACAAAAAGGCCGGTGTCGCCGACAAACATTTTATATTGTTCCATATCTTCCGAGCTCCCAAGGCCGACATTCGGGTCATCACAGTGATGGGAGATGTTCACCGTTTTGGATTTCTCCATTTCAGAGATAAGTTCAAGATAGTCTTCATTCCTTGCCTTGGGAATCACACTGGAAATTTTGTATCGAGAAGCGTTGTTGTTGAGCTGTGCTGGGATGGCTGCGAAGATCCTGGCAGCTTTCCCAGAAGGGTCAATCTTTCCAAAGTCTTCGTCGTATAAATCTAGAATGAGTCTTTTGGTGTGATCCACCATCTCGACATTGTTGGATTCCAAATAGGTGTCCACAGCCTGAGGCATGCCTCCGACAAGCATATAGAGCCTGAAGTCACGCATGAGCTTGCGATGGGCTTCCTTCAAGGGTTGTGGGTGCTCCCAGACGCTGCGGAGCAATGGGATGGTTGCAGTATCACCCATGGCCCATCTGAATTCTTCATAATCCATCGGATACATGCTGATGCGTTCCTCTTCACTTGGGATGAGTATGTTCTCCGTGTTCTTACGGATGGAAATCAAAGAGCCGGTCTCGATGTAATCGTAACGATGGTCATCCACAAACGACTTGATTGCTTGGCGGGCGAGGGGTTGAAACTGAACCTCATCGAAGACGATAAGGGACTTGCGTTCAATCAATTTCACACCGTATGTCAGCTGAAGCCTCAAGAAAATGTAGTTTAAATCGGAAACATCATTGAAGAGATTTTTCACTTCCGCGGAACATCGAGTGAAATCAATGAAGATGAACGATTCGTATTCGTTGCGGGCAAAGGCCTGGACAATGGTGGATTTGCCGATGCGTCGCGCTCCTTCAATAAGAAGCGCACTTTTACCCTTGCTCTCTTGTTTCCATTTGAGTAGGCGTTCGTATATTTTTCGCTTGAAAAGTCTCTTGGATTCCATAACTTGTTGTTTTACCGTGCAAAAATAGTTCATATTTTTTTATCCTCAAAATTTTTTCTGCCCAAAAACACAAAATTCTCAAAATGTTTTTGGCCGAAAAACACAAAATTCTCAAAATGTTTTTGGCCGAAAAACACAAAATTCTCAAATTGTTTTCTTTTCTTGGGATGAGGATGGTGGTTGTCGATAGTTTTTGTATCTTTGCAGATTCTATCAAACTTGTTAAAAAATGAACAATAATCTGCTGAATAAAGACCTGAAATACCTTGTCGCGGACATCAACCTCGCCGACTGGGGAAGAAAAGAAATAGAAGTCTCTGAACATGAGATGCCGGGCCTCATGGCCTTGCGTAAGAAATATGGCGACACCAAGCCGTTGAAGGGTGCCAAGATTATGGGCTCCTTGCACATGACCATCCAGACGGCCTGCCTCATTGAGACATTGGTCGAGCTGGGCGCCACGGTGCGTTGGTGCAGCTGTAACATCTATTCCACGCAGGACCATGCCGCTGCCGCCATCGCCCAGACTGGCACTTCGGTGTTCGCATGGAAAGGGGAGACCCTCGAGGACTACTGGTGGTGTACCAAACGGGCCATCACCTTCCCTGATGGCACTGGACCGGACCTCATCGTGGATGACGGCGGCGATGCCACCCTCTTGATTCACAAGGGATATGCCTGTGAGAACGACCCCAAACTGCTGGATGCCCCCACAGGTAGTGAGGAAGAGAAAGCCTTGATGAGTGTCATCCAAGCCACCTATAAAGAAGATCCTGCCTTCTGGCATACCGTAGTGAAAGGATGGAAAGGCGTCTCCGAAGAGACCACCACTGGCGTGCACCGCCTCTATCAGATGCAGGAACGCGGTGAGCTGCTGGTGCCTGCCATCAACGTCAACGACTCGGTCACCAAGTCCAAGTTCGACAACCTCTACGGCTGCCGTGAGTCATTGGCCGATGGCATTAAACGTGCCACTGACGTGATGATCGCTGGCAAGGTCGTCGTGGTATGCGGCTACGGTGAGGTGGGCAAGGGCTGCTCACACTCCATGAAGAGCTACGGCGCTCGTGTTCTCGTCACTGAGATCGACCCCATCTGCGCCCTCCAGGCTGCTATGGAAGGCTTTGAGGTCACCACGATGGAAGAAGCTGTCAAGGAAGGCAACATCTTCGTCACCACTACCGGCAACTGCGATGTCATCACCCTGGAACATATCTTGCGGATGAAAGACCAAGCCATCGTGTGCAACATCGGACATTTCGACAATGAGATTCAGGTAAGCCGCCTCGAGACCGCCAAAGAGCTGAAAGAGAAAATCAACATCAAGCCCCAGGTGGACAAATACGTCTTCGAGGACGGTCACTGCATCTTCCTGCTGGCCTCAGGGCGACTGGTCAACTTAGGCTGCGCCACTGGACACGCCAGCTTCGTGATGAGCAACTCGTTCACCAACCAGACCCTGGCACAGATGGACCTCTGGGAGAAACGTGATGAGTATAAGGTCGGCGTGTATTGCCTGCCGAAATACCTCGATGAGGAAGTCGCGCGTCTGCACCTCGAGAAGATCGGTGTGAAACTCACCAAACTGACCCAGAAACAAGCCGACTACATCGGCGTGCCCATCAACGGGCCGTTCAAGTCGGACATCTACAGATATTGATGAAGATTGCTGTCAACACACGGTTGTTGCTGAAAGGCAAGCTGGAAGGTATTGGATGGGTGGCTTACGAGACGCTTCGTCGTATGGTGGCCGCTCATCCCGAAGTGGAGTTTTATTTCCTCTTCGACCGCCAGCCTGACCCGATGTTTTGCTTCGCCGACAACGTGAAACCTGTGGTGTTGTTTCCTCAGGCACGTCACCCTTTCCTGTTTATCTGGTTCTTCGAGTTGTCGGTTCCCCGGATGCTGAGAAAGCTTAAGGCAGACTTGTTTTATTCGCCAGATGGCTATCTGAGTTTGCGCTCCAAGGTGCCGCAGGTGGTGGAGTTCCACGACCTCAACTTCGAGCATTTCCCGGGCGACATGCCCAAAATCCATCTGTGGCATTACAAGACGTTCTTCCCGAAATTTGCCAACAAGGCACGACGTATCGTCACCGTATCGGAGTTCTCCAAACAGGATATCGTGGATTGTTACGGGGTCTCTGCTGATAAGATTGACGTGGCTTACAACGGAGTGAATGAGGTCTTCAAGCCATTGGACATCAGTCAGCAACACCAGGTGCGGGCGAAGTACAGCGGGGGCAGCCCCTATTTTATGTTTGTCGGTTCGCTGCATCCGCGCAAGAATCTGGCGAGGCTTTTCACCGCCTTTGACCAGTTTAAGAAACGACACGCCTCAGAGGTGAAGCTGCTGATTGTTGGGGAGAAACGATGGTGGACTGAACCGATACAGCAGGCTTACGATGCCATGAGCTGCAAGGACGAGGTGGTCTTCACAGGCAGGCTGAGTGCAGAAGAGCTGCATCAAGTGACTGCCTCGGCGTTGGCCTCGGTGTATGTGTCTTATTTTGAGGGATTTGGAATACCTATTCTCGAGGCCTTCAAATGCGACACCCCGGTGATTACCTCTAATGTCACCTCCATGCCTGAGGTAGCAGGTGATGCCGCCTTGCTAGTGGATCCCTTCAACGAGTCCTCCATCGCTGACGCAATGGAAAAAGTCTTGGATGAGCGTGTGAGACAAGAATTGATAGAGAAAGGCCGAGTGCGCGCCCGTGATTTCTCATGGGACCAGACGGCAGAAACGATATGGAATTGTTTGATGAAAGGTTATAACAATGGAACAAATCATCATGTACCCAGGTGACACCCAGAAAGACGTGGTGGACTGGAAAACGACACAAGGACAGCATATTACAGCTGTGGTAAGAAACATCCTCGTGCTAGGCTCTGGCGGCCGCGAGCATGCCTTGGCTTGGAAACTGGCTCAAAGCGATGGTGTGAAGGTGTATATCGCTCCTGGCAATGCGGGTACCGCTGAGGTGGGAACGAATGTAAACATCAAGGTGAGCGACTTCGAGGGTGTCAAGCGGTTTTGTCTGGATCATGAGATCAGCCTCGTCGTCGTCGGTCCCGAACAACCACTGGTCGATGGCATCGTCGATTTCTTCAAGACGGATGAACAGCTGAAGTCCATCCGGGTCGTCGGTCCCGACCGCAAAGGCGCGCAACTCGAAGGCAGCAAGGCCTTTGCCAAGGTCTTCATGGAGAAAAACGGCATCCCAACGGCACGTTGCCTCACTGTCACCAAAGACAACATGGAGGCTGGTGTGGAGTTCCTGAAGTCGCTCAAGGCTCCTTACGTGCTGAAAGCCGATGGCTTGGCAGCAGGCAAGGGAGTCCTCATCCTCGATTCGTTAGAGGAAGCTATCCATGAGCTGGGTGACATGCTGGAAGGCAAATTCGGCAACGCCTCTGCCACCGTGGTCATTGAGGAGTTCCTCAAAGGCATTGAATGCTCTGTGTTTGTGCTGACTGATGGCGCACATGCTGTGCTGCTTCCCGAGGCTAAGGACTACAAACGCATCGGAGATGGCGACAAGGGCTTGAACACCGGTGGTATGGGGGCAGTGTCACCTGTCCCGTTCTGCACACCGGAGTTCATGAAGAAAGTGGAAGACCGTATCGTTAAACCCACCTTGCACGGGCTGAAATGTGAAAATGTCGATTATAAAGGATTTATCTTTCTTGGACTGATGAACTGTGGGGGAGACCCTTACGTCATCGAATACAACGTCCGTATGGGTGATCCCGAGACCGAAGCGGTGATGACTCGTATTGAAGGCGACTTTGCCGACATGCTGTATGCCTGTGCTGACGGCATGCTTGACAAGGTTCATTACGCCCAAAGCAAAGACACCGCGGTCACCGTCATGCTGGTGTCAGGAGGCTATCCTGAGGCATACGAGAAAGGTAAGGTGATGACGGGCATGGATCGGTTGAATGACTGTGTGGCTTTCCATGCAGGAACAGCCTTTAATGCTGAAGGACAGGTCGTTACCGCTGGTGGACGTGTCATTGCGATTACCGCTCATGGCAACACCATCGAGGAAGCCCGCGATAAAGCCTATCAAAATGTAAGTAAAATTCACTTCGATGGCGAAACCCACCGCTCCGACATCGGCTTAGACCTAACTCTAACCTCTAACCTCAAACTTTAACCCTCCCCTTGATTCGTTTTTTCAGAAATAGCTATATTGTTCAATACGTGGTGATTGCCTTGTTATGCATCGCCATTTGGATTCCATCGTTCATCACGCAAAATGTCGATGTGGCCTATCGCAACCCTGTTACACCTTTGTATAATTTGGTGGCGGATATCCTGGACTTCTGGCCATACGCCATGTTGCTGTTTGCTTTTTTCCTCAATGCCTTTGAGGTCTTGTTCTTTAACTCCATTTTGGCCTCCAACCAGATCATCAACAAGGTCAACACTTTAGGTGCGGTGGTCTTCCTATTGGTGATGAACCTCACCATGGAGCAGACCACCTTTTATCCCGTGCTGTTCGCCTCCGTGTTTTTGTTGATGTTTATCCATACGCTGTTCTCGATATATCAGACACCCCGTCCGGAGCTGTATTTGCTTAACGCCGGTTTTTATTTGTCTCTTGCCTCGATGTGTTGGTTCCCTTCTTTGCTGTTGGCCGTGTGGGGCATCATCGCTTTGGGCATCATCCAAAAAGGCTCGTTACGGTTGCATCTGATTCCGTTTATCGGCCTTTTGCTCCCTTATTTCTTTTATTTCTCGATGCATTTCCTCATGGGCGATTTGCTTCCCAGACTTCATGCCTACGTTGACTTCTTTAATAATATTGAACTGAGTATCAGTGGATTCACATTATTCAAGGCGGGCTTGTTGATATTCTTGCTGCTGGTAGTGGCCATGCCATTGTTGACACCTCGAAATTATAGTTTTGAGAAGACTATTTCGGTGAGAACGAAGGTCACGATGACCATCCTTTTATTGTTTTTCGGGGTTTTTATGTTGCTGTTGGAGCGTAACCCCATGCAAACTGGAGTGTTGTTTATCACCTTGAGTATTCTGTTCTCCTATGAGTTGGCTTATCTTGATGGCTTACGTTGGTCGAATGTCACTTTCGTGGTCTTTCTTTTGGCTGTGTTAGCTTTTCATTATTATCCTTTATTCGCTTGATTATGAATTTGCTAACTCATTATTCTGATTTCGTGGAAGCGGGCTGTGACGAGGCAGGTCGAGGCTGTTTGGCAGGACCCGTGGTGGCGGGTGCGGTGATTCTGAAGCCTGGGTCGGACTATCCTGAGCTAGATGATTCCAAGAAATTGACAGAAAAGAAACGGGTTCAGTTGCGTGAGCTGATTATCAACGAGGCTTTGGCGTATGGAGTGGGTGTCGTGACGGCGGCGGAAATCGATGAGATTAACATCTTGAATGCCTCTTTTTTGGCTATGCACCGTGCCCTCGACCAGTTGAAGGTGAGGCCTGAGTTCCTGCTCATCGACGGCAACCGTTTCAAAAAATACCAAGACTTGGATCATGTCTGTGTGGTGGGAGGTGACGCCAAATATCAGGCCATCGCGGCGGCTTCCATCCTGGCCAAGACCACTCGTGATCGGCTAATGGAAGAGTATGACCTGCGTTACCCCCAGTATCATTGGAAGAAAAACAAAGGCTATCCCACACCAGAGCATAAACAAGCCATCGCCGATTATGGCATCACGGAGCTGCATCGCAAGTCGTTTAACATGGCGATACAAATGAAATTGTTTTAAATAAATTAAGCGAATTTTTTTTGATGTCGTCTCATCAAGAGAATCAATTCGCTTAATTCGCTTAATTCGCCGACTTTCTTTCCCCGTAGCATTCGCCGACCTTTCTTTTTGCCGTTCAGCTGATAGAGCTAAATTGTTGATAATTCGCCGTTGTTTAAACCTGTTTTTTGTTGTACTTTTGCAGTATGCATAAACGATTGGTTCTGATATTGTTGTTGGTTTGCTCAACGTTGTTCTCCTGTTCCACCCGGGAGCCGTCAGTGTTTGACGCGATTCCGAAAGATACAGAGTTGTTTGTGGAAACAGCGTATCCTGAGGTGTTTCTCGGAGACTTGAAAGGAAAGACTTATGTGGAGCCTTTCTTGAGAATGGATGCTGATGTCGCATGGATCGCCAGCTTCGCCGCCCGTGCCGACAGTTTGCTGAAAACCGAACCTGGGCTGAGGACGCGGATTCTTGACTCCCGCATGGTGTTGGCATCGGTTCTAGTGGAAGAGGTTAGCCGTGGGCTGCTGCTTGCCAAACTCTCCGACGAGCTCTCAGCATCTGAGCTGAGACGTTTTTTCAAGGCTCACGGCATCGTCTGTGACTATCGAAAGAAAGGAAAGACAGAGTGCTTCTATCTGCGTGAGCTGGACTCCCTGTATGTCTTTGCGGAAGACGGTTTCCTCGGCTTGACCAAAGACTTAAGGGTGGTGGAAAAGGTTTATGACCAGCTGGATGATCCTGTCAAAATCAACTCCTCAGAGCATCTGTCTCGTGTCCAGAAGACCCTCGGACAACACGTCAAGGCTCACGTCTATGACCATGACGAACGGGGGTGGATGGCCTTGGATGTCTTGCCCGGCAACGAAGAACTGGTGATGAACGGCTACTGCATCGCCTCGGACTCCACCTCGTCTTTGCGACCCTTGAAATATCAGCTGCCAGTGAAAAACTCCGTCGTGAACATCTTGCCGTATCATACCCAATTGATGCTCCATTATGGCATGTCGGACTACGCCTCCTATTGGCAGGCCTCCTGCGACCCCGTTGCGGTGCGAGCTCTGAACAAACGCTATGGCATCGATGTGGAGACGCAGCTGCTGAACTACCTCTCTGAGGTCTCGTTCAATATCATCGGCGAACAACATGCCCAGGCCTTCGTGGGACGAATGAACGACCCAGCCGCCGTGATTAAGTTCATGGACAGACTGGCCTCCAAGATGGGCGTGGCTTCAAACCAAAACTGCCAGGGATATGTGATCAGCGACCTTGGTGAGAAAGACTTTGTCCCTGTGGTGTTTGGCCCATCTTTCTCTTCCATGAAACGATGCTGCTACGCCATTGTTGACCAATACCTGGTGATTACTCCATCCGTGAGTGGCTTGCAGGAAATCATCGCCTGCTACCGCTCAGGACGCACCCTGGACCTGAACGAGAACTTTAAGTCGTTCCAGCAGCGGATGCTCGAGTCGTGCAATGTCACTTTGTTTGTCTCAGGCTCTGGAAACCAACATTATGTGAAAGACATGATGAGGGGTTCGCTGAGACACTATCTTGAGCAACATCCTAAGCTTCTGGACGATTTTCAGGCGGTTTCGATACAACTGGCATCCTCAAAGGACATGGTATATACCAATTGTTGTCTCTTTCATGGCACCATGGCGAATGATGAGAGCAGCGTCGGCTGGAAAGTCAACCTCGACGCTCCACTCAAAGGCAAGCCTTCCATTGTGACGGATCCGACCAGCGACCGCCGTTGTGTGGTTGCCTTCGATGTGCAACACACGATGTATCTTATCAACAACAAGGGTGAGATCCTCTGGAAACGTCCGCTTGATGAAGCGCCGCAAAGCGAGGTCTTTGCCGTGGATGCGCTCGGTAACGGACAGTCGCAGTATCTCTTTAACACCGCACATACCCTGCAGCTCATCGACCGTGAGGGTCATGACATGCCAGGCTATCCAATCCAGCTGCCCTTTGAAGCCTCCAATGGCCTTTCCGTCTTTGACTACAACAACAACAAAGACTACCGTTTGCTGCTCTGTGGCACCGACAGGCTGGTCTATAACTTTACAGTTCAGGGTGTTGAGGTGGAAGGCTGGAATCATCATCGCGCCGAGGATCAGGTGACACAACCCATCCAACATATCGTGGCTGCCGACAAGGACTATCTCATCGTGAACGACGTGAGCGGTGGCGTGCGCATCCTCGACCGTCAAGGCAGGATACGCATCCCCCTGGCATCCGACATGCAGAAATCTCCCCAAGCGGATATCTATGCCAACGCCACCAACCGCAGAAAAGGACTCTTCCTGACCTCCGACAAAGAAGGTAAGCTGCTGTATGTGGCCGACGACGGTACCTTGAACCGAACCGATTTCGGAACTTACTCGAACCAGCACTTCTTCCTCTATGAGGATTTCGACGGTGACAAAGACCCCGACTTCATCTTTCTCGACCACCAGGACCTGCATGTGTTCGACCGCTTCAAAAAAGAATTGTTTGCCTATCATTTCGATATGGACATCCATACCAAACCTGTCTTTTTCAACATCACTCGTAATAAACGGCTCTTCGGCATCGTTTCAGAAAAAGCCCGCGAGATCTATCTGATTGACCGCAGAGGCAAGATGATTGTGAACTCGGGTTTGGTGGGAGAGACCCCTTTCGCCGTGGGTAGTTTGAACAACGACGCGGAAATCAACTTGGTGACAGGGGTGGGTAACGCCTTGTTTAACTACGTAATTCATTGATACATAGGATGAGAGTGATCAGTGTGGTGATTTGGCTTCTGACACTGGTAGGGCTGCCAAAAGAGTTGAACGCCCAACCAGGGTTATCCGTCCATTTCCCACAACAGGCTGAAACGACGATGCGGTTGTCAGCCTATACGGGCCTCGACCTCGTTTTTGTGGATTCCATAAGAGGTGACGAGACAGGTCTGTTTCGTTATGACTCGATTCTTCCTTTGGGTATGTATGTTCTTGATAGTGGACAATTTAGTATGGAATTCCTTTCCGTCGGGAATCCACTGGAGTGTTTTGTGGATGGCCTCGATGACACACTTGATATCCGTTTTGTCGATTGTCCAGAGAACACCCGATGGAGGGCTTATCTCGCCCTTCGTGAAAAACACCAATACGGGCGCAAGGATCCTGAAACTTTTTGGCGACTGACCGACAGCTTGATGGAAGGTGTTCGTGACTATGCCACGGCGTTGATTCTGGTGGATCGTGATTCGGCGTTGCATGAGTCGGACTTTGCCGATGCTAGCCTTATTCCGACTAATGTGTTGACAACCAAGATAGTGTATTTTCTTGAACAATCTGATGCAGCGTTCGTTCCGGCTACCGACCAGTTGCTGAAGATGGCCAAGGTTAACATGGAGAGCTATGAGTTTGTGTTGCAATATCTACTGAAAGGCTTCACTGCTTTGGGGCTTTCGGAGGTGACGGACCATCTGTTGAACTTCCCGCAGATTGGAGAAGGGGAGATCACAGAGGAAGAAGGGATGCGCTTAGAACGTCTCACGGAGCCTTATCAGAAGGTGAGAGTGGGGGTGAAGGCCCCCGATTTTCAGGTGGTCAGTATCGATGGCAAGTCCTATCATCTTTATGAGTCGTCGGCACCGCATGTCATTGTGTTTTTCTGGGCGGTGGATTGCGAGTATTGTCACGACTTCTTGACCAATATCCGTAAAAACCTGGATCTTGAAAACGAGTATGAGTTGGTCACTTTTGCCATTGCTGATAGTGAAAAGGAAGTGCGTCGTGAGTTGAAAAAGTTAAAGCTTAAAGGTGTGCATTGTTACGATGCGGCTCGATGGGAGGGAAGGACCTTCCTGGATTATCATGTGATGTCAACCCCAACAGCCTTTGTGCTGGATGGTGACAAAACCATTGTTGCCAAACCGTATGACTGGGGGGAGATGAGAGCTGGGTTAGAGGTAAAAGGTACCCCGTTAGGGGTTAAATCTCGGTAGAAAAAGCCAGGGTAGCACGCTCCACCTCTCCACATTGGAGAGGGGGTCGGGGGGTGAGGTCTAAAGGGTACCGGGAGGTGAGGCCTGTAAGAATTGAGAATTGAGAATTAAATATTGATATAGAATGAGAAGAATTGATATGATTATTGCGATGCTGTTGGTGACAGGGTCGCTTTTTGCGCAAGACAAGGAGTCGCGTTGGGTTGACTCGGTGTATAACAGCCTTACCTTGGAGCAACGGGTTGGGCAGCTCATCTGCATGAGGGCTAACCAGCCTGACAAGCCTTTTTATGAGGAAGTGGGGAAGTATATCAAGAAATACAATATCGGTGGCGTGTGCTTCTTCAGGGCGGATGCCTTGCCGCAGGTGGAGAAGACCAACGAGTGGCAGGCGATGGCTCAGACTCCGTTGATGGTCAGCATTGACGCGGAATGGGGACTGGCCATGCGTGTGAGGAACACAGTGGCCTATCCTTACCAGATGACGCTGGGAGCTGTCACCGATGATGAGCTGCTTTATGCCATGGGACAACAGGTGGCAGAACAATGTAAGCGGATGGGTGTCCACGTCAACTTTGCGCCAGTGGCCGATGTCAACTCCAATGCCAAAAACCCTATCATCGGGATGCGCAGCTTTGGTGAGAACCCTCAGCGTGTGGGTGAGAAAGCTGCCGCATACGCCCTCGGCATGCAGAGCAAAGGAATGATCACCACCATGAAACACTTCCCGGGACATGGAAACACCGCCACGGACTCCCATCTGACACTGCCTACTGTGACACGTTCGTACGAGGAAGTCAAAGACATCGAGCTGGCTCCTTTCCGTTATCTCATTGAACGAGGTGTCAATGGCGTCATGGTGGGACATCTCTATTTCCCTGCCATCGAGAAGGTGGAGAACACCTCCTCTTCGCTGTCGAAAGGGGTGGTCACCGATCTTTTGAAAAATGAGATGGGTTTTGAAGGCCTGATCTTCACTGACGGATTGGATATGAAAGGCGTCTCCCAAACGGTGTCTGCCGACAGCGTTCCCTACGTGGCATTCCTGGCGGGTAACGATGTGCTGATTCTGCCGCATGACGTGCCTAAGGCCATCAAGCAAATCAAAGAAGGGGCAGAGCGTGACACCGAGATCATGGCTCGTCTTGAGGAGAGCTGCAAAAAGATATTAAAGTACAAATACCGTGCTGGTTTGAGCGGTGAGGTACAGGTGCCTGTCGCCAATCTTTCGGAAGACCTTGTAAAACAGGATTATAACGATTTGCGCAAGGAGCTTTTCGCAGAAGCAGTCACCATGCTCCGTAACGAAGGCGCTGTGATTCCTCTTCAGGCTGAGAAGAAGATCGCTTTGGTGACCATCGGTAGGGAAAGGAACTCGAAAGACATGGGTGACGCTCTCGCCGAGGCTGGCTTGAAAGTGAAACGTTATTGTGTTGGGAAAGATAATGCCAAAGATGCTTTGACTTGGTTGAAAGAGTTAGAAGGGTATGACTTAGTAGTGGTGAATGTCTTGCAAACCAACATCTTCGCTGACAAAGATTTTGGTATCAATGCGGCAACAGTCGATTTCTTCAACAAGTTAGTGGCGCAGAATGATGTGATTTTGAACCTCTATGCCTGCCCTTATGCCCTCGACCGATTCCGTATCAACAACAGCGTGAAGGGCTTGCTGGTTGGGTATCAGGATGATGACGCCGTGGTCGAAGCGGTCAGCGAGATCCTGACTGGGAAAAGGACAGCCCAAGGCATTCTTCCTGTCTCTACCGCGAAGTTTGCCTGTGGCTCTGGTATCACCCCTGAAAGCTTCCCCACACCCATGCCTGCCTCTGCGCCAGTGCTGAGACCAGGTTCCCTCTCCATCGACCAAATCCCGTTGCCTAAAGGCAAGTTAGGCGTTGAGTATGAGAGACAACTGGATTCCATCGTGAAACTGGGTATCGACATGAAGGCTTATCCTGGATGCCAGGTGCTGGCTATGAAAGATGGTAAGGTGGTGTACGACAAATGTTTCGGTACTTTCACATACGGTGGCGGCACCAAAGTCGTCCCCGAAGATGTTTATGACATCGCTTCGCTGACCAAGATCTTCGCCTCTACGCTCGCCATCATGAAACTCTATGAAGATGGACTGCTCGACCTCAACAAGACCATGGGTGATTATTTCCCTTATCTGAATGCTTCTGACAAAGGTGCCATCAAGATCATCGACGTGCTGACACACCAGTCGGGCATGAAGTCGTGGATCCCCTTCCATCAACAGGTCATCGATGAGAATGGGCCTATGGAGGAATTCTTTATCGATCATATCGACGAGAGCCATACGGTGCGCGTGGCCGAGAACCTCTATCTCCTCAATGACTATAAAGAGAGAATTATCGACTCCATCATGAAGAGCCCTATGAAGGAGAAGAAATATGTGTATTGCGACATGGGCTTCTATTTCGTGCCGGAGCTGGTGAAACAGCTTACCAACATGAGTTTGGAGGAATATCTCAAGGCTAAGTTCTACGACCCGATGCACTTGACCAGCATTGGATATTGTCCCTTGCATTGGAGGACTCGTGAAACCATCGTGCCGACCGAAGAAGACCTGATTTTCCGTAAACAGCTGCTTTGGGGCGATGTGCATGATCAGGTAGCTTCCTTGATGGGTGGAGTGTCGGGTCATGCTGGCCTCTTCGCCAACACCCATGACTTGGCAGTGATTACTCAGATGTTGCTCGACAAGGGCAAGTTCGAGGGAAAACAGTTGCTGAAACCCGAGACGATACAGTACTTCACCACTGCGCCATTCACCAGCAACAACAACCGTCGCGGCCTTGGTTTCGACAAGCTGCCTATCGACAAGAAAGGGCCTTCCACGGCTTCTAAGTCCGCTTCGATGAGCAGCTATGGTCATACTGGCTATACCGGTACCTTCTTCTGGTCCGACCCAGCGAATAACTTGACGATTATCTTCCTCTCAAACCGAGTCTATCCCAGCGCGGAACCCAACTATCTCTCGAAGCTGAACATCCGCACCTTGCTGCATGATGTTCTCTACCAAGCGTTTCCGCTCTAACCTCCCTTAGTTTTCTTCCGGGTTTTTGGGGAACTGTAGCCAAAGGGCATATTCCTTGCCTAGGCGTGAGACATAGTGGCTCCACATCTGTTCCACAGGGGTGTTGAGCAGGGTGCGGGAGTCGGTTTTGCATGCCACCCATGAGTTGCGCTCCAACTCGCTTGTGAGCTGACCGGCATCCCATCCTGAGTATCCAAGGAAAAAACGTACGTTGTTTTTGCTGGCGATACCCGTGGCTATCAGCCGGTTGAGCGTCTCAGTGTCGCCACCCCAGTATAAGCCATCCATCACTTTGCAGGAGTCGGGGATGAGGTCGCCAAGGGTATGCATGAAGAAAATCTGATCCTCAGCAACGGGACCTCCCAGAAAGACGGGTGCGTCAAAGTCCTTGAAGACTTCCACAATCTCGTTCAGCCTCACGTTCAATGGCTTGTTCATGATAATTCCAAAAGAGCCTTCAGCCTCATTGTGATCGATGAGCAGAATTACTGACCGGCCAAAATGAAAGTCGTTCATGGTAGGTTCCGATAACAATAACTCGCCTTGCCGGGGATGCAGGGTGTTGCTGTGTATGCGGAATAGCGTCCTGATGTCCATCTGCTTGTTTTTTTATGCAAAAATATCAACAATTCGACAATTCAACAAATAAACAATTCAACATTTTAGTATTTTTGTGAAAAAATTCACACCTTGGAACGAAAAGAGAACCAACAACGATTTGATGCCCTCCGTAGGGATTACCAGACCTTCACTTTTATGAGTCAGGAGGTTGCTTTGGAGGATGGAGAGCTTTCCATGACCTTTCATTTCAGCCTCGACGATCGGTATTTTTTCCATCCCACGTTACGTATCCCAGCTCGTCCTTTCTATCATTGGGAGTCCTTTTCACGACAGCAACTGGAGACACTTGCCTTCCATATCGGTATGGTGGAACTCGTTAGCTATTGGAAACTGGCTTGCCCTAAACAGGTGATGGTCAAGCCTTTTGAGTTGAAGCTTTGCCAGAAGAAATGGTGGAGGCATCTCTATTATCAGGGCTTGGGTGAGTTCAGGTACCTGAATGGCATTGACTGTACGGAGCAGGATTTCCTGCGGATTGATAGCGGGACCAACCGTGAGTTTTCCAGAATCGACGCGTCGCTCTCTGAGCGAACCTTGATTCCTGTGGGAGGGGGCAAGGACTCCGTGGTGACTCTGGAGTTGTTACGAAAGGAGATGGAAGTCATCCCCGTGATTATGAATCCTCGTGGCGCTACGTTGAGTTGTGTCCAAACCGCGGGTTATCCTGAAGACGCTTTTGCGGTGATCAACCGCACCTTAGACCCCACCATGCTGCGGCTGAACAACGAGGGTTTCCTTAACGGTCATACACCATTCTCTGCCTTGCTGGCTTTTGTGAGCCTGCTGATTGGCTTTGGCTCTGGTTCGAGATACATCGCTTTGTCGAATGAGTCGAGTGCCAACGAAAGCACCGTGCCAGGTACCGACATCAACCATCAATACAGCAAGTCCGTGGAGTTTGAAAAAGACTTCCGAAAATATGTTGCCGAGCATCTTAATGAGGAAATACAGTATTTCAGCTTTTTAAGGCCTCTTAATGAGTTGCAGATTGCAGCGCTCTTCAGCCGTTTCACCGCCTACCACGAGGTGTTTAGGAGCTGCAATGCGGGAAGCAAGACCGACTCATGGTGTGGTCATTGTCCTAAATGCTTGTTTACCTGGCTGATTCTCTCACCTTTCATAACCAGGGAACGCCTGACTGAGATCTTTGGCAAAGACCTGATGGCGGATCCCGCTTTGCGTCCCGTCTTCGAGGAGCTGAATGGCACTGCTGCGGTGAAGCCCTTCGAGTGTGTGGGTACCGTGGAGGAGGTGAGGGCTTGCGTCGATTTCCTTGACGACAAAGAACACACGATAGTAGCGCAGAGTCCCAAGGGAATGACCACCGTGCATGAAATCCTGAAACGTTTCAATACCGACCATTTCCTGCCGGAACGATTTGTTGAAATCTTGAAAAAAGCATTGTATGTTTGACCAGATATTGAACCGCCTTCAAGGCCGACGTGTCCTCATCCTTGGTTTCGGACGTGAAGGAAAATCCACCCTGTGTTTTTTGCAGCGTCATCTTCCTGATTTGGAACTCGGAGTTGCCGACCGTAATGAAAACGCTTTCAAGGACTTGAATCCTGAATCGCGGCTAAGACTACATTCGGGAGATGACTATCTTAAAGCAATTTTCGACTATGATGTCGTAATCAAAACTCCCGGCATTTCTTTGAAAGATGTGGACACCCGTGATGTGGAGATTACTTCTCAGACGGACTTGTTTATGAGCCAGTTTCATCACCAGACCATCGGTATCACAGGAACCAAGGGGAAGAGCACTACCACCAGTCTCATCTTTCATCTGTTGAAATCTTCAGGTTATGATGCCATCTTGACGGGTAACATCGGCATCCCCTGTTTCGATGTGATGGAACAAATCTCCCCTGAAAGCATCATCGTATATGAGCTCTCCGCCCATCAGCTGGAGTACGTCCATAACAGTCCAAGGGTGGGAGTGCTGCTCAACGTATTTGAGGAGCATCTCGACCATTTCGGCACCTTTGAGCGTTACAAACGGGCTAAGTTCAACTTGTTGCGTTTTATGGGAGACGATGACTTCGCCGTGGTTCACGACTCGCTGATGTGGGAGGTCTTGGCCTTGGGTGTCAACAATGTGGTGTATTCCAATATGGATTTCGATATTGATGAGGACGCCTTGCCATTGCTTGGTGCACATAATCGTTCCAATGTGAAGGCGGCTTTGTGTGCGGTGGGCGCATACGGCATCGATCCCCAGCAGGTGATTCCCTATCTGTATTCGTTCAAGCCTTTGGAGCATCGTTTGGAGCTTGTGGGGACCTGTAGGGGCGTGACTTTTGTAAATGACAGCATCTCTACCATTCCGCAGGCGACTATTGCTGCCTGCGAGGCTCTTGGCAAGGTTGACTTCTTGTTGCTTGGTGGCTTTGACCGTGATATCGACTACAGCCCTTTAGCTGTTTATCTTGCCGAGCATCCTGTCCCTCATCTATTGTTCACCGGCAAGGCTGGTGAGCGTATGATGCAACTGGTCAAAGACAGGGGAGTGCCTTCGCATCTGGTCACCTACCATAGCATGGAGGAAGCCTTCGAGTATCTTTGGCAACACGCCCATCCCGGTGATGTTTGCCTCCTGTCACCCGCAGCCTCCAGCTACGATCAATACAAAAACTTCGAGGAGCGGGGGAGAAAGTTTAAGGAATTGAGTGTTAAGAATTAAGAATTTAGAATTTAGAATTTAGAGGGAGATAGAGCCCAGGGTAGAACGCTCCCCCTCTCCACTGTGGAGAGGGGGTCGGGGGGTGAGGTCAAATGCGCCGAGAGGTGAGACCCTCAATTCCCTTTAGGGGTCACTGTGGGTTTGGGTTTCGTATTGTTCGACGGTGTCGCTGAAGGTTTGGGATTTGCCGTGTTGTTTGACGGTGTCGCTGTGGGTTTTGGATTGACCGTCGTGTTCGTTGTGGTGCTCGGTTTAGGATTATTACTGGGCGACGATCCCGTGGAACTCATGGTGTAGCCTGCCGCTTCGGCGATCTGCTTGATGTGCTGGGCGCGTTTTTGGGTGTCGGGGTGAGTGGAGAACATCTGTGCCAAAGTGCCTTGTTGTCCCGTCTCGCCTCCCAGTTTAATCAGCACGTTAAGCGCATGGTACATGGCGAAGGGGTCAACGCCGTTGGTGATGCAGAACTGGAACGCCGTTTCGTCAGCTTCAGTCTCCTGACGACGCGAGTAGGCAGCACTGGCTAACTGTTGGCCGAGATCGCCCAAGAAACCCTGGGAGACAGCTCCTCCAATGTCGCTGATGGCGGCGATGCCATAACGGGCAGCCACCACTAAATAAGCGGCCCTGTAAGCATCGCGGACATCCTTGTTGATTAAATGACCCAGCTCATGGCCGATGACTGCAAACACCTCATCGTCGTTCATGGCATCCATCAAAGCGGTGTAAACACGCACGCTGCCATCACCACTGGCAAAGGCATTCACCGTGTTAGACTGATATACTTTGTAGTTGAGATTCAGGTTGCTGATGTTCTTGAATCGCGACATGATACGGGTTAAACGTTGTGAGTAATCGTTGCTCGCAGGAAGAACCGTGTTCTCCTTGTCCATCTGCGCCATATATTCGGTGCATAGCTGAGCAATCTGTGCGTCGCTGATGGTCAACGCTTGTACAGCCGCAGCCCCTGCGTTTAATGCAGCATTTTGATTCACAACTTTAAGGGAGGTGCAGCTAGCCATCATCAGCATCGCTGCCATTGCTAAATAAATCTTCTTCATGATATATACCTTATTAATATTATCGAACCGTGCATTCTTTTTACAGCACAAAAATAAAAAAAATAAAAAAAAGACGAAAAAAAACTTGCATGTTTCAAAATTAATGTATCTTTGTGGCATCATTATAATATCAAAATAATATCATTATGGAAACAAAAGAATTTGAATTTAAAGGTTTTGCGATGAATGGATTTGTCGCATTGTTCATGGAAATCGCCCTCGTGGCTCTTGCAGTGGTTTTTTTGGCGCTTTATGCTAATGAGCATGCTATCTTCCCTATGCTGTCGGTTCTTTGCATACTGTTGGCGGTCTTCCTGCCCATCGGTTTCCGCAAACTGGAACCGAACGAGGCCATGGTGATGTTGTTCTTTGGCAAGTACAAAGGCACTTTCACCAAGACGGGTTTCCATTGGGTCAACCCCTTCATGACTTCCAAGAAGGTCTCCCTCCGTGCCCGTAACCTCAACCCTGATAATATCAAGGTGAACGACAAGACGGGCAATCCCATTATGATTGGTCAGATTTTGGTTTGGAAGCTGAAGGACACTTACAAGGCCATGTTTGAGATTGACTCACAGACCATGGCAGGTGGAGGTTCGGGTACGGCTCCGGTGACGGTCAGCAACCGCATGAAGGCTTTCGAGAGCTTCATCAAGGTGCAGAGCGATGCTGCCTTGCGTGAGGTGGCGGGCATGTATGCCTACGATGAGAACGAGGCAGAGGCTAATGAGCTCACCCTTCGTTCGGGTGGCAAGGAGATCAACGATGTGCTGTTGGCCAAGCTGAACGAACGTCTGGCGATGTCAGGTCTGGAGGTGCTGGAAGCCCGTATCAACTACTTGGCTTATTCTCCTGAGATTGCTGCTGTGATGTTGCGTCGTCAGCAGGCTGCCGCTATCATCTCGGCTCGTGAGAAGATTGTGGAAGGCGCTGTGTCGATGGTCAGAATGGCTCTTGACAAGCTCAAAGCTGAAGGTGTTGTCGAACTCGATGAGGAACGCAAGGCCTCTATGGTGAGCAACCTCATGGTGGTGCTTTGCGCCGACGAGTCCGCCCAACCTGTTGTCAACACAGGAAGCCTTTATTAGAATTTAGAATTAAGAATTTAGAGGGAGCTACCCCGTTAGGGGTTTAATCTCGCTAGAAAGAGAATTTAGAATTTAGAGGGAGCTACCCCGTTAGGGGTTTAATCTCGGTAGGTCCCAGGGTAGAACGCTCCCCCTCTCCTCTGGAGAGGGGGTCGGGGGGTGAGGTCAGAGCACAACTGATTAAACTAAACAACTAAATAACATGTTTTGGATTGATTTATTAATAGGTGTGATATTAATTATCTCGGGTTTTCTGACGAATCGTCACCCGACGATGATCTCGGGTGTCAGCACCATGTCGAAAAAGCGTCAGGAAAAAATCGATTTGGCGGGACTGGGACGAGGGTTTTGTATCGTACAGTTGTTAGGCGGTTCCGTCATGCTGTTATTGGGAGGGTTATCGACTTTGGTGCATGTCTCCATGGGAATGCATCTCGTGGTGACGTTCACCGTGCTCATCTCCATGCTTGTTGCCTGTACACTGATCATGCGGAAATACGATGCTGGCTTGCAAGGTGAGGAAGGCAAAAAAGATAGAAGAAAGACCTTGATTGGTATCATCATAGCTGTGGTGATCCTCGTCGGCGTGCTGTTTTTCTTCTTCTTAGGTATCAAACCGGCAACGATTGAAGTTTCTGATGAATCCATTACGGCCAAGGGTGGGGGATACAGTGCTGTGATTCCTATGAATGAAATCGAGACGGTGAACGTTTTAAGTCATTGGCCGGCAATCTCTCTTCGTACCAACGGACACTCTACAGATAAGGTCAACATCGGGCATTTCCGCCTAAAGGACGGAAAAAGCTGCATGCTGTTCCTCTGCGTGGATGGTGGCCCTGTCCTTGAAGTGCGCACTTTCGATGGTGAGTTGTATTACCTCAACTGTGCCACAGAGGCGGAGACTGAAGAGATGATTTCAATCGTGAAGGCGGGAGGTAAGTGATGGCAAAGGAAAAAGAAAATAGTACAAACACCAAGACCTTTCTGCTCCGGGTCGATGCCGAGACCATGGAAGCGTTGGAGAAATGGGCAGCCGATGAGTTCCGCTCCGTCAACGGTCAGCTCCAATGGATCATCGCCGAAGCCCTGAAAAAGAGCGGAAGGAAGAAAAACAAGAATTGAGAATTTAGAATTTAGAATTTAGAGGGAGATAGTGCCCAGGGTAGAACGCTCCCCCTCTCCGCTATGGAGAGGGGGTCGGGGGGTGAGGTAAAAAATCTATTATTATGTATCAAAGAATCACTATTTTAATCATTGTATTAAGCTTTATTGCAAAGCTGACCAATGCCCAAATAGAGGGCTATTGGAAAGGTGAAGTCAACTTTGGTGGTCAAAAGTTGGAAATGGCTTTCGACATCACGAATACTGAAAATGGCTTTTCTGCCACTTTGGATGTCCCTGCCCAAGGGGCGTACGGCGTTCCAGTGGATGAGACCGTGTTTCATGACAACCAATTAACCTTGACGATGTCTGCGTTGAATGCCTCTTATTTGGGAATGCTGAAAGAAAGCGGCATTGAAGGCACCCTCACGCAACATGGCATGTCTTTCCCTTTGAATTTGCAAAAAGGGACGAAAGAAGCTAAGAAGACTCGTCCACAAGATCCACAGCCGCCATTTCCCTATCGGATTGAGGAGGTGCGTTTTGTCAATGATAAAGAAGGCAACACCTTGGTGGGTACGCTGACCGTCCCCGAAGGCGAAGGACCTTTCCCCGCCATGGTACTTGTCTCGGGCAGCGGACAGCAGAACCGCGACGAGGAGCTGATGAATCACCGTCCCTTCTGGGTCATCGCGGATTATTGCGCTCGTCATGGCATCGCGGTGTTACGCTACGATGACCGTGGCATAGGCGGATCGACTGGTGAGTTGGAGAACGCCACCTCTCTCGATTTCTCTTACGACGCGGAGGCGGCTTTCGATTTCCTTCGGAAACAAAACCACATCGATGCTTCGTGTGTGGGTATCCTGGGACACAGCGAAGGGGGCATTATCAACTTCATGGTAGCGGCGCGCCGTCCCGAAGTGTCGTTTCTGGTCTCTTTGGCCGGCACCTCGGTGACTGGCATCGAGATGCTTAAAGCTCAACAAGCCGCCATACTGAGAGCTTCAGGGATGACCGAAGAGCTTGTCCAATTTTCCACGAACTCCAATGCGCAGTTATTTGACATCGTCGCCGCCTCTGCCAGCCGTGAGGAAGCCGACAGCCTGATGCGACTGAAGTTGCAGAGTTGGGGTTACAACGAGGAGCTGACCGAACAGACCTTGAGCCAAATCACGATGCCTTGGATGTATTATTTCCTGAAGTATGATCCTACAGAGGCTATCGTGAAGACGAATTGTCCCGCCTTGTTGCTGAACGGCACGAAGGACCTCCAGGTACTGGCCTCACAAAACTTGCCGGGTTATGAGAAAATCATCGCTGAACACGGCAAGACGAACCTCATCCTTCATGAGCTGCCCGAATTGAACCATCTCTTCCAGCATTGTCAGACAGGAGCACCTGATGAATATATGAATATCGATGAGACAATTTCTCCAGAAGTGTTGGATATGATAATAGAATTTGTGAAAGAGTTGAGGAAATAATTCGTTGGTATTCTTTTTTTAACTATTTTTGCCGTCTGAATTATGTTCCATGGGAAGACGGAAATATCATAAACTAGATCGTTTATCGGATCGTCAGATAGTGGACATGCTCCTCGCAAACGATAGTGATGCGGTGGAGTATGTCTTCTTTCACCGATGTGACAAGATGTTTTCCCATATCATCAAGACTATCTTTCAGTCTCAAGGTAAGAAAGAGGAGCTGATTACCGAGTTATATCTTTATCTTAGTGAGGACGATTGGCGGCGTTTGCGTCAGTTTGAGTTCCGTTCTGAGCTCAATACTTGGCTCTCTGTGGTCGCCATTCGATTTTTTTCGAAAAAAAAACTGTTTTTTCTGACTAATACAGAACAGTTGGACGCTCTAATTAATGAAGACGGGGATGATATACCCGATGAATACGACTTTCTCGACGATATTTCGAAGATTGAGTTGTATCGTGTCATCGAGACTTTGCCGAAGCCTCGTGAGCGTTTGGCCCTATTGGGAACGCTGGCAGGGAAAAAGGCGGAGGTGATAGCTGAAGAGCTTGGATGTACGGTCATCGCGGTGTATAACCTCATCAAGAGAGCTAAAATGGCGGTTAAACAAAAGTTGAAAGGAAAGGACAGATGAAAAAGAACAACATTGAAATCACAGACGAGCTGTTGGCTTGTTATCTTGAGGGCAAACTGACTGACTTGGAGAAGTCGGCGGTAGAGCTTTACTTGTCGGAGCACGAGGATGCCATGGATGCTGTGATCCTGGCCAAATATGAAATGGGGTACAAGCGGGCCAAGAGAAGGTTTTATCTCATTGGCACGATTGTATTTGTGCTCTTGGCCGTGCTTGCCTTGTTGGTCTGGAGGTGGATAACACCTTTGCAGATGAAGGTCAACGTGGTAGAGGATAAAGCCTATGCGATTCCCGCATTGCCTTTTGAAGGCGGTGTGTTGCAATGTGAATACGCTGGCAACGCACTTCAGACAATCACCGTGGATGCTGAGCGTCCGACGGTGTTCCTGAACGACATCCCGTATCGCATGAGACGCAAGCCAGTGCATCTGGTCTTTGAAGCGGAAGGCTATCAAACCATCGATACCGTGCTGAAAGTTCAGCCTTCTGTCGAGCTGCGTGCCAAACGCTCCGACGAACTGGGGGTGGTGTTTGGCAGAGTGGTCGATTTCGAGACCGGACAGCCTGTCGTGGGAGCCGCAGTGAGCTTGCTTGACGTGTCTGTCAGCACCGACAGCCTTGGAAGGTTCAGGATAGAAATCCCTTACGACAAACAGGATGCCACCCAACGGGTACTCATCAGCAAAGAAGGCTATCAGTCATGGGATGCTTTATACAGACCCTCTGCGACTGAGCCATGGTTGATTAGCTTGGAGAAGGAGGTGAGACCATGAGACTCTTATTGATGATATTGGTGTTGCTTGCCGGTTCGCTTTTCGGGCAGGTGGTGCAATATGGCCGTGTGGTGGAGGCCGATGATCCAGCGCATCGAATTGCTGGCGTATGCATCACGATACCCTCGGAACACGACTGCCAGCCCACTATGAGTGACTCAGAAGGCTTGTTCCGATTGTGTTTCCGCAAGCATCATGTAGGTGATGTGATACAAGGCCTTGAGGTGAGGAAAAAAGGGTATGAGGTGGTGAATGTGCATGTGACACGGCGCTGGACACTGACAGAAAACGACACCTTGAGCATCCTCATGGCTCCCAAAGGAAAAGTCAAACAGGCACGCAGCCGCTATTATGAGTTAAGCACTCTTTGGTATGATGACTTGTTCTTGATGCCTGATGGTGAGAGCTTGATCGAGGTGGAGTCACCAGTGTTCAGTTTCCACATCAGTAAATATCATAAAGGCGTGGAGCCTTCTGATGTGGATATGGATCTTCCGCTTGCGAATCAGGTCGATGACAATACCTTCGTGGTGGTCATCGCCAACGAAGAATACCACCGCGAGCAGGATGTGCCTTTTGCCATTCATGACGGAGAGATGTTCAAGGAGTATTGCGTCCAGGTGCTGGGTATCCCTGAGAGCAACATCCATCTGAGGATGGACGCCACGCTTAATGACCTTAGGTTTGAGGTCGATTGGCTGAAAAACATCCTCCAAGCCTATCCTGGTGAGGCCAGGGCTATCTTCTATTATTCTGGTCATGGCATCCCCGATGAGATGAGTAGGAGTTCCTATCTGCTGCCCGTGGATGGCTATGCCGAGAACCTCGAGTCGAGCTACAGCCTGGATCAGCTTTATGCCGAGCTGGGCAATGCTGGTGCCGAGTCAGTCCTTTATTTTGTGGATGCCTGTTTTAGCGGTGCCAACCGTGATGGGGGCATGCTCGTGGAGAGCAGGGGTGTCGCCGTGGACTCCAAGGCAGGCACGCTTCAAGGTAATGCCGTGGCTTTCACCGCGGCACAAGGTAACGAGACCGCGAACACCTATAAAGAGAAATCACATGGTTTGTTTACCTATTTCCTGCTAAAGAAGCTGAAGGAGAGCCAGGGGACGCTAACCGTGGGTGAGCTGGCCGATTATATTAACGAGAATGTCATTCGTGTTTCCTCGTTGGAGTTGCCCAAGGTGCAGCATCCTGGGTTTACAGGCAGCAGGGATTTGAATGAATGGAGAAATATAATAATTAAATAAGGTGTAGCGATGAGAAAGATTGGTTTGTTGATCGCTTTAGTTTGTTGCTTGATGGCTGCCACGTCGCAAGCTCAGATGCACACCGAGGTTGTTAGGGCTTTTGCTCAAGATAAGTCTATTGTGGTAGAATATGACCTTGCTTTGGATGCCGACGTGGTGAGGCTCTATGTCTCCTTGGATGGCGGTGAGACCTATCGGGGTCCTCTTCAGCAGGTGAGTGGTGATGTGAGCCGCGTGACAGCGGGTTGCGGTCACCGCATCGTATGGGATGTGTTGAAAGAGATGGATGCCGACTCGTTTGACAGTGAGATGGTTCGGTTCAAACTGATACTTAAGTTGAAAGAACGCTGGCCGAAAGAATCATTTGTCACTTTGAATGCATCGTATGCCTCTTATCCTCAAGGGGCTATGGGTTTCAGTGTGGGGCAGGTGAGACGTTTCGGTTGGTTTGTGAGCATGATGAGTAACGGCAGCTTTTCTGGCTTTGGCGAGAAAGCGCATTGTGACAAGAATGGTTTTTTAGAGGAAGGTTATCTTCCCCGTTATTCGGGAGCGGTTTCCAAAATGCGTTTCTCGGTGATGGGCGGTGGCTTGATGCGTCTTTCGGGACCTTGGATTGCCCGTTTGGGTTTAGGTTATGGCATCCGGTCACTCTGCTGGGAGACCGAGGACGGTGTCTGGGTTCGCAACGATGGTTACAGCGTCTCTGGCCTGGAAGTCTCCGCGGGACTTCAGTGGCATTGGAAAGGCTTCGTGTTCTCCGCTGAGGCGGTAACCACCCGCTTCCAAAATGTGGAGGCCAAGATCGGAGTGGGAGTTTGTTTTTAGGAATTTAGAATTTAGAATTTAGAATTTAGAGGGAGCTACCCTGTTAAGGTTAAATCTCGGTAGGCCCCCGGGTAGAACGCTCCCCCTCTTCACTGTGGAGAGGGGGTCGGGGGGTGAGGTAATGAAAAATGCATAATAATAAAATACTGAAATGAAAAAAACATTCCTATTTATCTTAGTAGCTTTGCTGGCGTCCTGCGTAAAGGACACAGATCCAAGCTTGTCGCATTTCCAATTGTTAAAAGAAAAAGAAAAGGTGACGGTCGGAACGGACAGGGTGTCCATTGAAGGGCAGTTTTCTTTCGAGGGCAAGGTGGAAGCTATGAGTTTGCGTTTGAGTAAAAATGCTCATCTGCATGGTTCAGATGATTATCCTGTCACCGTGTCGGGTCAGACTTTTTCGGTGATGATCGACAGCTTAGAGCCTGGCTTCTTGTATTATTATCAATATTTGGTCGATTACGGTGCATCAACGGTTTTTCTTACGGAGATTGACTCCTTCCGAACCCTTGCGGTGCAAGCCGTGGTTGAGACATTGGAGGTGCTTCCGCTTGACAGCACCTCGTTCCGTGTCAAAGCGCAGGTGCTTGGCGATGGTGGCGATCCCGTCACGGAGCGCGGCGTCTGTTGGAATGATTATGGGGATCCTACGGTTGAGGATCATCGGGTTTCACACGAAGAAGGAGGTTTGGGTGAATACACTTGCAAGCTTTTAGGATTACCTCCTTTCACTACTTGCTATGCTCGTGCGTATGCCAGAAATGGCATGGGTGTGAGTTATGGCGCGGTACTTTCTTTTAGCACGGGCATCGAAGTGAATCTGCCAATCGTGCATACTTTGGAGGTGACGGGAGTGGCAATATCGGCAGCTGTCTGTCTGTGCACTGTCCATGAAGATGGTGGAGCAGAGGTGTTTGAACGTGGGGTCTGTTGGAGTACCCATCCCAATCCTGATATCACCAGCTGGGTCTATGCTAACGGCAATGGACTGGGTGAGTATCAAGTGGATATGGTCAACTTGGAGCCTAATACCACCTATTATGTGCGGGCCTACGCAAAAAACAGTAAAGGGATAGGCTATGGCGAAGTGCTGAGCTTTACTACCGAAGAGGAGCTGGAACCTCCTTTGGGAGCCATCAATGGCTTGTTCACCGTGGGCGAAAACAAGCAGGTCTGGTTCTCACAAGGAAATCTAATTTATCAGGCCTCGGACCATTATTGGGGTTTTCATGGAAGCCAATATGAGTTTATCGGCGATGACAACTCCAATATCTCAGCTCAGTATTCAGGTTGGATTGATTTGTTCGGATGGGGTACCAGTGGTTATGAACATGGCGCGGTGTGTTATCAGCCTTGGTCGACCACAGAGCAAGCGGATCTGTATTGGGCATACGGTTCGGAGACCTGCAATTTGTTTGATCAAACGGGACAAGCTGATTGGGGATATGGAGTTGACTTAGAGGAGGAGGACGCACAGTCCCATTCTTGGCGAACGTTGACCGTTGAGGAATGGGGTTATCTGTTCCAGGAGAGGAACACCTCTTCGGGTATCCGTTATGCCAAGGCTAATGTGGAAGGTGTCAACGGAGTGATTCTGTTGCCTGATGCATGGTCGACTTCTTTCTTTAACCTGAACAATGTTAACCAATCGCAGGCAAGTTTCCTCAGTAACAGCCTGTTAGGTTGGGAGTTCGATGCCTATCTGGAACCCAATGGTGCTGTGTTTTTGCCTGCTGCGGGATTCCGTAGAGGAACAGTGGTCATAGATGCTGGATTATCGGGTCATTATTGGTCCTCCAGTGTGCGGAGTGGTAAAAAAGCTTATATTTTGTATTTTAATACTGATTTTTTGGAAACAGATAACACTGGTTCTCGTTATTTTGGCTCTTCGGTTCGTTTGGTTTGGGACATTATTCGCTGATTTTTGGAAGTTGTTTTGATTTTTCAAGGGAGGACGCTGAAAGCATCGCCCAACGTAGTACGGGGCACTCTTTCAGAGTGCTTTCCTTGACCATCACTTGTACCGAAGGCCGTTCCGACCCTCGGTGAAAAAAAACAATTTTTTTTCATTTTTTTCTGACTAATCCTTTCCAGAGTCCCCCTCTATAGTGTAAAAGGGTTTATTAAAAATAGATTTTTGCACTATGAAGACAAAGGATAAAGAGATTATTGCGGGTGATTTTCACTTAGGAAATCTGATTAAGAAAGAATTGAAACGACAAGGTCGCTCGGCTGCCTGGCTTGCGGCCCAGGTTCATTGTACCCCAGAGAACGTCTATAAATTATGCAGGCAACCATGGGTGAGCATGCCGTTGCTCTTCCAGATTTGCATGGTGTTGAATCATGACTTTTTCAAGGATTGTTCTGAGAATCTGCAAAAGAGGAAATCTAAATAGATTACACAAAAATTGGTAAAATAAATCATGATTTTTGGTAAAATAATTCAGTATCCATGCCATGTGGTATGTTAATTATTATTGTATTTTTACTTTTTTGAAAATGTAATGATTATTAAATATTGAGCTTATGAAAACAATTGATTTACAATTGAATAGCATTATTCCTTCTGTTATTCTAATCCTGTTGATGGCCACAATGGGGAAAGCAAATGCGCAGTACTATTATAATTATGAACCAGCATTGGGTGAGTATTCTGAAGAAGGATCCACATCTGATAATGTGGAGATGAATTTCAATTATTCTAATTGCAGTTTCTCGTCAACGACTAACTATTACTGGATAGGTCATGTCAACACTTGTTTGTATTCCCATAATACATCAAGCGGATTGATGAGGTTCCGTATCGCAAAATGTGATAATAATTATTATTTTGGGAATGGTGGTTCGGGTAAGATAATAATTATGAAAAACAACAGTAGTGTTGTTTTATGTGAAACTTATTCAATTTCTGACAGTTATACTCATTATATTACGAAGTCATTTTATGAAAGTAATTTTTCAGGAACAAATTATTATGATGTGTTTCTCATTACCTCCGATTTAGTGAATCGTTATTATGCAGGAAGAGTTATTGTTAGAAGAGGATATGCTCCAGAAGTGACAACAGGTGATGCTTATAATGTCACATTCAATTCGGCCACAATAAGTGGTTATATAAACCCTAATGGATTGACCACAACTTATTATTTCCAGTGGAGTACGAATTCTTCGTTTTCAACTTTCAATTATTCTGATACCTATACCTACCCCAACACAGGTTATTCCCCCAATGGTGTAAGTTTGGGGGCATTTGCTGTCTTGGAATCTGGAAGAACCTATTATTATCGTCTGCGTGCCACGAATGCAGCGGGCACAGTTACTGGCGAAACACGTTCTTTTACTACACTTTATAATTACGTACCACCCGAGGTTACCACACAAGATGCAACGGATATCACTCCTTATCAGGCAGTATTGCATGGATGGGTGAACCCTCAAGGCTTGCAAACCACGGGTTGGTTTGAATGGGGAAGTACGACTTCTATGAATAATACTACGGATTCCTGGACGATTCCTAGTGATAACTATGCAAATCTGACAGCTAGTAAACAACTAACTGGATTGGAGCCTGGCCAAAAGTATTATTTCCGGATCTGTGCCTCCAATTCTGAAGGAACCACCTATGGAACTAGACTATACTTTTATACGGATGCCGGAGGAAATCCCATCGTTACCACGGGAAGTGCCTCTTTGATAACCTCTAATACAGCGAAAATCAGCGGAACCATTAATCCTCAGGCTCTAACAACCAGTTATTATTTCCGTTACGGAACAACATCGAATTATGAATTAGGCCAAGTTGGTCAAGGTTCGTTGTCGTCAGGCATTACCACAACCCAAAACGTTTATACCAATCTTTCAGGCTTGATTCCTAATACCACATACCATTACCAGTTGTATGCTACCAATAACCAAGGAACAGCCTATGGTGAAGACAAGACTTTCAAAACAGAAGAGAACCTCTGTTATTTCGCCGATTGTACCTCGGGTGAAGTTCATGATGCTGCCACATTCTTATGTGAGCGTGGGGTGGTAACAGGAGATGCAGGAGCTCATACTTTAAGGCCAGGCGATGACATCACTCGTGCAGAATTGGCCAAGGCAACGTTTTTCGGCTTGTATAGCAACAGCAATGGGGTGAACATCCCCAATCCTTTGGTGACTGATTATTTCCCTTGTATTTACCCTGACCTTCAAGTAAATTCATTTTATTATCAATCGGCAAGGGCATTGCTATATCTTGAATATGGAGATGGTGTTTCACCTTTTGATCGTGACAACTCTTGCTTCAACCCTAATGGTACCATTTCCCGTCGTCTGGTGCTGAAAGTGCTTTTGGAGGCTTTCAATATTGCTCCTGCAACGAGTGGTTCCACACCTTTTACCGATTTTGCATCAACAGAAGCTTTTTGGGGCTATGCCAAAAAAGCATACGACCTCGGAATTGTACAAAACACGACATTCCGACCTACTGAGAACTGCACCCGTGGTGAGGCTTTCCTCATGCTATCCCGCATTTTACAAAAGATAGATCAAAATGCCATTACAAAGCCGAATCCCAACTACGACACCTACAATCCACTTAACTCAGATTATTTTGTTCCTGCTAACCTTAGTCCACAAGTGGCTAATGCCATCAGAGGGGTGGAGTACGGTAATTTCAACTATTATGAGAAGGATTTCTTTGACATTCCTGGTTACATGAACCTGAGTTTTGGGATTAGTTACAACTCTTATCTCACCGAGATGCCTTCTGAGTTCTATCCCGTGAATCCTATGGGCAAGGCTTGGACGCATACATACGACATGTACATGAATATCATCACGGATCCCTACGAAAACAAATCCTATTATGTGTTCCACATGGCAGAAGGAGCCTTGTTGATTTATAAGGCTGAAAACGGTGCCTTGGCGAAATACACCGAGGGCAACTACTATACGCTCTCTTCTAATTCATTGTCCGCAAGTTCTTACACTTTGAAATCCACAGGACAAATGAGCTATGTCTTCACCAAAAAATCTGATGGCGTTTATTACTTGACGCAAATCAAAGATCGTAGTAACAATACAATTACGATTAACATTGGCTCAAGCAATGGTAAATACAGAGTGAGCTCGGTTTCAACGTTGGGGCGTACCCTTACCTTTGGCTATACCTCTGATAATTTGCTTTCATACGTGAAAGACCCTATCGGTAGGTACGTGTATTTCTATTATACTAATGGCCAAATGACCTCGCTCAAGGATGCCAAAAACCAAACCACATATTTCAACTATGGTACCTTGGATTCTGAAAAAGGCTTGCTGAAAGAAATTCAGCTGCCTAAAGGTAATTATGTCTATAACGACTATCAACGTCGTAAACTGAAAAGTATGAGCTATTATGGTGTTTCAACTCAAACCCATACGGATATCTCCATTTCACCGGATTATCAAAATGGGAGTACAACCTCAAAGGTGATTGAGAATTTGGGCGGAAGTCAAAACGTGACCACTACCTATACCATGAACGACAAGAACCGTGTCACTAGAATCAAGGACAACTTGAATACCGATGTTTCTTATCAATATGGTATGGATAACAATCCGGATCTCGTCACAAAAATGACGGATAACAAGACGGGTTTGCAGACCTCATACTCATACGATGCATCAAGCGGTATGATGACCTCGGTAACCTATTCCAATGGTTCGGAAACCCATACTGTCATGGCCGCCTACAATGCGTACAATGACATCACGGAATACACCGAT
>JAEEGF010342038.1_pt1 | contig 33451 bp, 28 predicted proteins | sample 9134171 | NCBI WGS metagenome assembly JAEEGF01 (sample SAMN16246542, study PRJNA631951) | gut metagenome | biome: gut microbiome; feature: rumen; material: AP-attached | host: Bos | place: Iran: Karaj | collected 2018-10
TCTCCGGTCTCGGCAGAATCGAAGCGATCCAGGAGATCTATGTGGAGCATGCAAATGAAGTTTTGCAGATGTTTGACCCGGATCATGCTGCTGCGGCAGAGGTTGCGGCGCTGATCGACGCGATCTACGTGCAGGAGCGCACGGATGAGACCGACGCGCAGTGCGCAGCGGCGAAGGCGGCGTGGGATGCGCTGACCGATGCGCAGAAGGAGCTGGTCGAGGGCGAGGAAGCCGATCCCGATTACTTCGGCAGAGACACCGGCGACGCGTCGAAGGACGATCCGAGAAACGCGGATGAGATCGGCGAAAACGAGCTGCTGGTCGTAAGCTTCGGCACGTCGTTCAACGACAGCCGCGCCGAGGACGTCGGCGGCATCGAAGCGGCACTTGCTGCAGCGTACCCGGATTGGTCCGTGCGCAGAGCGTTCACCGCGCAGATTATCATCAACCATGTGCAGGCGCGCGACGGCGAGTTCATCGACAACATGGACCAGGCGCTTGAACGCGCGGTCAAAAACGGCGTCAAGAACCTCGTGGTTCAGCCGACGCATCTGATGCAGGGCGCGGAGTACGACGAGCTCTGCGCAGCGGTCGAAGCTTACAAGGATAAGTTCGAGAGCGTCAAGATCGCGCTGCCGCTGCTTGGCGAAGTCGGCAAGGACGCGGCGGAGGTCAATGCGGACAAAGAAACCGTCGCAAAGGCGATCACCGCGGAAGCGGTGAAGGAAGCGGGCTATGAAACGCTCGAGGACGCGGAAGCGGACGGCGTTGCGTTCGTGTTCATGGGACACGGCACCTCGCACAAGGCGAAGGTCACCTATACGCAGATGCAGAAGCAGATGGAAGCACTCGGCTATAAGAACGTGTTCATCGGCACCGTCGAGGGCGAACCGGAAGAGACCGCTTGCGAAGCGGTCATCGAGGCGGTCCATGCGGCGGGCTATGACAAGGTCGTGCTTCGCCCGCTGATGGTCGTTGCGGGCGATCACGCCAACAACGATATGGCGGATCCCGACGATCCCGAATCCTGGTTCCGTCAGTTCAAGGACGCCGGTCTGTTCTTTGATATCAAGGTCCAGATCGCCGGTCTCGGCAGAATTGCGGACGTACAGGCACTCTATGTTGCGCACACCGCGGAAGCGATGAAAGCGGAATAATCTATCAATAAAGGACATCACAGACATGAAACGTATTCTTGCAGCATGCTTTGCGCTTCTGCTGCTTGCGGCGTTCGCCGCCTGCGGCACGAAGCCGGAACCCGCTTCCGAGCCGGAGCCCGACCCCGTCGTGACGGAAGCGCCGGAAGCGCCGGAAGCGACCGAAATACCCGCGCCCGCCGAGGAGCCCGAAGCCGAATCGAAGATCGATCTGCCGGACGGCGTGTATATGGCGGAGTTCAAGACCGACAGCTCGATGTTCCACGTCAACGAGGCGAACAAGGGCATGGGCGTGCTGACCGTCAAGGACGGCAAGGCGACCATTCATATCAGCCTTGTCGGCAAGTCGATCCTGAACCTGTTCCCGGGTCTTGCGGAGGATGCGCAGAAGGACGGCGCGGCGCTTCTGGAGCCGACGACCGATACCGTCACCTATGACGACGGCGAGACGGAGGAGGTCTACGGTTTCGACGTGCCCGTTCCGGTCATCGGCGAGGAGTTCGATCTTGCGCTGATCGGCAAAAAGGGCAAGTGGTACGATCATAAGGTGATCGTTCTGAACCCGGTTCCGCAAAACTGACGCTTGCGGTTCCCGTAAAAGACGTGTAGAATAAAAGAAAAAACGGCGGCACGGCGCACACGGAAAAGTGCCGCGCCGCCGTTTGTTTTCGGAGGACAGTTTTATGAAAAAAAGAGCCGTTGTTTTCGTGCTTGCGATCATGCTGCTGCTTTCGGCGGCCGCCTGCGCAAAAAAGACCGCGCTGCCTGCAGAGGGGACCTATACGATCGGCGTAACGCTGGAGGGCGGTACCGGAAAGGCGAAGATCCAGTCGCCCGCGGAGCTGGTCGTTTTCCAGGACGGACAGGCGTCGCTTGTCGTAATCTGGAGCAGCGACAAGTATGACTATATGCTGGTCGGCGGCGAACGCTATGAGCCTGCAATCCGTGACGGACATTCCGTTTTTGTGATCCCGGTCGCGAGCATCCGTGAACCTATGCAGGTGATCGCCGACACCACGGCGATGAGCACGCCGCACGAGATCGAATACACGATCACGTTCGACGCGGCTTCGCTTGCACCCGCGGCATGACCGGGCAAATGATGAAAAAGATCGGCGCACTGCTTCTGTGCGCTGCTTTTTGCATTCTGAGCGCCGCCTGCGGCGGGACGAAAACGGCGGAACAGCAGCGTCCGGACGGTCCCGCGTGGGAAACGCTTGAGGTTCTGTCCGAAACGCCGGTGCGCTTTGCGACCGAGTTTTCGATCGCGCAGCTTACGGACGGCTATGAGCTGATCACGGTCCCCGCGACCGGCAGGCTGCTTCTCGTTCCGGAGAGAAAAGGAAAGCCCTCCGGTCTGCCGGAGGATGTGTCGGTGCTGTACCGTCCGGTCGAACGCATCTATCTTGCCGCGACGAGCACGATGGACTTTTTCCGCGCGCTGGACGGAGTCGGCGCGGTTCGGCTTTCCGGCACAAAGGCGGACGGATGGGCGATCGACGAGGCAAGGGACGCGATGGAGCGCGGGGAAATGCTGTTTGCCGGCAAGTACAACGCGCCCGATTACGAGCTGCTGTTGAAGGAACGGTGCGATCTTGCGCTCGAATCCACGATGATCTATCATTCGCCCGCGATCAGCGAAAAGCTCGCGGGATACGGCATTCCGGTGCTGATCGAGCGGTCGAGCTACGAGCAGGATCCCTTGGGACGCATGGAATGGATCAAGGTATACGGTGCGATCCTCGGCAAGGAAGCCGAGGCGGAAGCGCTGTTCGACGCGGAAGCGGCATCGGTCGAAGCGATCGGAAACCTCCCGAAGAGCGGCAAGACCGTCGCGTTCTTCTATGTGACCGGCGCGGGAGCGGTGAACGTACGAAAGAGCAGCGATTACGTCGTGAAGATGCTCGAAACGGCGGGCGGCGCGTATGTGTTTTCCGATCTTGACAGCGGAAGCGCGCTGTCCACCGTCAACATGACGATGGAAAGCTTTTATGCTTCGGCTGTGGACGCGGACGTACTGATCTACAACAGCACGATCGACGGCGAGATCTATACGCTTTCCGAGCTTCTGGACAAAAGTCCGCTCTTTGCGGAGTTTTCGGCGGTGAAAAGCGGCGACGTCTGGTGCACGGGCAAGAACCTGTTCCAGGAACCGATGGGCATCGGCAGGCTCATCGGCGATTTCTACCGGGTGCTGTCAGGCGAAGGGACCGACGGACTCGTTTATCTGCACAAACTCAACTGACGGGGGGATCCTATGGAGGAGAAACGTAAAACCGAACGGAACGTACGGCTGCGGCTGCGGCTCGGCTTTGCGCTTCTCTTGATCGCGCTGATCGGTTTCACATTCTGGAACATCGTTGCGGGCAGCACGTCGCTTTCGCTTTCCGAGGTGTTCGACGGACTTCTGCATTCTTCGAGCCCGCATCGCGTGATCGTCATGGACGTGCGCATGGTGCGCATCGTTCCGGCGATCCTTCTGGGCGGCGCGCTGGCGCTGTCCGGCTTTCTGCTGCAGACATTCTTCAATAACCCGATCGCGGGTCCGTTCATCCTCGGCATCTCGTCCGGGGCGAAGCTCGTGCTTTCGGTGACGATGATCGGATTCCTGAGCCGCGGGATCGCCGTCGGCTCGGTCACGCTGATCGTCGCGTCGTTCGTCGGCGCGATGCTGTCGATGGCGTTTGTGCTTGCGATCTCGTATCGGGTCAAGCGCATGTCGATGCTTGTGATCTGCGGCGTTATGATCGGCTATATCTGTTCGGCGATCACGGAGTTCGTGATCCGGTTTGCCGACGATTCCAACATCGTCAAGCTCCACGACTGGGCGATGGGCAGCTTTGCGAGCATCCAGTGGGACAACGTGACCGTCATTGCGGCGGTCGTGCTGCCTGCGCTTGCGGTCGCTTTTCTCATGAGCAAGCCGATCGGCGCGTATCAGCTCGGCGAAACGTACGCGCAGAACATGGGCGTCAATATCAGGGCGTTCCGGATCGCGCTGATCCTGCTTTCCGGCATTCTTTCCGCATGCGTGACGGCGTTTGCGGGACCGATCAGCTTCGTCGGCGTCGCCGTGCCGCATCTGATGCGGCGGCTGTTCAGAACCGCAAAGCCGATCGTGATGATCCCCGCGTGCTTTCTGGGCGGCGCGGTGTTCTGCCTCTTCTGCGATCTCATCGCCCGCACGGCGTTCGCGCCGAACGAGCTTTCGATCAGCTCCGTGACCGCGATCTTCGGCGCGCCGGTCGTCATCCTTGTCATGCTCAAACGGCAGAAGGAGGACGGCAGATGAACGGCACATATTACATTTCCACCGAACAGATGACCGTCGGCTACGACGGCAGGCCGCTGATCGAAAATATCAACATCGGCGTCCGGCGCGGCGAGATCCTGACGCTGATCGGACCGAACGGCTCCGGCAAGTCGACGATCCTGAAAAGCATGATTAAGCAGCTGAAACTGATCGCGGGTACCGTCGTGCTCGACGGACGCGACATGGCGGGGCTCAAGGAGCGCGACGTTGCGAAAAAGCTTGCGATCGTCATGACCGAACGGATCAAAGGCGAGCTCATGACCTGCCGGGACGTCGCGGCGACCGGACGCTATCCGTATACCGGGCGGCTCGGCATCCTCTCGAAAAAGGATCACGCGATCGTCGACGCGGCGATCGAAACGGTGCATGCGGAGGACTTTGCGGACCGGCCGTTTTCCGCGATCTCCGACGGACAGCGGCAGCGGATCCTGCTTGCCCGCGCGATCGCGCAGCAGCCGGAGGTCATCGTGCTCGACGAGCCGACGTCGTTCCTTGACGTCAGGCATAAACTGCAGCTTCTGGACATTCTCAAAAACATGGTCCGTGAAAAGCAGGTCGCGGTCATCGTGTCGCTGCACGAGCTCGACCTTGCCGAAAAGATCTCGGACCGCGTGGTGTGCGTGGCGAACGACCGCATCGACCGCTGCGACACGCCGGAGAACATCTTCAAAGACGACTACATTTCTACCTTGTACGGCATCGAAAACGGCAGCTTCAACGCGCTGTTCGGCAGCGTGGAGCTTCCCTCCGTTTCGGGCGAGCCGCGGGTCTTCGTGATCGGCGGCGGCGGCAGCGGCATTCCGGTCTATCGCGCGCTGCAGCGCGCGGGCGTACCGTTTGCGGCGGGGATTCTGCCTGAAAGCGATCTCGACCATCCGGTCGCAAAGGCGCTTGCGGCGGAGTTTTTTGCGGTTCCCGCCTTTTCGACCTCGACGGACGAGGAGACAGAGAACGTGATCAGGCGTATGCTGGCAATCGGCAGGGCGATCTGCACCGTCCCGTCGTTCGGCGAGACCAACGCGGCAAACGAAAAACTGTACGAAGCGGCAAAGGAAGCGGGCATCCTTGTTTCCGCCGACGCGTTTTGGAAGGGGGCGGGATCATGACCCTCTGGCAGCTGACGCTTGTATCCGTTCTTTGCGGCTTTCTGATCGACTGCGCGATCGGCGATCCCGCTTGGCTTCCGCATCCCGTGGTGCTGATCGGCAAGCTGATCTCGCTTTGCGAAAAGGTCCTGCGGCGCATCTTTCCGAAGACCGACCGCGGCGCATTTTGGGCGGGGCTTGTGATGGCGATCCTTGTGCCGCTTTTGTCTGCGGGCGTGAGCTTCGGGATCCTGTTCGGGCTGTATAAACTCTCGCCGTGGGCGTATTTTGCGATGAGCGCGATCATGTGCTGGCAGTGTTTTGCGGCAAGATGCCTTGCAAAGGAGGCGAACAAGGTCGTCAAAGCGCTCGAGACCGGCGGGCTTGAAGCCGGCAGGAAGCAGATCGCCATGCTCGTCGGGCGGGACACGGAAACCCTTTCCGAAGCGCAGGTTTTGAAGGCGACGGTCGAGACCGTGGCGGAGAACGCTTCGGACGGCGTGATCGCGCCGATGCTGTATATGGTCCTGTTCGGCGCGGTCGGCGGGTTCTTCTATAAGGCGGTCAACACGATGGATTCCATGGTCGGCTATAAAAACGACCGCTATCTGTATTTCGGACGCGCCGCGGCAAAACTGGACGACGCAATGAATTTTGTTCCGTCGCGCATGAGTGCGCTTGCCATGATCGCCGTTTCGCCACTTCTGAAACTCGACGGCAGGAACGCGTTTCGCATATGGAAACGCGACAGACGCAGGCACGCCAGCCCGAACTCCGCGCAGACCGAATCGGTCGCGGCGGGCGCGCTGCATGTCGAGCTTGCGGGACCGGCAAGCTATTTCGGCAAGGTCGTTCTTAAACCCACGCTCGGCGACAACGACCGTCCGATCGAGCGAAAGGACGCAGCGCGCGCCAATCAGCTGATGTACGGCGCAAGCGTTCTGCTGCTGATTCTTTTTGAAGCGATCCTGCTTCCGCTCGCGCTGTTCGGAGGGCTCGGTCTATGATTTTAGGGAATTACGTTCACGGCGGAGACGTCTACAAAAACCGTGTGACGCTTGATTTTTCGGCGAACGTCAACCCGTTCGGCACGCCGGAGCCGGTGAAGGCGGCGATCCGCGCCGCGGCGGAGGAGGTCGACTGCTATCCGGATCCGTATTGCACAACGCTTCGCGAAAAACTGTCCGCGCTGCACGGCGTTTCGCCCAATGCGATCCTCTGCGGCAACGGCGCGGCGGAGCTGATCTTTTCGTTCGTGCAGGCGGTCCGTCCGAAAACCGCGCTGCTTCCCGTGCCGTCGTTTGCGGAATATGAGACCGCGCTCCGCTGCACGGGCGTCGAACCGGTGTTTTACCCGCTTTTGCGGGAGAACGGCTTCCGGCTTTCGGAGGACATCCTCGACGCGATCACGAAGAACACGGACGCGCTGCTGCTCTGCTCGCCGAACAATCCGACCGGGCAAAGCATCGCGCCCGCTCTGCTTCTGAAGATCCTCGACCGCTGCCGTGAGACCGGCACCTGGCTGTTTCTGGACGAATGCTTTCAGGACCTGACCGATGCGGACAAGGCGTTTTCGCTGATCGGTTCCCTGAAAGACGGCGACCGCGCGCTGATTCTCAGAGCGTTCACCAAGACCTACGGCATGGCGGGCGTGCGGCTCGGCTACGCGGTCTCGAAAAACCGCGACCTGCTGTTCAATATGTCCGCGGCTGTGCAGCCGTGGAACGTGTCGACCGTGGCGCAGAAGGCGGGACTTGCCGCGCTGGATTGTCCGGATTGGGCAAAGCAGGCGCGCGATCTGTTCCGGACGGAGAAGGCGTATCTGATCAAAGAACTGTCCGCGCTCGGCGTATCCGTGCTGCCGGGCGACGCGAATTATCTGCTGCTTTCCGGCGTACCGGGGCTGTACGGGCGGCTGCTCGGAAAAGGCGTTCTGGTGCGCGATTGCGAAAATTACCGGGGGCTTGAAACCGGCGACGTGCGCATCGCGGTGCGCACGCATGCGGAAAACGCCGCGCTGATCGCGGCGATGCGGGAGGTGCTGCATGGGTAAAACCGGCATCGAAGAGCATTTTATCGAAAAGGACGGCAAGCGTCTGCGCTTCGGCTTCACCACCGGCACCTGCGCCGCGGCGGCGGCAAAGGCGGCGGCGATCCTGCTTCTTTCGGGCGCGGCGCCGGAGACGGTCCCGATCCATACGCCGAAGGGGATCGACCTTGATCTTCCGGTGCTGGAACCGCAGCGCGGCGACGGCTTCGCCTCCTGCGCGATCCGAAAGGATTCCGGCGACGATCCAGACGTGACCGACGGCGTGCTGGTCTACGCAAAGGCGTCGTTCTCCGACCGGCCGGGGATCACGATCGACGGCGGCGTCGGCGTCGGGAGGGTGACCAAGCCGGGGCTCAAACAGGCGATCGGCGAGGCGGCGATCAATCCCGTCCCGCGCGAAATGATCAAAAACGCGGTCGGGGAGATCGCGGAAGAATTTGAATGCACAAGGGGCGTTTCGATCGTGATCTCGATCCCCGCGGGCGTCGCGCTTGCGGAAAAGACGTTCAATCCGCGGCTCGGCATCGAGGGCGGGATCTCGATCCTCGGCACGAGCGGCATCGTCGAGCCGATGAGCGAGGACGCGCTGATCGACAGCATCGTGCTCGAGATCCGGCAAAGAAAAGCGCTCGGCGATACGCGGCTGATCCTCACGCCCGGCAATTACGGCGCGGATTTCCTTGCCGCACGGTACGGGATCCCGGACGAGCGGATCGTCAAATGCTCGAATTACGTCGGAAAGGCGATCGAAGCGGCGATCGAGGCGGGCTTTTCCGAAGCGCTTCTTTGCGGACACATCGGAAAGTTCGTGAAACTTTCCGGCGGGATCATGAACACGCACTCGAAGGAGGGCGACTGCCGCGCGGAGCTGATGGCTTCCGCGGCGCTTCGCGCGGGCGCGGACGCGGATACGGCGCGCGCCATGTTCGATTGCGTCACGACCGACGAAATGCTGCGGATCGCAGAGGAAAAGGGACTGCTTGCGGGCACGATGGACGCGCTGAAGGACCGCATCGGGTTTTCTCTGAACGCGCGGTTCAAGGGCGCGATCGCGTTCGGCGTGATCATCTTTACCGGCGACGGACGCGAGCTCATCAAAAACGAACCGGCAAGGGTCTGGACGGAGGAATGAACATGCAGGTTTTTTACGGCGTCGGCGTCGGTCCCGGGGATCCGGAGCTTTTGACGCGGAAGGCGGCGCGGCTTATCAGAGACTGCGGCGTGCTTGCGATCCCGCATCGGGATCCCGAAAAATGCTTTGCGTACCGAATCGCGTGCGAGGCGGTTTCGGAGGCAAAGGACAAGCCGCTTCTGTGCATCGACATGCCGATGACGCACGATCCGGCAGCACGCGAAGCGGCGTATGAGAAGGGCGCGGAACGGATCGCGGACGCGCTTCGGGCGGACAGAACCGTTGTGTTCGTCACGCTCGGCGATCCGTCGGTGTATTCGACATTCGCGTACCTTGCCGAAAAGGTCTCGGCAATGGGGTTTGAGGTGCAATGGGTCCCCGGCGTGACCTCGTTCTGCGCGGCAGCGGCAGCACTCGGAAAGCCGCTGTGTACCGACCGCGAGGAGCTGCACATCCTGCCGGGCAGCGCAAAAGCCGAAACGGGGCTGGCGTATCCCGGCACAAAGGTGTTCATGAAGGGAGAGCTCGGTCCGCTTCTGGACGCGATCAAACAAAGCGGCAAAGAAGCGCAGGCGGTCGAAAACTGCGGCACGGAAAACGAGCGCGTCTATCCGACGCGTTCGGAGATCCCGAAGGACGCGGGCTATTATCTGGTTACCGTCGTAAAGGAGGAAGTATGATCCATTTTGTAGGCGCGGGCTGCGGCGCAGCGGACCTTATCACGGTACGCGGACAGCGGCTTTTACGGGAGGCCGACGTCATCATCTATGCCGGTTCTTTGGTGAACCCGGCGCTGCTGACCGACGCCAAAGAGGGCGCAAAGATCTATAACAGCGCGGAAATGACGCTCGAGGAGGTCCTTTCCGTGATGTACGAAGCGGAAGAGCGGGGGCTTATCACCGTGCGTCTGCACACCGGCGATCCGTGTCTGTACGGCGCGATCCGCGAGCAGATGGACGCGCTCGAAGAAAAGGGGATCGCGTATGATTACACGCCCGGCGTCAGCTCGTTCTGCGGCGCGGCAGCGGCGCTCGGCATGGAATACACGCTGCCGAACGTTTCGCAAAGCGTCGTGATCACGCGCATGGCGGGCAGAACGCCGGTCCCGGAGCGCGAAAGCGTCCGCGCGTTTGCGCAGCATCAGGCGACGATGGTGCTGTTTTTAAGCACCGGGCTTCTGAAAAAGACACAGGAGGAGCTCCTGGCGGGCGGCTACGAGCCCGAAACGCCCGCGGCGATCGTCTACAAGGCGACGTGGCCGGACGAGAAAACGTTCCTCTGCACGGTCTCTTCGCTTGCCGACTGCGCAAAGCAAAACGGCGTGAAAAAGACCGCACTCATCATCGTGGGCAACGCGGTGAAGCAGAGCGGTTACGCGCGCTCGGAGCTCTATAATCCGGCGTTTGCGACCGAATTCCGTCCCGCGAAGGAGTGACGCATGGAGGTCTGGATCGTTTCCTATACCGCGCACGGCCGCGGCACGGCGGAGCGCGTTTCGGATGCGCTCGAACAGGCGGGGCACGACTGCCGCCGCTTTGCGCTGCCGAAGTTTATCCGCCCGGGCGACGAACTGCTGCCCGGTTCCGCCGCGCAATGGGCGGGGGACGCTTTCGCGCGCGCCGATGCGCTGATCTTTGTGTGCGCAAGCGGCATTGCGGTCCGCGCGATCGCGCCATGGGTCAAGGACAAAAGAACCGATCCCGCGGTGCTGGTGCTTGACGAGAAGGGATTGTTTGCGATCCCGCTGCTTAGCGGACATCTCGGCGGCGCGAACGCGCTTGCGGAAACGCTTGCGGCATCGCTCGGCGCGACGCCGGTGATCACGACCGCGACCGACGTGAACGGGCTGTTCGCGGTCGACGTGTTTGCGAAGCGCAACCATCTGTTCATCACGGACATGGCGCTGTGCAAGGCGGTCTCCGCGGCGCTGCTTGCGGGCGAACCGGTGGGCTTTTCGTCCGATCTTCCGGTAACCGGCGCGATTCCGAAGGAGCTGACCGCAGGGGACGCTGAGCTCGGCGTCTGCGTGACTGCGGAGAGCAAAGCGCCGTATACACGGACGCTTCGGCTGATTCCGCAGCGGTTTGCGCTCGGCGTCGGCTGCAGACGGGGAAAGGATCCGGCGGCGCTGGACGCCTTTATCCGCCGGAATCTTGCGGCGCACGGCGTTCCGCGCGAAGCGCTCTGCTGTGTAGCCAGCATCGATTTGAAGCGGGACGAACCGGCGATCCTCGCGTTTGCAGAGGCGAACGGACTGCCGTTTTATACCTATTCGGCGGACGAGCTGAACGCGGCGCCGGGCATGTTTTCCGGCTCGGCGTTTGTGAAGGAAACGACCGGAACGGACTGCGTTTCGGAGCGCGCGGCGGTTTGCGCATCCCGCGGCGAACTGGTCGTACAAAAGATCGCGGAGGACGGCATGACCTTCGCGCTTGCAAAATCAAAGGAGGGGATCTCGTTTGCATAAGCTTTTTGTGGTGGGGCTCGGTCCCGGCGGCGCGGACGGCATGACGGTCCGTGCAAAGAATGTCCTGAACGCGAGCGACGTGATCGTGGGCTACACGGTCTATATCGATCTCGTCCGCGCGGATTTCCCGGAGAAGGAATTTCTGTCGACCCCGATGCGGAAGGAGGTCGATCGCGTGCGGCTCGCGCTCGAAACTGCGGCGCAGGGCAAGACCGTCGCGCTGATCTGCAGCGGCGACGCGGGCGTTTACGGCATGAGCGGGCTCTGTGAAGAACTGCTGCCACAATACCCGGGCGTCGAACTGGAGACCGTTCCGGGCGTTTCCGCGGTGCTTTCCGGCGCGGCGATCTTAGGCGCGCCGCTGATGCACGACTTTGCGGTGATCTCGCTTTCCGATCTTCTGACCCCGTGGGAAAAGATCGAAAAGCGGCTTCTTGCGGCGGCGGACGCGGATTTTGTCATCTGTCTCTATAACCCTTCGAGCCACAAGCGGCACGACTACCTTAGCCGCGCCTGCGATCTCGTGCTCCGGTTTGCGTCGCCGGAGACCGTCTGCGGCATTGCAAGGAACATCGGCAGGGAGGGCGAGCAGACGCAGGTCCTGACGCTGAAGGAATTGCGGGACACGGAGGTCGATATGTTTTCCACCGTGTTCATCGGAAACTCCCAGACAAAGATCATCGACGGAAAAATGGTGACGCCGAGGGGATACCTGTATGAATAACATCCTTTTGTTTGCGGGCACGACCGAGGGTCGGCGCATTGCGGAAGCGCTTGCGGATCAGCCGGTGCATCTTGTTGTCAGCGTCGCCACGGAATACGGCGAAACGCTGATCGCGCCCGCCGAAAACATCACGGTTCTGCATGGCAGAAAGAACGTGGAGGAGATCGAAGCGCTGCTCCGTGAAACGCAGGCGCAGCTTCTGATCGACGCGACGCATCCGTACGCCGCCGAGATCACAAAGACGCTGAAAGCCGTCGCCGAACGGACCGGAACGGACTATCTTCGCGTGCTGCGCGCATCGGAGCATGCGGACGGCTGCGTGTTCGTCAACGATACCGACGCAGCGATCGCGTATCTGAATACCACGCAGGGCAACGTGCTGCTGACCGTGGGCAGCAAGGAGCTTTCCCGCTATACGGCGGTTAGGGATTACGAAACGCGGCTGTTTGCCCGCATCCTGCCGGTGAAGGAATCGGCGGACGCGGCGTTTGCGCTCGGCTTTTCGGGCAGAAATCTGATCTGCATGCAGGGACCGTTTTCCGAGGAGATGAACGCGGCGACGATCCGCGCGATCGACGCAAAGATCCTCGTCACCAAGGACACCGGCGCATCCGGCGGCTTTGCGGAAAAGATCCGGGCGGCAAAGAACTGCGGCGCGACCCCCGTGGTGATCCGCCGTCCGGACGAGGAAACGGGCGTTTCCGAGACGGAATGCCTTGCGCTTTTACGGGAGCGGTTCGGAATCCGCTGCAAAAAGCAGATCACGGTGATCGGCATCGGCATGGACGGCGATCGCACGCTGACCCGGGACGCCGTACGCGCCTGCGAACAGGCGGAGCTGCTTGTCGGCGCAAAGCGCGTGACCGAGGCGCTGAGACGCTTCGGAAAACCGGTCGAACTTGCGATCGCGCCCAAGGAGATCGAAGCGATCCTCCGCGGGACTAGCGCGAATCGCATCGTCGTCGCCATGTCGGGGGACACCGGCTTTTTCAGCGGCGCGAAAAAACTGCTGCCGCTGATCCGGGACCTGAACCCGACGGTCCTGCCCGGGATCTCGTCGGTCTCGTACTTTGCGGCAAAGCTCGGCGTGCCGTACCACGACGCGGCGCTTGTTTCCGCGCACGGCCGCACGGTCAACCTGCCCGCAAAGGTCAGAACGCATACGCGCACGTTCGTGCTGGTCGGCGGGGAGCGCGGCGTACAGGATCAGCTTGATATGCTGTGCGAAAACGGGCTCAAAAGCGTACAGGTCGCCGTCGGGACCGATCTCGGCAGCGAGAATGAAGCGATCGCGCGCAGCACGGCGGAGCAGCTTGCCGGGAACCTCTTTTCGCCGCTTGCGATCGTCTGCATCGAACATCCGGACGCGGAGAGCGCGATCGTCACGCACGGCAGAGCGGACGGCGATTTTCTGCGCGCCGAGGTCCCGATGACCAAATCCGAGGTCCGCGCGGTGACGCTCTCGAAGCTGAAGCTCACAAAGAACGCGACCTGCTGGGACGTCGGCGCGGGCACCGGCTCGGTGTCGATCGAGATGGCGGAGGCGGCGGAGGACGGCTGCGTGTACGCGATCGAGCGGAACGCGGACGCCTGCGAACTGATCGAACAAAACAAGCGGCATCTCGGCGTGATGAACGTAACGGTCGTCGAAGGATCGGCGCCGGAAGCGCTTTCCGGTCTTCCCGCGCCCACGCATGTTTTCATCGGCGGCAGCGGCGGCAATCTCAAAGAGATCATCGAAGCCGCGCTTTTGAAGAATCCGCGTGTGCGCATCGTTTTGAACACGGTGACCGCCGAGACCTTTGCGGAGGCGACGGCGGCGATCAAGGCGCTGCATCTTGTAAATGAAGAGATCGTCGAACTCAATGTTTCCCGTTCCCGCAAGGTCGGCGCGTATCACATGATGACTGCACAGAATCCGGTCTATATCATTTCCTGCGAGGGGGCGGGAGAAGATGCGTAGTCCGCGCATATTATTCGCCGCGCCTTCCTCCGGCAGCGGCAAGACCACGATCGTCTGCGGCGTTTTACGCGCGCTGAAGAATCGCGGCAAAAGCGTCTCGGCATTCAAGTGCGGACCGGACTACATCGATCCGCTGTTTCACGAGCATGTGGTGGGCGTGAAGTCCGGCACGCTCGATCTGTTCTTTTCCGATCCGGATACGCTCCGGCGCCTGTATGCGCAAAACGCCGCGGATGCCGACTGCGCCGTGATCGAGGGCGTGATGGGCTATTACGACGGTCTTTCGGCGGCAAGCGACGAAGCGAGCACCTACGCCGTCGCAAAAGCGCTCAAAGCGCCGGCCGTTCTGATCGTCGACGCAAGAGGACAGAGCCTTTCCGCGCTTGCGACGCTGAAAGGCTTCTTGGAGTTCCGCCACGACAGCGGCATCAAGGGCGTGATCTTCAACCGCATGAGCGAGCACGTCTACCGCGCGCTGAAACCTGCGGTCGAAGCGCTCGGCGTCACGCCGCTTGGCTTTGTGCCGAAGTCCGACGCGCTGATGCTCGAAAGCCGCCATCTGGGGCTCGTGACCCCGGACGAGGTCAAGGACCTCTCCGAAAAGCTCGACGCGCTTGCGGCGCTGTTGGAAAGCACACTCGACTTTGACGCGCTTCTTCGGATCATGCAGTCCGCGCCCGCGCTCGATGTGCCGGATGCGCCTGCCGTGCCCGATCTGCCGAAAACGGTGATCGCTGTTGCAAAGGACGAGGCGTTCTGCTTCCTGTATCGCGACAGTCTTGCGCTGCTCAAACGGTACAATGCGGAGATCCGGTTTTTCTCGCCGCTTCATGACACGGCGCTGCCCGCGGGGACACAGGGGCTGATCCTTCCCGGCGGCTATCCCGAGCTTTACGCGAAGCGGCTGTCTGAAAACACCGCGATGCGAACGGCGATCCGGGAAGCGATCGAAAACGGCATGCCGACGCTTGCCGAATGCGGCGGGTTCCTGTACCTCCATGATACGCTGTCCGACATGGACGGGACCGCGTATCCGATGTGCGGCGTGATCAAAAAAGAAGCGTTCCGCACGCAAAAGCTCGGTCGTTTCGGCTACATCACGCTTTCCGCAAACGCGGATTCGGCGTTCTTCCGGACGGGCGAAACGATCAAAGCGCACGAGTTTCACTATTTTGAAAGCGGCGATCCCGGCGCGGCGATGACTGCGACCAAACCGAACGGACGCGCGTGGACCTGCATGCACGCGCAGGGGAGCTTGCTTGCGGGCTTTCCGCATCTCTTCTATGAATCGAACCCGAAGCCGGTCGAGCGCTTTTTGCGGCTTGCGGCAAAGGAGGCATAAATGGCAAACGCGATCATGATCCAGGGCACGATGTCCAACGCGGGCAAGAGCCTGATTGCGGCGGGGCTCTGCCGCGTGTTCCGTCAGGACCGGCTGAAGGTCGCGCCGTTCAAGGCGCAGAACATGGCGCTGAACTCGTTTATCACAAAGGAAGGGCTCGAAATGGGGCGCGCGCAGGTCGTGCAGGCGGAGGCGGCGGGCGTCGAGCCGTCGGTGCTGATGAACCCGATCCTCCTGAAACCCACGAGCGATATGGGCTCACAGGTCATCGTAAACGGCGAAGTCCGGGCGCAGCTTTCCGCGCGCGACTACTTTGCGATCAAAAAGACGCTGATGCCGGAGGTCATGAAGGCGTACAATACGCTGTCCGCGCAAAACGACGTGATCGTGATCGAGGGCGCGGGCAGTCCCGCGGAGATCAATCTGAAGGACGCGGATGTGTTCGTGAACATGGGTATGGCAAAGGCGGCTTCCTCGCCGGTGCTGCTCGTCGGCGACATCGACCGCGGCGGCGTGTTCGCGCAGTTGTACGGCACGGTCGCGCTACTGGATCCCGACGAGCGCGCGCTGGTCAAGGGCGTGATCATCAACAAATTCCGCGGCGACGAGTCGATCCTGACGCCGGGGTTAAAGCAGCTGGAAGCGCTGACGGGCATTCCGGTCGTCGGCGTCGTGCCGTATGTGCATCTCGATATCGACGACGAGGATTCGCTTTCCGAACGGCTCGAAAACAGACCGGCGGCGCTCGTCGATATTGCAGTCATGCGGCTGCCGCGGCTATCGAACTTTACCGATCTTCGTACGCTCGAGGCGATCGACGGCGTCTCCGTGCGCTATGTATCGTCGACACGCGAATTCGGCGAGCCGGACCTTGTGATCCTGCCCGGCACGAAAAACACGATGGCGGACCTTTTGTGGCTCCGGCAAAGCGGGCTGGAAGCGAAGATCCTGCGGTTTGCGGATACGGGCGGCGCGGTGTTCGGGATCTGCGGCGGCTTCCAGATGCTCGGAAGCGCGCTCAATGATCCGCACGGCGTGGAGCACGGCGGCACTCTGCGCGGCATGGGACTTCTGCCGGTCGAAACGACGTTTACGGAGCAGAAGACACGCACGCGCGTTTCCGGCGCGTTCGGTCGGCTTTCCGGCGCGTTTGCGGCGCTTTCTGGGCTGCCGTTTACGGGCTATGAGATCCACATGGGCGAAACGGAGACCGAAGCACCGATCGCTTCGATCACCGACGCGGTGACGGGCGCGGCGAAAACGGACGGCGCATTAAGCGGGAACGTCTGCGGCACCTATGTGCACGGTGTTCTCGACGGTGACGCGGTCGCGGGAGCGCTCGTGCGCGCGCTTGCCGAACGGAAGGGCGTCGACCCCGATCTGCTCGGCAAGGTCTCCGGCGAGACGCATAAACAGGAACAGTACAATCTGCTTGCGGACACGATCCGCAAGCACATGGATATGGAAGCGGTTTACCGCATTTTACGGGAGGGCGTATGACGGAGATTGTAAAGATCGCGCCGATGGAGATCGAGCGCGAAAGCTTTCGCATCATCACGGAGGAGCTCGGGGACCGGGTGCTCGACCCCGAAAAGGCGCCGATCATCAAGCGCGTGATCCACACCACGGCGGACTTTGACTACGCCGACAACCTGGTTTTTTCCGAAAACGCGGTTGAGACCGCGATCGAAGCGCTGAAGGGCGGCGCGGCGATCGTTACCGACACGCAGATGGCGCTGGCGGGGATCAACAAGCGGACGGCGGCAAAGCTCGGCTGTGAAACGTTCTGTTTCATGGCGGACGAGGACGTCGCGGCGGAAGCGAAAGCGCAGGGCGTGACGCGGGCGCGCGTCAGCATGGACAAGGCGGCGGAGCTCGGCGAAAACGTGATCTTCGCGATCGGAAACGCGCCGACGGCGCTGATCCGGCTGCGCGAGCTGATCGACGCGGGATACCGCCCGAAGCTCATCATCGGCGTGCCGGTGGGATTCGTCAACGTCACGGCAAGCAAGGAGCTGATCATCGGAACCGACGTGCCGTGCATCGTCGCCCGCGGCCGCAAGGGCGGCAGCAACGTTGCCGCCTGCATCGTGAATGCGCTTCTGTATATGATCGACGAAACGAGAGGAGCAACCAAATGAACAGCGATTCCTTTATCAACAACACCGACTGCAAGTATTTTCCGTGCCACAAGACGAATCATCCCGAGGATTTCAACTGCCTGTTCTGCTACTGCCCGCTGTATATGCTGGGCGACAAGTGCGGCGGCAACTTCACCTATATGGAAAACGGGATCAAGAACTGCACGGACTGCATGGTCCCGCATTCGCGGAATGCGGTGCAGTACGTCCTGAAGCGCTGGCCGGACATCGCCGAGCGCGCCAAAAAGCAGGACTGATCGAAAAACCGCGGCAAACAAAAAAGGGTGTTGAGCCCTTTTTTCATACAGGTGTTTCCCTGCCCCTATTCGGCGCAAACGGCGCGGGCAGCGCGCGGCGGTTCCTGTGTAACGAAGCGTCAGCGGAGTGCACGCTGATCCCTTTGTTGACAGCCTGTGTCTGCCGAAATGTTTCGGCAGACCGGAACCGTTATGCCGCGGCAGACAGGAACGAGTAGACGCAGTAGCCGATGTAAGCGAGCACGAGCAGCGCGCCCTGCACGCGCGAGCCCTTTTTGCGGACGAGCATCGGGAGGATCAGCCCGCACATGGCAAGCAGCGCCAGCGGCAGGTCGAGGTACAGCGACTGCGCGGTGAAGGCGATGTTGCCGGTGATCGCTGCGGGAAGACCGAGGACCAGCAGGATGTTGAACAGATTCGCGCCGATGATGTTGCCGAGGCCGACGTCGCCCTGCCCCTTGATGGAGGAGGTCACGGTCGTGACAAGCTCCGGCAGCGAGGTGCCGAGCGCGATCATCGTGACGGCGATCACGCGTTCCGGTACGCCTGCGGCCTTTGCGAGCAGCTGACCGTTTTCGACGAGCAGATTTGCGCCGACAAACAGCGCCGCCGCGGAGATCACGAGCATGAGGAGCGCGCCCCAAAGCGGCATGACCTTTTCGCTTTCGTCATACTCCGCTTCGCCGTCGCTGTCCTTCAGCTTGATCGACAGGAACGCATATACACAGAAGCCGAGGATCAGCACGATGCCGATCACGCGGCCGACGGAGCCCACGAAGTGCTTTTCAACGCCGTCCGCGCCGATGTAATTTTGCGCCGGGGAGAAAAGGACCGCGCAAAACAGCAGCACGGCTGCTCCGACGAAGAACAGCATGCGCCAGCTCACCGATTTTGATTTGACTTCCTTTGCGGGGCGAATGAGCTGACCGATGCCCGCAATCAATGCCGTGTTGCAGATGATGCTGCCGAGCGCGTTTCCCACGCTGATGTCGGGCGACTGCGCGCTGCCCAACGCCGCGGTGGAGGAGACGAGGATCTCCGGAAGCGTGGTGCCGAGCGATACGATCGTCGCGCCGACGACGATCTGCGGGATCTTCAGCCGCTTTGCGATCGCGACCGCCGCGTCGACGAACTTGTCGCCCGCAATGCAGATGAGCCCCAGTCCGACGAGGAACAGAACGATCGTCCAGAGCAGGGAATCGGGGACAGAAAATGACATAAAAACCTTCCTTTCGCATAGAAAAAGAGACTTCTATGCACATGAAAATGATGCATAAAAGTCTCGCACATTTCCGACCGGCAGCGGGATGCTCTCCGTGCTGACGCCGCAGGCCACGCTTTCGCGTCGGCTACTCCCTTTTACGCAAATATTATATGTTAACTTTTTTCAAACGTCAAGAACGAATTGTGGCAAAAAACCGTAGGATCTGTTATAATCAATACTGGATATTTATCTGAACAGGAAAGGCATGATCGATATGGACGTACAGAATCCCATCTATGTCACGGGGCATAAGAATCCGGATACCGATTCAATCGTCTCCGCGATCGCGTATGCCGCGCTGATGAACGCGCTGGGCGATCGGCGCTATACGGCGGCGCGTCTCGGCACGGTCAGCGACGAAACGGCGCACATCCTCGAGCGCTTCGGCTTTCCCGCGCCGGAACGCATCTACAACGTCTGCACACAGGTCCGGGATCTGAACTTCGACCGTCCGCCGGTGCTGTCAAGCGCCGTTACGGTACGCCGCGCATGGGAAACGATGCTGAAGGGCGAGGGCGAGGCGACGTTCCTGCCGGTCGCGGGGGAGGACGGAAAGCTGATGGGCATGGTCACGACCGGCGACATTGCGGCGTTCGACCTCGAATCCTCGGAAAATCCGTACATTCGGGAGATCCCGCTGTTCAACCTCGTTTCAAACCTGGACGGCAAGCTTTGGGACCGCAACAGCGGCGTTACGTCGATCTCCGGAAAGCTGATGATCGCCGTACCGCAGACCGAAGCGGCGGCGTCCTTCCCGAGCGATACGATCGTCGTGGCAGGCAGCGATCCCGCGATCATCAAAGCGGCGCTCTCGGCAAACGTCTCCTGCATCGTGGTCTGCGGCGCGTCGTTCGACGGCACGCTTCTGGAGCAGGCAAAGGATACGGTGATCATCACGACGCCGTTCGACGCGTACCGCGCGGCGCGGCTGATCATCCAGTCCGTGCCGGTCGAGCGCATCCTGCCGGGGACCGATACCGTTTCCTTCCATTTGAATGATTATCTGGATGACGTGCGCGAGCAGACGCTCAAATCGCGCTTCCGGAGCTATCCGATCCTCGATGAGAACGACCGCGTCGTCGGAACGCTTTCGCGCTATCACCTGCTGCGGCCGAACCGCAAGCAGGTCGTGCTGGTCGACCACAACGAGGTCAGCCAGTCCGTCGACGGACTCAACGAGGCGGAGATCCTTGCGATCATCGACCATCACCGCCTTGCCGACGTGCAGACCGGCGCGCCGATCTATGTGCGCAACGAGCCGGTCGGCGCGACCTGCACGATCGTCGCGTCGATGTTCCAGGAGCGCGGCGTCATGCCGAACCGCAGCCTTGCGGGACTTCTGGCTGCCGGCATCGTGTCCGATACGATCTTCTTCAAGTCCCCGACCGCGACCCCGCGCGACCGCGTGATGGCGGAGCGTATGGCGGCGATCGCGGGCGAATCGCTCGAGGAGCTCGGGCGCGACATCTTCACGCCGTCCGCCACCGGCGAGACCGACGCGCGGAAGATGGTCCTTTCGGATTTCAAGCATTTCGTGATCGCCGGACACCGCCTCGGCATCGGGCAGATCAACTGCATCGATTCGGCGGAGCTTCTGAAGCGGCGCGACGAGTTTCTGGCGGTCATGGAGCAGGTGCGGAAGGAACGCGAGTTTGACATCCTGCTTCTGATGCTGACCGACGTTCTGAAGGAAGGCACCGAGCTTCTTTCGGTCGGCGATCTCGACACGGTCGAGGAAGCGTTCAATGTCAAGATCAAGGACAACACCGTATTTCTGCCGGGCGTGCTTTCGCGCAAGAAGCAGATCGTCCCGACGCTGTCCGTACTTTGGGGGTAAAAACTATGCAGATCCGCATCAACGGCATTCCCGCGGAGGTCTCCGCGGGCGAAAGACTTCTGGACATCGTAAACCGGCTCGGGCTTGATACCGACAGCCTGAAAACGCGGCCGATCGCCGCGGACATCGCGGGCGAGGTGTTTACGCTGAACTATATTCCGATGCGCGAAAAGGAGCAGGGCGACACGCCCACGACGTTCCGCATGCGCAAGGCGATCCGCAAAGGCGGCGGGGAAGTGAAGCTGATCCGCTATGAGGAGAGCCGCGGCCGCGCGATCTATGAGCGCACGATCATCTATATCTTCTTCCTTGCCATGCGCGAGCTGTTTCCGCAGGCGCACGCGAAGGTGAACTACGCGATCGGTCCGTCGCTGGATATTTCCGTGGAAACGGAACCGCAGTTCACGCCGGACGACCTTGAAACGGTGCGCGCCAAGATGCGCGAGATCGTCGAAGCGGACTATCCGCTCGTGCGCAGACGGCTCGACATCGACGAGGCGATCCAGCTCTTCGAGCGCGACGGGCAGGAGGACAAGGTGCGGCTCTTGCGGTGGCGTCAGTTCACCTACTTCGACGTGTACGAGCACGGCGACTACGCCGATTATTTCTACGGCGAAATGCTGCCCTCCACCGGTTACGCAAAGGTGTTCGACCTGCAGTTCCGCCCCGGCGGACTGTTCCTGCTGCGGCCTTCGGTCGCGGACGCCGACGTTGCGACGCGCTATGTCTATATGCCGAACCTCACGAAGGTCTTTGCGCGGTCGGACAAATGGGCGGACCTCATGCACTGCCGCTGCGTCGCCGACCTCAACGACATGGTCGAAAACGGCAGCGTGCGCGAGCTGATCCGCGTCAACGAAGCGCTGCATGAACGCCGGTTTGCGGAGATCGCGACCGAGATCGTCAACCGCGGCGCGCGCGCCGTGCTGATCGCGGGACCTTCGAGCTCGGGCAAGACGACGAGCGCGAACCGCCTTGCAACGCAGCTTCGCGTGCTCGGCAGAACGCCGATCCTGCTTTCGCTCGACGATTACTACATCGACCGTTCGCTGATCGAGCCGGACGAAAACGGCGAGATCGACTATGAGCACATCAACATGATCGACGTCGAGCAGTTCAACATCGACCTTGAACGGCTTCTCTCCGGCGAGCGCGTCGAGATCCCGCACTTCGATTTCAAGACGGGCTCGCGGCAGATGCTCGGGCACTTCGTGCAGCTTGCGGAGGACGCGATGCTGATCATCGAAGGTCTGCACGGGCTGAATCCGATGCTGTTGACGCCGCGCATCGACAAGAAACTGATCTTCAAACTGTATGTGTCGGCGCTGACGACGCTGAACCTCGACGATCACAACCGCATTCCGACGACCGACGTGCGGCTGCTTCGCCGCATGGTGCGCGATTACGAGACGCGCGGCGCGACCATCGAGCGCACGCTCGGCATGTGGGACTCCGTCAAGCGCGGCGAACAGCGCTGGATCTTCCCGTATCAGGAGAGCGCGGATGAGATCATGAATACCTCGCTCGTGTATGAGCTTGCCGTGCTGAAAAAGCACATCTATCCGCTTTTGAAGGACGTCGATTCGTCCAGCCCGTGCTACGACGAGGTCATCAACATCATCAAGTTTTTGAACTACATCTCGGACGCCGCCGTGGAGGATGAGATCCCGCCTACGAGCATCCTTCGCGAGTTTGTCGGCGGCAACGCGTTCTATCGCTGAGGAGGCAGTATGCGCAATTCACTCGGAAAACTCTGCGTGATCTTCGCAACGCTTCTGCTGCTGCTTTTCGCGGCGTTCTTTACGATATCGCTGATCCTCAAGGATAACGACCTCATCGGCACGCTCTTCAAGGAACCGGAGATCCGCGAGCAGGTGGAAGCCTCGACCGGCATCGACCGGCCTGCCGAGCTTGAAAACGCAACGGCCGTGCTGTTTGAATACATGCGCGGCGAGCGTGTGAACATCAAGGTCGGCGCGACGGTCAACGGCGCGTACCGCGATGATCTGTTCACGCTCGAAAAGGAAGTCGTGCACATGGCGGAGGTACAGACGCTCTGGCTCGGGCTGGAGGTGTTTGCAAAGATCGCGGCGCCCGTGTCCGTCGTGCTGCTGATCGTCGGATTCGTGCTCATCGAACGCGGCAAAAAACGGGCGATCCTGTCCTCCGGCATCTTCTGGGGCTGCGGGATCCTCGGCGGGATCCTGGCGTTTCTGGGGGTCTGGGCGATCCTCGATTTCTCCAGCTTCTGGACCGTGTTTCATTTCATCATTTTCCCGAAGACCCTGTTCCGGTATTTGTCCGCCGGCGCGACCGTGCAGGCGATGAACGAGCTGAACTGGGTGCTGCCGGAAAACAGCATCATGGTGAACATGCTGACGCCGATCTTCCCGCCGATCGTGCTGCGCTGCGCGGTCTGCGTGATCATCGAGATCGCCGTCGCGGTGATCGTCGCCGTATTCGTCGGTTTTGCGTGGCGCAGACAGGACAAGCCCTCGCCGATCGCGGACGTCGTCGTCATCGAGCATGACGAGAACGAGCCGATCCCGATCAAGGGACCGGACCTGGTGCTGGCGCATACGCTCAACAATGCGCCGGTCAGCAAGCGCGAGGAGATCCTGCGCCGCGTGAAGAACGGCGAACCGGTGACGGAGATCCACTCCACCCCGGTAAAGGAACACCTTCTTGATTCGATCTATCCGAAGGAGGGGACGACCCCGCAGTCTCCTGATAAGACCGCTTCCGCGGCACAGGAGAGCCAAGAACGCGCCAAGGATGAAGACGCCGAAACGACGCAGTCTCCGGTGGAGAACGCATCCGCGGCACAGGAGCGCCAAGAGTGCGCGGAGGACGACGCATGAGCTACGAATCGCTTGCCGCCGCAAAGCAGGCGGCTCTGATCAAAGCCGGACACGCGACGGTCCTTGCCATCGAGACTTCGTGCGACGAGACCGCCTGCGCGATCGTGCGTGACGGGCGCGAGGTGCTTTCTAACGTCGTGCATACGCAGATCCCGCTGCACCGCAAGTACGGCGGCGTCGTGCCGGAGCTTGCGAGCCGCAACCACGTCGAGCGCATCGGCGCGGTCGTCGAAAAGGCGATCGCCGATGCGAACATGGCGCTTTCGGACGTCGACGCGATCGCGGTCACCTGCGGTCCGGGACTCGTCGGCGCGCTGCTCGTCGGCGTGAGCTACGCAAAGGGGCTTGCGCTTGCGCACAACCTGCCGCTGATCGGCACAAATCACATTCTGGGGCACATCGCCGCGAACTATCTGACCTTTCCGGACCTTGTGCCGCCGTTTACGGCGCTGATCGCGTCGGGCGGGCACAGCCACATCGTGCGGGTGCACGATTACGACCGCTGCACGCTGATCGGCCGCACGCGCGACGACGCGGCGGGCGAGGCGTTCGACAAGGTCGCGCGCGTTCTGGGGCTATGCTATCCCGGCGGGCCGGAGCTTGAAAAGCTTGCGAAAAGCGGAGACCCGAAGGCGTTCCGCTTCCGCTCCGCGTTCAACGAGCGCGAGGACGAATTCGACATGAGCTTTTCGGGGCTCAAGACCGCGGTCATCAACCTGCTGCACACCGCCGAGCAGAAGGGCGAGGAAGTGGACCGCGCCGACGTCGCGGCAAGCTTTCAGTATGAGGTCATTTCGATCCTCTCGGATAAGGCGGTCCGCGCGGCCGACGATACGCTCGTGCTCGCGGGCGGGGTGTCCGCAAACGCGGCGCTCCGGGAAATGCTCCAAAAAAAGGCGAAGAAAAAGGGGATCCGCTTCTGCTGCCCCGAATGGACCTATTGCACCGACAACGCCGCCATGATCGGCAGCGCCGGTTTCTATCTGTTGATGAAGGGACGCCGCGACGGGCTTGACCTCAATGCGACGCCATACCTTTCCGTCGTATAAACGCATGAATAAACGATACAGAACCATAGAGATCAATATGCTGGAAGGACCTTTGCTCGGTAAGGTCTTTCTGTTCGCGCTGCCGCTGATGGCGACGAACCTGCTGCAGATGCTCTACAACGCCGCGGACATGATCATTGCGGGCATGTCCGGCGTGAGCGGCGCGATCGGGGCGATCGGCACCTGCGGCGCGATGATCAACCTGATCCTGAACATCTTCTCCGGCTTTGCGATCGGCACGAACGTCGTCGTTGCGCGCAACATCGGCAGGGGCGACGAGGACGCCACCCGCTGCTCCGTGCACACTTCGCTCGTGATGGCGCTGCTGTTCGGCGCGGCCTGCGGGGTGATCGGCTTCTTTGTCGCGCATCCGCTTCTGAAGCTCCTCGGCGACGAGGGGCATGTTCTGGAGCTTGCCACGCTCTATACGCGCATCTATTTCTGCGGCGCGCCGTTCCTCGCGATCTCGAACTACATGATCGCGATCTTCCGCGCAAAGGGCGACACGGTCACGCCGCTGATCGTTCTGACCGCAACGGGGCTTCTGAACGTGGGGATGAACCTGCTGTTCGTGCTTGCGTTCGGCATGTCGGTCGACGGCGTGGCGTACGCGACGCTGATCGCGAACGGAATCAACGTCCTCGTGCTCGGCTTCATCATGCTGCGGGACACGGGCTGGTGCCGTCTGGAGCTCAGGAAGCTTCGCATAACGGGACGCGCCATGAAGGAGATCATCCGCGACGGCCTGCCCGCGGGCGTGCAGGGCGCGCTGTTTTCACTGAGCAACATGCTGATCCAGAGCACGATCATCGGCATCAACAACGCGCAGGACCCCGGCGGCTCGGCGGTTATCGACGGCAACGCGGCAGCGACGAACCTGGAGGGCTTTGCATACGTTGCGACAAACTCGGTCTACCAGGCGGCCGTCACGTTTACGAGCCAGCATCACGGCGCAAGGAAATATAAGCGCATCGGCGCGGTCATGCGCAGCTGTTACTTCGTGACCGCTCTGGTCGCGATCGCCTGCGCGGCGATCCTGCTGCTTCTGCGGCACCCGCTGCTCCGGCTCTATATCCCGGCGGAGAATACGCTCGCGCTCGATACGGCGTACACGCGCTTCTATATCAACATCGCGCCGTACTTCACGCTGGCGTTCATGGAGGTCGGTTCAGGCATTCTTCGCGGCCTCGGCAAATCGACCCTGTCCACGGTCATCTCGCTGCTCGGCTCGTGCGCGTTCCGGCTCTTCTGGATCTACGTGATCTTCCCGCTGTGCCCCGAGCTTTGGATGGTCTATCTTAGCTACCCGATCTCGTGGGCGCTCACCGCGCTGACCCACTTTACGGTCTCGATGGTCGTCCGCCGCCGCTATATGCGCATGTACCCGGAGGATCTCCCGGACGAGGTCGCGGAATAAAAACAAGCCGCAGGCCTGCGTGGGCGACCCGCGGCAATGACAACCCTTCCGTCAGCCTGCGGCTGCCGCCCTCCCTCACGAGGGCGGGTGGATGGATAACCGGCCTCCCGCCGCGCCAACGGCCCGTAGGGACGTGCATTGCACGTCCGCCAAAGCAGCGGAACGACTGCCCTCCCGACGGGCTTCGCCCGCCACCCTCCCTCACGAGGGCGGGTAGGCGGCACGGGAAGATGCTGTCTTGCCATGTAAATAAACAAGGGCTCCCGAATCGGGAGCCCTCGTCGTTTTCTGTCGTTACATCAGCTTCAATACCGCTTCCGCAAACGCGGCGGGATCGTCGAGCGGCAGCCCCGCGACCAGCTTTGCCTGCGCAAGCAGCAGCTCGGAATACTCCTTGAGCTTTTCGTCGTCGAGACCGGCGAGCTTTGCGTAGACCGGATGGTCCGGGTTCAGGTCGAGGTGGAAGGTCATCGGCAGGTTCGCACCGTTCGGCATCTGCCGCAGCACCTTATACATCTCCACGCTCATGCCCTCATCGCCCGAAAGGCACGCCGCGGCGTTCTTCAGCCGGTCGGTCAGCCGCACGTCGAGCACCTTGTCGCCCAAAGCGGTCTTAACGCGTGTGAGAAGCGGCTTTTCTGCTTCCGCGCGCTCCTCGAACGCCTTCTTTTCGTCCTCGCTGGAAAGGTCGAGGTCCGGATCGGAGACCGAGCGGAATTCCTTGTCCTGATACTTCTCGAGAATGCGCAGCGCAAACTCGTCCACGTCCTCGGTCAGGCACAGAATGTCGTAGCCCAGATCCGCCACGCGCTCCGCCTGCGGGAGCTTCTTGACCTGAGAGAGCGTGTCGCCCGCGGCGTAATAGATATGCTTCTGCGCTTCGGGCATCGCGTCGACGTACTCCTTCAGCGTAACGAGCTTATCCTCCTTACGCGACCAAAAGAGAAGCGTGTCCTTCAAAAAATCCTTGTTCATGCCGAACTTGTCATAGACGCCGAATTTCAGCGTGCGGCCGAAGGATTTATAGAAATCCTCATAGGCTTCGCGCTCCTCGCGCTGCATCCTTAAAAGCTCCGCGAGGATCTTCTTTTTGAGGTTGTTTGCGATGGCGGAAAGCTGCCGGTCGTGCTGCAGCATCTCACGCGAGATGTTCAGCGAGAGGTCGGGGGAGTCGACAAGGCCCTGCACGAAGTTGAAATACTCCGGCAGCAGCTCCTCGCAGTGCTCCATGATCATGACGCCGTTCGCGTAAAGCTTCAGACCGCGCTTATAGTCCTTCGTGTTGAAGTCGAACGGCGGCTTCTTCGGAAGATACAGAAGCGCCGTATAAGAGAGCATGCCCTCGGTGTTGATGTGAAGCGTACTTGCGGGCTCCTCGTAGTCGTGGAACGCGTCGCGGTAGAACTGCGCGTACTCCTCCTTGGTGATCTCGTTCTTATTCTTGCGCCAAAGCGGGACGCGGCTGTTCAGGATCTTGTCCTCGACGATCGTTTCGTATTCGTCGCTGTCCTCCTTCTTGCGCGAGCGCTCGACCTGCATCTTGATCGGATAGCGGATGTAGTCGCTGTACTTTTTGACGAGCGATTCAAGCCGGTAGGTCTCTAAGAATTCGCCGAAAGCTTCCTCGTCGCCGTCGTCCTTCAGGGTCAGCACGATCTTCGTGCCGATCGGCTCGTAGCTGCAGGGCTTTACCGTATAGCCGTCCTCGCCCTCGGATTCCCAGACCGCGGGCTCCTCGCCTTCCTTATGCGAAAAGACCGTGACCTTCTTCGCGACCATGAACGCCGCGTAGAAGCCGACGCCGAACTTGCCGATGATGTCGACGTCCTCGGCGTCCGCATGCTCGGTCTTGAAGGCCTGCGTGCCGCTCTTTGCGATCGTGCCGAGATTTTGCTCAAGCTCGGCCGCGCTCATGCCGCAGCCGTCGTCGGTGACCGTCAGCGTCCTTTCGGCCTTATTCGGCTCCAGCCGGATCGTGAACTGCTCGCGGTCGAGGCCCGTTTCGCCGCGCTGCATGGCGGCGTAGTAGCGCTTGTCGATCGCGTCCGACGCGTTGCTGATCAGCTCTCTCAAAAAGATCTCGCGATGGGTATAGATCGAATGGATCATCAGATCCAGTAGCTTCTTGGATTCCGTTTTGAACTGTTTCTTGCTCATATTCTCGCCTCGAAAACTCATTTTTAGCACTCTCGTCTCCAGAGTGCCAGACATATCATAGCGCCGCGCATACAAAAAAGCAAGCCCTTCGGGGAAGAGTTTGCTTTCGTTTCACAATTTCGTCGGAGCATGCTCGGCTCTGCTCACGGCAATGCTTCATACGACAGAATACTTCCGTATTTACAGAAGCATTGCCGCTCACCCGCTCTGCTCACGGCAAGTCGCCTGTGCGTTTTTCAGAACGCAAGCGTCAGGTTGTTCCATCCCAGGGAGTTCAGGTAATTGGCGTCCTTCGCGGTCTTCATGACCATCCGGATGCCGACGTGCGCGGCGGGATCGTCCGATTCGTGCAGCTTCAGATAGTGCACCGGGTCGAAATGCACGCAGTCGTCGCGGATGCGAAGCACGCGGTCCTGTCCTTCCAGCACCAACCGGACGTCGATGTGGTGCTTTTTCCGATCCGCGCCGAAGCCGTACGTCACGATGTTGATCGTCATCTCCTCGATGCACAGCCCGATCAGCATGCTTTCGCGTTGGGAAAGCCCGTGCGACCGGCAAAACGCAACGGCGTTCTCCGATGCGGCGATCGCGTCCTGCTCGCTTCGGATCGAGCGCTCGAAACAGTTTTCCTCCGGCGTGCCGAATTCCGGCTTCAGCATGCTGTAAGCGTCGGAGGACAGCGTGATCCGTCCGCGGCGAATCCAGACGATGATCGAGAACGCCGCAAGGGCGAACGTCTCCCCGCAAAGAAAACAGAGCCAGATGCCGGTGATGTCGAGGAACCGGCTCAGCACGAACGCAAACAGCGCGGGAAAGACGAAATTCTGCAGAACGGAGATCAGCTCCGCGAAGCCGATGCGATCGACGCCCTGATAATAGTTCTTGAACGCGGAGTTCAAGGACGACGGAACGAGCGACAGGACGAAGAGACGAAGTCCGGTCGCGGCGATTCGGACGGCTTCGGCATTGTCGCCTAAGAACAGCTTTACGAGCGGAGCGGCGACGAGCAGCTCGATCGCCATGACGGCAAGGTCGAGCAGGATCGCGTAGAACGTCATCAGGCGGACCAGCTCACAGATGGATCTTCGGTCGCGATCGGTATAGAAAACAGACGCAAGCATCATCGCAACGGAGCCGATGCCGGTGCCGAAGCAGTAGCAGATATTGCCGACCGTGCTGATCACCGAGTACGCGGCGACGGCAACCGTTCCGTCGGCCGTCGCCTCCAGCAGGCGGTTGAGCAGAAGCACCAGCAGCACGGTGCTGATCTGGTTGACGACCGTCGGGACGCCGCAGGACAGAAGCTCTTTGAAAACACGCCGGCGCATCAGGCGGAAGCGAAAGCGGAACAGACAGTCCTTCCGGAAGAAGTACGTAAGCCCGATCCCGAGCGCAATGTAATAGCTCAGCGTGGACGCAAGCCCCATCCCGAACGTGCCGCCGCGGAACACGAATACGTTCAGAAGATCGAAAGCGACGTCGGAAACGGTCATCGCGGCGACGGCGGCGATCAGCCGCGTCCGCTTGCCGGAGAGCTGCAGGAACGGGACCATGACCTGCGCGCAGAGGAACGCCGGCGCACCGAGGATAAAGCCCTTGATGTAGTCCGTCGTCAGCTTGGAGACGGGGTTGTCCGCCGAAGGCGCTCCGGCGCCCAGAAGACGCGTGAGCGGCCTCAGAAGCGAGAAGACCAGTATCAATCCGACCGCCGAGATCGCGACGGAAAGGAACATGGCGGTCGTGTAGCACGCGTCGGTGCCTTCGCGGTCGCCGCTGCCGATCGTTTTGCCGCAGACGATCTGCACGCCTGCGGAAATCATGCTGCCGAGCGCGGCGAACACCAGAAGCAGCGGCGTCGCAAACCCGTACGCGCTCATGGAATCCACGCCGAGGAATCTGCCGATCATGATGCTGTCGATCAGCATGCACAGCGTCACGGTCATCGTCGATACGATCTGCGTGACCAGCATTTCACGAAACAGTTTTTTTATCATTGCCATTTATCTCCGCTGACAGTTGCTCTTCGGAGAGTATAGCACAGATCTGCGCGGGAATCAACGCCGATCGACGGCGCTTTTCCGATCCGTTCGTTTTTTGACGCGACGGAAACGCGCATCCGTTCCGGCGTCGAAACGAATGCGCGGTCTTTGGAGGCGTGAAACGCCGGATGAAGGCGGCCGATCAGCCGTTCAGCAGATACCCCGCGAAATTCAGGTACCCCGCAAAGCAGAGCCAGAGAAGGTAGGGGATCTGTAAAAGCCCCGCCCACTTGCGCACCCGGTAGAACGCGACGGTCATCCAGATCGAAAGCCCGAGGATGCCCAGGAGCACAAAGAACGCGGCCAGCCGCAGCGACAGCGCGAAGAACAGCGGCGACCAGAGGAAGTTCAGCACGAGCTGCGCGAAGAACGGGATCAGCGCGTCCTTCCATCCGCGCGGCTTTGCGTTCCATACGAGCCCGGCGGAAAGCCCCATCAGAAGGTAGAGGATCGTCCACGCGGTGATGAACACCCAAGGCGGCGGCTGCAGCGCGGGCTGCGGGAGCGCCGCGTTCGCCTTCATGCCGTCCGCGGAGATCAGGGAGGAAAGCCCGCCGACCGCAAGCGGCAGCAGAGCCCACAAAAGATACGAAAGATCGGTTTTTTGCTTCTTGTTCATGGTTCCAGTATACGCGGCCGAACCGAAAATCATGTAAGCATCATAAAATAAAAACAATTTAAAAAAAAATAAAACCAAAAGAGCGGAACGGCCGTCTTATTGTATGAAGGCACCGAAGGAGCATGCGCATGACGTTCTATGACTTGATCAGAGCGGCTCTTTTGAAGGACGCGGAGGAGCATCCGTATCCCGGAAAGAACGGCGAGTCGGGTCAGCCTTCAACGGAACAGCACGGAGATCGGGAAAGCGGGGAACCCGTCAAGGAACCCTGAGGATCCGCAGGATCGCCGCGCTGTCCGGACAAAGGAGACGCGGCGGTTCAAACAGAGACGACCGCGGCATTTCACCGCGATCACGATCCGGCGTACCCGCAAAACGGTACGTTTGTATTGCGTAATCCCTTTTGAGACGGTATAATCCTATGAGAGAAACGCGCATCGGGCAGGGATAACGATCGCGTGAGGGGGAGCATGGATTTGAAACGGGAGTTTTCAACGATCGCGGCGGACGTGAAGCGGGCGCAGGAAGGCGATCGCGCCGCAATGGACCGGATCATTGCGGACGTACAGGATTCGGTCTATTACACGTGTCTGAGCATTCTCCATAACAACGACGCGGCGCAGGACGCAGCGCAGGACGTGCTGTGCGCGATCTTTATGCGGCTCAATATGCTGCGCAATCCGAACGCATATATCGGCTGGGTCAACCGCATCACGGCAAACGTGTGCAAAACGCGGCTGCAGCGGTCCGGCCGCGAGGTGTTTTTGCAGTCGGACGAGGAGGGCGGCGATCCGTTCGCGAAGTTCGAACAGGTCGATGAAAGCGCCGTGCCGGACCGGATGATCGACAACGCTGAGACGCAGCGCATGATCGTCGAGCTGGTCAACCGGCTTCCGGACGAGCAGCGCATGTGCGTGCTGCTGTACTATTACGACCAGATGAAGACCCGCGAGATCGCGGACGCGCTGAACGTTTCCGAGGGCACGGTGAAGAGCCGCCTGAACTACGCGCGCAAGTCGATCAAGGAGGGCGTACAGGAATACGAGAAGCAGGGGATCAAGCTCTACGGCATCTCGCCGATCCCGTTCATCGGCTATTTCCTCAGATCGCTGGCAAGATCGCAGCAGTCCCCGATCACGCCGGCGATCGTCCGCGCAGCGGCGGCAAGGACCGCGGCACGCGCATCGTACGGCGCGGCTTCCGCGGCAGCGGAAACGGCAGCCGCCGAGGTCGTTGCAGAGGGCACGAAAACCGCGATCGGCGTGGTGATCGGCCGCGTCGTCACCGGCGTCCTCGCCGTGGGGTTGTTCGCCGGTCTCGGCTATGGCGTGTACCGCATGACCAAGAGCCCGTTTATCATCAGCCCGTCGCCCGCGCCGTCGGCGTCCCCGGTCGCAGAGACGACGGTCACGCCGAAGCCTACGCCCGAGGCAACGCCGGAACCGACGCAGGAACCGACCTCGGAACCGACGCCGGAGCCGTCGTCTGAGCCGACGCCGGAACCTACGCCCGAAGCGACGCCGAAGCCGGACCGGTTCTCTCTGGATGCATACGCCGCGGAAGCGGGTTTCACGGCGGGAGAACGGATGACGGATAAGGTCGAAGGCGAAAACATCATCTGCATGTGGGATCAGTGTTATTTGAAGACGGGCAATTACACGGGAGACGTCGTCGTGGACGGGATCCCGCGCACGAACGCAATGCTCTTTTACGTCGAGTATGAGGACGGAAATACAAAGATGGATGAAATGAACGAGGGAATACCGCTGACAGGCAGCTTCGAGCTGAAGGTCCCGGAGGGCTACGATCGGCTGGAGTTTATGCTCGGCGCGGCGTCCGAACCGGCAAACCTCTACGGGCCGCCGGAAACGCACGGAACGTATTGCCTGCGCGTTGTCGTGGGCAATACACAGTACATCTTCTCGGACAATCGGTGGATCCCCGCGGACAAAGAACAGGACTCTGAAGACTGGGACCCCGCAAAAGAGGAATGGCATGATTGGAAGTATCTGTCTGAAACGCCGATCGTCATCGACGTCGCGGGCGAGTCGAGCGTTCGCTTCGAGTTGAAGCAGAAATGTGCCAAGAATACCACATTCAATGAAGAGGATTATACATATAAGGATATCTTTTATGCGCTGAATCCCGTCATTTTCGACGTGGCGTTTACCAGAGCGGACGCCGGATCCGTCGCGTAAAACGTCCCGTGCGTAAACGGCGCAGGGCGGCCGGATCGCAGCGCGTGGGAAATAAGACCCGGATATCGGCAGACAAGGAAAAACACGCCTTCACAAACCTCCGTCTGCCGAAAAATGAGCGTCCCCGGATCGAAAGGTCCGGGGACGCGTTCATTTGCGATCGCGGAGAGGATCACAGAAACGCACGGTCGATCTCTTCTTCGGTTTTACGCAGGATCGCTTCGGCGTCAGCGCCGAGAAGGTCGATCCCTTCGGCTGCAAAAAGCGTCGCGTCTTCGATCCCGTAGAACTCCTGCCCGAGCCCTTTCACATAGCCGAAGCCGTAGGCGTGGTCCCGCACCGGACCGCCCGCGGTCGCGACATAATAGAGCTTCTTTGC
>JAEEGF010847243.1_pt1 | contig 33448 bp, 32 predicted proteins | sample 9134171 | NCBI WGS metagenome assembly JAEEGF01 (sample SAMN16246542, study PRJNA631951) | gut metagenome | biome: gut microbiome; feature: rumen; material: AP-attached | host: Bos | place: Iran: Karaj | collected 2018-10
GTGGTGTTTGCCAAGACGAGCAAGGCATTGTCGCGCATGACGGTAAAGGTGAAAGACCGCGACTTCCGCAAGACTTATTTGGCTTTGGTGAAAAACCATCCCCCAAAGCAGGCCGATGTGCTGGAAGACTACCTCGTCAAGAACGAGAAGATGAACAAGTCGTTCGTGGTACCTGAAGGGACAAAGGAGGCCAAACTGGCTCGACTGAGTTATCATGTGGTCGGGAAATCTGAAACGTTTTATCTGCTTGAGGTAGAGTTGTTTACAGGAAGACATCACCAAATCCGTTGTCAGCTGGCGCATATCGGTTGCCCCATCCGTGGCGACTTGAAATACGGTTATCCGCGCAGCAATCCCGATGCCTCCATCAGCCTTCACGCCTGGCGCATCGCCTTTGAGCATCCTGTGCTTAAGACGCAGATAGAGATAACCGCCCCGCTGCCTAACGTGGCGCCTTGGAATGCATTCAAATCAGATGCACTATTCCTCTGAAAATGATGAAGTAAGACCCGCAGAGTATCAACAGAATACCTGCCACTTGATTCATTATTGTGGTGCGTTTGGGATTGAAAAACACCTTCAGTTTAGCCGCACCCCAAGCCTTTAGCAACTCACACGTCAACGTAGTGCCGAGAATAAGGGCAAAAAACACAATTGTGTTCACCTTGTTGCCGCCCATACTGCCCGCCACAACAGCTACGGCAGAGAACCAGAAAATCCAGACAAAAGGATTCAACAAGTTGATAACAAAGCCTTTACCGAGCATCAAAAACCAAGGTGGCCGCCTGTCAACGTTTTTCTCCAACTTTTTCTCTATGATCTCGTTGGTGCGTTTCTCAATCATCGACCCCTTCTCCTCTACCTTTCGTCGGAAAGTGAAAATGCCAAACAACACCAAAATAATGCCTGCCCCGATGCTGAACAACGTCACTTCCAACTCCGAACGCATCACCACTTGTACAGAAGTTAAAATATATAAGGAGATGATGATAGCATCGTTTAAAATGACCCCTGTAATGAACCATGCCGCCAACCTGAACCCCCGATGGAGACTGGTCTGCACCAAAGTGATGAAAGCCGGACCCATATTCACTATCAAGGAAAGGAACAAGCCAATAGCAATGGCCCAGATTACAAAACTGAACGACCAAATGCGGCTGAACTCAGGAAGTCTTTCAAAAATACCAGAAGTGTTTTCCATCGCTTAAACCATTATAATTCAACATTTTTCACATATTCCTCCCACATTTCCAGGCGTTTGCCTTTCAACACACGAGGAAACTTGGTGGCGCCACCCCATTTGCCAATCTTCTGTTCCATGAACTCGTAGAAGCACTTTGTGGGCAGTACATCAATGAACAACTCCTTGATGGCTTGGGTGCGTTCCACGGCATAGTCGTCATTCAACTTGCAGAGGCTCTCGTCGATGAGCTTCAAAGCCTTCTGTTTGTCGATAGATTCATCGCAGCCCAAATACCAATGGTGCGCATACATCGTGTCGTGACGGATGCCCGCCACCGTGAATTCGGTGATTTCAACCCCGAGCTCTTCGGCCATCATGTCGACGGCACGGGTCATGTTATCTTGAGAGAGGTGCTCACCCGTGATGCTCAAGAACTGCTTGGTGCGACCCGTAATGACAATTACGCAATCCTTGGTATTAAGGAATTTTATCGTGTCGCCAATGAGATAACGCCATGTGCCAGCACAGGTGGAGAGCAGCAAGGCATAATCCACACCTTCCTTCACCTCCGAAAGCAACAAAGTCTTGGGATGCTCCACGATGGTACCGTCTTCGTCGAAGTTCTCCTCGTTGAAAGGCACAAATTCATAATAAATGCCATTGTCGACCAAAAGCTGCATCACGCGTTTCTTCAAGTCAACTTGATAGGCGATGTAACCCTCTGAAGCCAAGTAACTTTCAACATAAATTACTTCCTTGCCGAAGATGCGCTCAAAACTCTTCTCATAAGGTGCAAAGGCCACGCCACTGTGCACATACACCATCAGATTGGGCCAGATATCATGTATGGTCTTGAGGTGATACTCCTTGATGATGCGCTCCAGCAGGATTTGCACCCAAGCGGGCACACCCACGATAACGCCGATATCCCATTTGGGTGCCGCCTTCACCATGAGATCCATCTTTTCGGCCCAGTCCTTGACCTTCGAAATCTTCTGACCAGGTTTGTAGAAAGCCTCAAACCACGACGGAATCTTGCCCGCAGAAATGCCCGAGAGGTCGCCGGCATAGTAACCAAACTCCTTGTTGTACTGTAAATCGGTGCTACCGCCAATCATCAAGATACCGCGGTTGTAGAAGTCAAGAGGGAAGTCGTAGCGTGTGGCCGAAACCAGTTGGCGGATACCTGCACGAGTAATCTTGTTGTTCAGGCCCTTAGTGATGGGGATGTATTTCGAGGCGGCCTCCGAGGTACCTGAACTCAAGGCAAAATACTTGATTTTGCCAGGCCAGGCGATGTTGCGCTTGCCTTGCAGGTTGAGGTACCACCACTCGTCATGCATCTTGTTGTAGTCGAACACAGGCACGCGCTTGCGGTAGGCTTCAAGAATGTCCTTCGATAACAGAATCTCGTCAAAATGATAGAACTTGCCGAATTCCGTGAATTGCGCTTTGACCAACAGTTTCCTTAACTCGCGTCTTTGGGCACGAATCGGGTCAGTGTGGTTTTGACGGATTTCGACAGGTATATTTTTGATTTCCGCTGCGGCTTTCACCAAAGCACCGACAACGGGAATAGGCATATTTCTTCTTCCAATGATGGGTAGTTTCATATCATTCGCATAAAAACGGTGCAAAGGTAATGAAAAAGCCTTACTTTTGCACCATAAACTTCAAACGACTTGTGATGAAAACAAAACTTTTTTTCCTATTACTAACCCTCGGCCTTGTGTTCCCAAACTTGTCGAAGGTTGCCGAAGCTCAAATCATCGAAGTATCAGGCTTGCAATCAGGTGTTTGGGAGGCTGAGACCATCGTTGTCAAAGGGAATGTGACCGTTCAAGATTCACTGAATATTATGCCAGGGACCACAATCCTATTTGATGGATTCTACAGCATTAATGTTAAAAACAACGCCAAGTTGAACGCCATCGGCACAGAAAACGACTCTATCCTCTTCACCATTGCCGACACGACAGGATTCCATGTTTTCGACTCTGGCCGTGGCGGCTGGAATGGCATCCGTTTGGACAAAGCAGGTGCCTGCAAGTTCAACTACTGCCGCTTCCAATACGGCAAAGCGGCTTTGGATGACGACCAAGACGGCGGTGCGTTGCGCATCTTCAACAGTGACAATGTGGAAATCAGCCACAGCACCCTGTTCTGCAATTTCTCCCGTGAACATGGAGGTGCCTTGAACGCCGTTGACTCGAAGGTGATGATACACGACTGTAAAGTAAACAACAATTTGACATACACTGGGTTAGACACGGTTTACTTTATGTATGGTGGCGGACTGCGTTTCCTGAAATGCGAAGTGGACATCATCAAAACCAACTTCCGGTACAACTATGGAGAGAGTGCCATCGGAGGCGCCATAAGCATTGACAGTTGCGAAGCAAAGATTGACCGTTGCCGTTTTGAGTATAACTACGGCATCAACGGGGCAGGGCTGTATCTCATTCGCTGTTATGACAACCCATGCAGCATCACCAACTCGCTTTTTGCCAACAATATCTCAGGGCACTTTGGTGGCGGACTGGCCATCAGCGATTCGTCGCCATTGGTCAGCAACCTCACTGTGGCCAACAACCATTCTATCGGCGTCAACTGTGGCGGCATCTTCTTCTATCAAAACAGCTCGCCCACCGTGTGGAATTGCATCGTCTACGGCAACACCAACGAGGCTCCGCTTGAAGAACCTGTGCAGATGTGGTCGTGGACCTACGACGGTTATGCGCCTGAGTTCCATAACTGTTTGGTACAATATGGATTCGAGAACATCTCAAACCATGAAGCCATCACCGTTTATGAGAACTGTCTTGACGAAGATCCTCTTTTTGGTGGGATGGCTCCCGATGAGTTCTACATCCGGACTGATAGCCCTTGCTTCAACGCCGGATCCCTCAATACGCCCACCGAAGTCCTTGAAGGCCTCGATTTGTTGGACCTGCCCCGCGTCTATGGAGGAATCATTGACATTGGCGCCTACGAAGTTGACCCGACGGATGTTCAAGAAAATGCCAAAGAAGAATCAATAATTCGCATCGTTGGCAACCCGATTACGCCCTCAAGTTATGCCGAAATTGATTGCAAGAACATTTGCAATTTGATGGCCATGGTTTATTCCATTGATGGTAAACTATTGGTCAACAAAAACTTAGAAATTGTCCATATAGGCCTCAACCGCATTGAAATCGGTGAAATGTTCCAAAACCTGACCAACGGAACCTATTTGTTCGTCCTCGGAACGGCTGAAAAAACATTTGTGGCCAAAATTGTTAAACAATAGACCTTGTAGGGCTGTCGTATCACGGCAGCCGCTTTAATTATTTCATACGGCTGCCACAGTGTGACAGCCCTACAAGCCTATTGTATGGATTGCTCGTAAAACGACCTTCGCTGTTCCTTGCTGACCCTGATTTTGCGATAGTGCCCTGTCTCTAGGTCGCAGTCGAATAAGGTCTGGATTTGCGAAATAAACACGCGTGAATAAAAACGGTTTTGAAAAGCCTGTTTCTCTTGCATGAAGGCGATGGTCTGCTTGATTTGGTCGAGGTCCAGATCTTCTTTGGTAAAGACGAAGAGACCAAATTCGTTGAAATCACCGTAGAAACCGTTGTTCACCTTGTCCATCTTGATTTCGAGGATGCGTTTTAAGGGCAAGGCCAAAGACCAGAAATCGTACTCGTTGCGACCGATGAGGGTGCCATCACCCAAACCATAGGCGTAACCGCTTTGGTTGATGTGGCGCAAATCCTCGGCATTCACCTCTTTGACATCCTCCCCTGCCATCTCGTTGACCAAGGCATTGGCCACATTCTTGTTCTCACGGATGGCACGCGTCACCTCGATACCCAAACTCTGAGCTTCGTCCTGAAGGTCAGGCCTATCGCGATTGACCAGATTCGCGTAATGCTCACCCAAAAGGGTAGCCAGCGAAACCATGGCGTAACGCTCAAAAAAGCAGGTATCGAATTTCGGGTCTAGCATTGGTCAGTTGGGTTTATTTCTTCAACAAAAGCTTCCCTACCATACCGTTTTCGCTTTTGACAAAATACAAGCCTTCCGGAAAGGCTCCCAAATCCAGACGATGACGACCAGACATCAGTTGATGTTTGGCAACGCTGCGACCAAGTATGTCGAACACCTCAATGGCTGTGGCTGTAGCCACTTCAACAATAATCTGTCCTGAAGTCGGGTTGGGCCAAAGCTTTAAAGTGCTTTGCTCGGGCTCAGCAAGGCCCACATTGCCGCCGCCATCGCCAACGAAAAACTTGTGTATCTCGGTCATATAACCGATGTCGTATTGGGCTTCGCTATGGTACCAACTATGGTTGCCGCCAATCACTTTGATGTGTTGCAATTCGGCCTCGCCTTCGTAGGTATAACGCACAAAGAGCAAGCCATCGTTTTTGAGGTCAGGGAAGGTGTCGATGACGGGATCGGCGACGCAATGGTTGGCGTTTTTCCAATAATCGAGAATGGCGTCGACACCCAGGCCGAGGTTGCCAAAATACTGCGAGGTGCCACTATATCCCACCACGGGGTCGGCAGTGCCATGGATGTCAAGCATGCGTACTGGAGCCACCGCTGTATGATTTGCCATGGAATGCGTAATCAGTCCGCTGACAGGCGCGCATGCCGTGATGCGGTCACCGTGTTCGATGGCCATGCGATGGGTCATGAAACCACCCATGGAAAAGCCTGTGAAGAAAACACTGTCAAGGTTGAGGTTGTAAGGTTCGACCAACGAATCGAGCAGCGCCATCAGAAAGCCTGAGTCGTCGGTATTACTGGCATACAAGCCTGCATTCCACATGGTTCCCGATCCTTCATCCAAAGCCTGCGGGATAACGATTGTCCACTCAAAAGCATCTGCAATCTGTTGGAAATGAAACTCATTGTCGACGTGAGTGATATTGTCCGTCCATCCATGCAGGAAATACAACACCGGCACAGTGGTCTTTTCAGTTTGTTGAGGTGCCCTCACCAAATATTGACGCTGAACACCTTGCCATTCAAAAGTCTGAATCTGAGAGAACAGCGGTCCGCAAAGCATCAGCAAAGCGGATAAAACGCTGATTTTAAGTAAATTTCTTGTTTTCATAGTGATAAGAGTTGATGGATTATTTTGGGCAAAGATACACTTTTTCTTTTATCTATATATCTCCAACCTCATCACTCGCGTCGGTTTTGTCGTGCCCGTCAGTTTTTCGTCTATGCAGGTCTCGCCGGTGGGCACGAAGCCGCATTTCTCCATCACGCGACCCGAGGCAGGATTGTCGAAATAATGGCTGCTGATCAATGATTTGATGTCGGTGGTCTTACGGATATGGTTGAGCATCAATTCAAGTGCCTCTGTGCAAATGCCTTGGTTCCAGTAGGGTTTACCTACCCAGTAGCCAACCAATGGCTCACCTTCTCGTGCTGGAAGCTCGCTTTCGGACGCAGGCAGATACCCAATCGCACCGATGGCCTCGCCCGTCTCCTTGAGTTCGATAGCCCAATTGGTGTCGTTATGAAACACGGTGTGGATAATCTCCAGACTCTCCTCCACACTCTTATGCGGTGGCCAACCCGCACGAGGACCGACCTCTGGGTCAGAGGCGTATTTGAAAAGTGCCTCGGCATCATCGTCACGCCACGGACGTAATAGGATTCTTTCTGTTTCCATTATTTCATTTGTTTTGCTTTTTCTTCCGATCGTAATATTCTGCTGTAGCAGTGAAAAACACATCACCACTGCTATTGAGGGCGGTCTCTACAGAGTCCTGAACCACACCGATGATGAAACCGATGGCGACGGCTTGCATGGCCACATCGTTACCGATGCCAAAAAACGAGCATGCCATGGGGATGAGCAGCAACGAGCCTCCTGCCACACCCGAGGCACCACAGGCGCCGAGGGTGGCAATGAGACCCAGAAAGACTGCTGAAGCAAAACTGACCTCCACACCCACGGTGTGTGCCACAGCAAGGGCAAAGACGGTGATGGTCACCGCAGCACCATCCATATTGATGGTGGCACCTAAGGGAATGCTGACCGAATAGAAGTCCTCGTCAAGGTCAAGCTTTTTGCATAGTGCCATGTTGATGGGGATGTTGGCTGCTGATGAGCGCGTGAAGAAAGCACTCACTCCGCTCTCTTTCAGACAAGTGAATAAGAGCGGATAGGGATTCTTCCGCAGCATCACAAAGGAAATGAGCGGATTGAAAACCAAGGTGTTGACTAACATGCAACCCACCAAAAGTAATAATAGGTGACCGTAGGTGGTAAAGACCTCTAAGCCGTTTTCCGACACCGTTGTAAAGACAAGTCCGAGAATACCGAACGGGGCAAACTCAATTATCCACTTCACCACTTTGGAGATGACCATAGCAAAATCGTGGACCACGGCGATAGTGGCTTTATTGGCTATCTTCTTGAGGGCAATACCGATAATGATGGACCAAAACAGGATGGCGATGTAGTTGGCATTGGCGATGGCCATGATGGGGTTGGTCAGCATACCCGTCAGAAGGTTGGTGAACACCTCCGACAGCGAGCCCACAGCGCCCTCCATCTCGGGCACCTCAACCAATTGTAAAGTCACGGGGAACATGAAACTGCCTACCACTGCACAAATGGCTGCAATGAAGGTGCTCAGCATATAGACCGCAATTAATGCGGCGAAACGATGTCCATGCCCTTTGCCTGCTTTGGCAATGGACGAGGTCACTAACACTGCAACCAACACTGGAGCAATGCCTTTCAAGGCACTGACGAACATCCTGCCCAGGATGCCGATGCCCGTCCACGAAGGCACCAACAACCCCAACACCGCTCCGATGACCAGCCCTATAAAGATGCGCAACATCAGGCTGACGTTGGTGTATTTCTTGAGGATTTGAGTTGCTTTATTCATCGCGTATTAATATCCGTTTTCTCAACACAAGCATCTTCATTGTTACTTTGTTGAATTATGCCGCAAAAATACGGCAAATTCATGGTTTAATCAAAACCCACCAAAACTTTCATAACCGTCCCATTCTCCATTTCCTTGACGAAATAGTATCCTTTAAGTAGGTTCCCAAGGTCGATGTTGTTGGTTCCAGCATTCAAATGATGTCTCGACAACATACAGCCTTGGTTGTCGAAAACTTCGATGGAGGTGGCGGCTTCCACCACTATTGTCAATAACCCTGAAGTCGGGTTGGGGTAAATCGCCATTTCAGGACTTTGCATTTTGTCATGTAAGACATTCGGTTGTGGCCGTCGCCATTTCCACAATGAGTCGAACACCACATCATGTGCAGCTGAACGGATAAGGCTCGCCGTTTTCATACCCAAACTGGCATCATAATTGATGCTGTCGGGGTCACGGCCAAACAGCATGGTATAGAAAGCACAAGCGGCGGCATAACTGCCGGCCAAAGAAGGATGACTCTCGTCGGGCATATACAGTTCTATTTCACTATGGTGGTCGCGGAGATAGTGCCACACGCGCCCCACAGGACATACTGAGGCATCGTTGGCCTCTGCCATGTACATGTAGCGTTCATAGAGTAGGCTATCCATACCTTCGTAGGTGCTCATCAGCGGATATATGGAGCCAAATTCGTTGTCGCCGTTCTTGCGACCCCAAGTCATAAAGAACATGGCTTCGCCATCGGGATTGAAGGCATAGACAGAGTCCACTAGTTGTGCTGCAAAGGGGAAAACCATCTCCTCCACCTGCTCGATGGGAAAGGCCGGAAGTTGGCTTTGCTCTTGCAGCACCACGAAATCCCATCCGCCTTGGCAAATCTTGTCCATCGAAGCATTGGAGCAATGCATCTCGAAAGTGCAGCCACCAGGCGTGTTGCTGGCGTAGGTCATCTCATCACCCATGCTCTGTGCGATGTCAGCTACCATCTGCGGCAAATCATTGACCTGCGTGTAACTATTGCCAGCGAAAAACACTCTTGCACTCTGTTGTGCCCACAAGTGTAAGTCAAAAAATGTGAGTGCAACAATAAAAATGCTAATTTTGAGCAACTTCGTTTTCATTATTATTTGATAATCTCTATTTTGCCGCAAAAGTACGGCATAAGCCTCGTTTCTGCAAGTTTTCGGGAGATTTGTAGAAATGTTGTAACTTTGCTGGGCAAAAGCAACGAAGCACCTAAATGAAAAAAGAAACCTACGAGGCACAGAAAGCCTTTGCTGGCGAAAAGAAGCCTTCCATGCTTCGCCGTTGCGTGGGGCATGACTACACAAGCCGTCAAATCTACATGATTACGATGGTGACCGAGGGCCGTCGTCCTCTTTTTGGGCAGGTTGTAGGTAAAAGTGATGCGCCAGACGGCAGTCCTGATGAGCCACACATTGAGATTTCCGCATTAGGGCAACGTGTGGCTGACGAGTGGTGGGCGGCTTCGTTGCACCACCCTGAAATGGAAGTCATCGCTCTACAAATGATGCCAGACCATTTGCACGGCATTCTCTTCGTCAGAGAGAAGATGGAAAAGCCGCTCGGACTGGCACTGCGTGGATTCAAGCAAAGCTGCAACCGCCACTACCGTGAGTTGGTGCTTGGGCAGCCCGCTGTCCCGTCTGTTGCGTTGCCAACGCAACAAACCCAACCCGCTCCACGCAAAGACCGCCGAGGCGAAGACCGCACCCACGGCATGCTCTTTGCCCGTGGCTACAATGACAAGCTCCTGCTTCGTTCAGGGCAGCTCGAAACATGGCTCCGCTACTTAGCCGATAACCCTCGACGACTTCTGATAAAGCGCGAGCATCCCGACCTTTTCCGCGTCCAACGCAATTTGATTGCCTCAGGCATCAGCTTTTCTGCCCTTGGCAATTGCTTTCTCCTCGACCGCCCCTCCCGACTGTTGGTGCAATGCTCTCGCCGTCTTACGGAAGCAGAAATCCAAGCAAAGGTGAAGGAATACCTAACAGCCGCCCGACAAGGTGCAATACTTGTTTCTCCAGCCATTTCGCCTGGTGAGAAAGCGGTGATGAAGGCGGCATTCAATGAAGGCCTACCTTTGATTTACCTGCAAGAGAACGGCCTCACCGAACTTGCCAAGCCCAATGGTGTCCGCATGGAGGCTTGCGCACGAGGACAACTGCTCATCCTCGCCCCTTGGGAACACCACAACGAGAAAACAACCATCAGCAGAGACCAATGCCTCTTGCTTAATGAGATTGCTCGCCAAATTTGTGTAAATGATTAATTGATTTAATACAACCTTGAAGAACAAACATAGCATTAATTATGGTGAAACATATAGCATCAATCCTTTCAAAAGGTCGATTAGAAATTGACCGCAATAGTCGTGTCTTAATATCATTCCTAAAGAAAAAGAATTAAACAGCGTTGGTCGTAGTCTCCCATATTCAGAAATCGATTCCGATGATTGGGGATACGTGTATGAAAAATATGTTGGACAAAAATTTGAAGAGGAAGAGTATCAAGTTGAATATATAGGTCTGAAAAATGGTTTTAGGGATGGTGGAATGGATATCATAATCAGCAAAGATGATTTCAAAGCTTATATTCAGTGCAAGTATTCGAGCAAATCTAAGGCCTGTTTTGGGAAACAAAGAATAGAATGGATTCTTTATAAAGCATCTTCATTTCTTTCAAAACAATACAAAGACCAAAAACTGAATTTTTGGCTTGTTGTACCGACACTCCAACTAATTAAAAAAGATTTACAAGAGTATTTTCTATCAAAAAACAATTATCAAGATATGGTCAAATTGGAATTAAAGGCAATACTTATGCCATTATAGTCAATCTATTACGAACAAAAAAGGTAAAATTGGTTTCACTAAAAACAATATGTCCTAATGAAATGCCCTTCCTGAACCGCCGCAAAAGTCGCAACAATAGTAATTACAATCATCGGAACAATCGATTCCAAGAACAAGGTCAACGGAACTCCTACAAAAAGCAGCACTCCTGTCACTTTATTAGCAATGGTGTGAGGAAAAACGCATTTCTTGTACATCACCAAGGCACAGATTTGGTTGATGACCTTAATAGCTACAATCACTCCACCCCAGATCCAAAGCCATTTGGGGAATGCCAATACGGGTATCAACTTATAGCAGCAACAAGCCACAAAATCCAAATCTGCCAAACTATCCAATATGGCTCCCGTTTTGCTTTCGCAACGGAGTTTTCGAGCAAGATAGCCGTCAAGCATATCGCTCAAGCCACAGACAAAATAGATGACCCAGAAAGCATTACTCTTAATCCCGAAAAACAAAAGACAAATAGCTCCAAAAAACCGGAGTATTGTAATGGCATTGGGCAGATTCTTCATACCATCTGAAGCATTAGTTTTCGACAACCTGTCTTCGCATATTCACGATATCCGATATGTTTCTGACAATACTGAGAAGGCCAAAACTCATCAGCAAAGAAAGGGCTGTGACAACAATGAGTCGGGAGTTCTCGGCAAGCCATCCGAAAAAGCCTGTCGAAACATGGAACGTGAAGAGCGGGACACTGGTTGGCATGAAGAGAACATACGCCATGGCGACCCCTCCGCTGATGAGTCCCACAACAAAGGCCAACACCATGGTCAGTTTGTAACGACGAATCGCCGCTTCCTGATGCTGCTTGATGTACTCCACGGCATCCAAACGCTTTTGAAGCGATGTCATAAAGGCATCGTTGTCATCGAAATGAGGTTGCTGGGCGAGGAAAAGATCCTCTAAAGCTTTATCTTTATTCATAACTTCAGTTTCTCCTTTAATTGGTCACGGCCGCGTGAAAGTTGTTTCTTTACGGCATCTTCTGACGCCTCGGTAATGGCAGCTATCTCCTTGATGTTGTATCCATTAAGATAGAAAAGCGTGATAGCCGAGCGTTCCTTGGGCGGAAGGGTGCGCAGGGCAAGATAGAGGTCTTGGTGCTCAAAGGAAGCTTCGGCAGAAGTGTCGCTGATGAGCGTCCGGGCCTCATCGATGCTCTCCGTCGTGCGACAACTCGCCTTGTGGTTGAGGAAAGTGTTATGGGCAATCTTGAAGAGCCACGAGCGGAACCTCCCCTTCTCCTGATAGCCTGCCGACGAGAGGTAAGCCTTGACCAATGCGTCTTGCGCAAGGTCGTCGGCTTCGTCCTTGTTGCCGCAGCAGAGGTAGAGCAAGAAGCCTCGAAGTGCCTCCTGCTCTTGTTCCACAAGTTCTATGAATCCTTCGCGGGTCACGGGTTAGGCCTGTGTGGTTGTTTTGCTTTCTTCGGCTTCAATCTCCTTGGCGAGCATCTTTCTACCTACGCCATAGTTGATGATGAAGGCGGCACCTATGGCCAGAAGAATCACGCCGAAAGCAATGGCGGTCTGAACATCGTCTGCCATGTGAATCTTCTGCGTATCTTTGCTTATTGTATTAATAAGGAAGATGCCAAATCCAATCAAGCCGATGCCCGATATGGTGGTGATGCAGCCCCAAAGCAGTTTCGAAAGCAGCTTCTCCTTTAAGAGCTTTTTCTTAGGCGAAATCTTTTTGAGCAGTTCCTCGACATCCATGTCGGGATTTTTCTCTAAGGCCGCTGTGACGATTTGTGTGCGAGCATTTGTCTCGTTCATTTTACGACGTGTTTCCATCCAAATGAAGATAATGGGGAGTACACACCCGCATAAAATGATGGGTAACATACTGATGAGTTCATCCAGAATTAAATAAGTGCTATTCATTTTTCTTATCGTTTTAAGTGTTAGACTTCTGTTTTCTTGAACTAGTTCGCCCATATAACAAGTCTGGATGGCAAAAGGTGACGTCAGGAGTGAAATATTTTCAGACGCTTCATCTTTTCCATGCTGAATTATGCCCCGATGAACTCCACACCAAGGTCTTTGCAAACGGTTTGGGCTGTGGTGCGACCGCTTTGGGCTGCCGGGGGAAGTCCGCCGGAATAGGCCGTCCGTTGCCCCGTGAAATATAGGCCTTCGCGGTAACGGACAGGCGCGTGATACAAGCGCCCGAAGGGAGGCCAGTCCGTCATATAACTTCCTTCGAAGGTGCTGCAATAACGCTCGTAGGTGAGCGGCGTGGCCATGTCGGTCACAGCCACGGCATCCCTGATTTCGGGAATCACCTCGCTGATAGCTTCGATGAAGTCTTCCATCACCTCTTTTTTCTTGTCTGCATAGCTGCCGTCTTCCTTGGCCGACTTCCAATAGCCGTAGGTGGGGCCGTGAAGCAGACAAGTGATGACACTGCAACCTTCGGGAGCATAGCCTTCCTCTGTGGCATAGTTATTCACGACAATCGTTTGGTAGGTGCACCCAGCGACATGCAAGGGATGAGGCAGCACAATCTGCATGGACCGAGGCCATGAGGACAAATCGGCCTTAACTCCGATACCGAGAAACATGCATTGGGTCGTTCGAAGCCCCGACCGCATTTTTTTGGCCCAGCTGTCTTGTAACGGCTCCTTGAAAAGCATGTCAATGGCACTTCGGGCATCCGCCGAAACAACTACGACATCTGCCATGAGCAACTCATCTTTGGTTCGAACCGACCACTGTTTCCCTTCATGGAAAACCTCCTCCGCAGGGGTCTGGTATCGGATTACTCCACCACAACCTTTGAATGTGTCGGCCATATTTTGTGCCATGCGTAAAGATCCGCCTTTAGGGTAGCCGCTGTCGCCCACATGAAAGGTGCCAAGGGTATAGATGAGCGATAACGCATTGATGTCAGGCTCCACGACAGCGGCCAAAAGTGCCCTAATTCGAGGATTCTTGAACCATCTAGCGTATGCACGTGCCGACTGAGCCATCAAAAATGGCGTGACGAGGACGGCAGGCAGCATCTTGACATATTCCCAAACGGAAAACGGCTTGGGGTTTCGGACTTTTAGGCCACGCAAATCTCCGATAGGCTGATGGAAATTCTTGAAACAAGCCAAGTGAAAACGTAGACGCCACAAAGCCAAACGGTCTCTCAAGCCAGTGATTTCCAGCCCATGCAAGTCGCGAAACAGCGGCATGCTACCTTTTTCGTCCACCAAGGTATAGATAGGATCTTTGAAAAAGACAGGGTTGTTTTCTTGCAATGCACCCGTTTCCAACCAAATCTGATGCAAAGGGATTTCCTTTTTGGCTCCGATAAGCCAGTGGATGCCACCCTCAAAAGTGTAGCCTTTGCGCTTCCAACTAGTGGAGACTCCTCCTGGACCAACGGCTTTCTCCAATACAAGCGTCTGGATGCCTGAACGTTGCAGATAGACAGCGGTAGTGAGTCCCGAAATGCCTGCGCCGATGATTATTGCAGTCCGTTGAGCCATGAAATCATTGTTTCCAACGCTTCAAAGTCGGGAAAAACTGCCTCATCATGCCTTTATACTCGTCCTTGGTCATGGGCTTGGGCATGTTCTTGTTGACTACATCTACGAACTGTGAGCAGAACTCAATCATTTCTTCCATAGTACAGTCCTGCGTGAACTTGCCATCTTTATAGCAATACATGCAGTAATCTTCGTTCTTGCTTCCGTCGGCATTGGTGCCGAGGGTTTCCTCTGTGAGCGGCATTCCGCAGCTCTGACAAAACTTCATTTCCATAGGTTTATTTGTTTATAAAATCATTATTGCAAAAATCAAATGGCACACAGCTAATAACCACTTCATAGTTATCCTTCGTATCCTAATTGTCCAGGCAGGCGGAGTTTTTCCTTTTTCGGGAAAGTGGATTCGTATGCCTCGAACGCTTCTGGGTTCTCATCCGCGACGAAATAGCCCTTTGGTGGGCAGTAAGTAGCCTCGGTAATGCCTTCCTTCTGAAGCCAGCCTGGAATGAGCTCTTGGGCAAGGAAATAAGGCACTTCGGCATCGCGCGGCTCGTCGTGATAATGAATCTTGAATTTATAGGCAAGGTCAAAGCCTGCGTGCTTGTAGAAGTCGATATTGCCTTCCATGCAGAGAAAACCGACGCCTATTTCTCGCGCTTTATCCAATGCATAATTCAAAAGCCTCAACCCATAGCCCTTGCGTTTGTAGTCGGGATGGATGCTGATGGGGCCAAAGGTCCATGAGGGCTTCTTTGTGCCGCCATCTAAGACAAGCTCGGCTTTCGAAAACATGATATGACCTATAATTTTACCATCTTCTTCCATTACGAAATCAAGTTCCGGGATGAAGTCGGGGTTGGTTCTGTATTGGTTGAGCACATAATGCTCCAAGCATCCAGGGCAATAGACATTCCAAAACGCCTCGCGCGTGAGGTTCTCTACCTCTCGATAGTCTTGGGGTTGTTCTAATCTAATAGTCATCTTTGGGTGTTTAATGTTTCTGTGTAAGCTTCTCTTTGGCCTGTTTAAGAATGTCCTCTTCCTCAAACAACTCCATTAGCATCTGTTCATTAGTGCTTCCAGGATCTTCGCTATGATCTTCATTCACCAAGCGTTGGTTGCTGAATTCTTTCAGTTCCTCTTCGCTTACTTTCATCATCTGCATACAACGGTTGCGTGTTGTCTGGATGGACTTCAAATACGCGTAACTGGTGTAATAATACGTTGGAAAACCGATGTCAAGGAAGCTTTCTATGTTTTGAGCGTATTCCGATTCGAGCACCTCCTTTTTCAATTCATCCAACACTTGTTGTTGGTAAGAACGACGCTGGCTGTAAAAAGAAGAGACCTCGTGGACAAAGTTGACATTGCCGAGGGTGTTGAATGTCTCGATATTAGAAGAGAAAATGTTTTCTGTCGTTTCAGAAAACTCCTCAGAGGCAACCGTAACGGCTGGCATGATATAGAAACGCAGACTGTCGTAATACTCAGGGTGACGCGCAACCTCTAATTCCACTTCTTTTGCCTGATGAATTGCGGATTCGGCTTTTTGCACCTGTTCAATGGTTTTGTCAAAGTCATAGAGGATCATCATGACCATTTCCTTCTTGGCGGCCGCTTTATGGCGTCTATCGATGATGGCCGAGGTGCCGAAGGTGAGTATGATGGAGAAGGTTGTCGCGAGAAGCGTCAACAGAAACTGTTTGGTGCCGGACGAAGGTTTTTCTTTCATATTCTTTTCATTTTAGTTGGTATGTCTTGTATCGTTTCCATTCCTCTTGGAGGTCAGCCTTATGCTCACCCATGAAGAATGTGGCTTGTAGGTCCTCCTTGAAAGGGGTCCAGTTGCCGCAAATCACGCCGTCATGGGCGATGATAGGCTGGAAGATGCCGCTGTTGTTGTGTGCCTTATGGCTATAGTCAGGCGAGAGGACGATGTCGCGGCTCTTGTAGCCGATGAGGTATTCGTCATAAGGCGGGATTAGGAGATATTTGCCTTTGCGGAAACCACGGGTGCGGCAATCGTTGGTGAAATAGAATTCCCTGCGTTGAGACGCACGGCCGTGCGTCTCAACTACATGCAGGTAATCACCCAAAATCTCAATTCCCCGCCTGCAATCGTTGATATTCAGCCCCGACCACCACACGAAATCCTCCAAGGTGGCAGGCTGGCGGCTTTGGAAATATTTGCGCGCGAGCATCGATAATGTCTCGTCGCGGTCGGTAGACGACATGGTGCAACGCTTGGAAGCGTTGCCTACCTTGTCGGCGGCGAGGGCGTATGTCGCTTTCATCGGCAACAAGTCTCCGCTGCAAAGCGACCCCGACAGCTCGGCGTAGCGTATGTGGTACGACAGACGATGGTCGTCCATGTGGATATCCTTCTCCACTAAGGCTTGAACGAAGTCATCCTTGGTGACACTGCCTTTGTCGGCGGCCGTCTGGACAAGGATTTCCCTAATGCGTTTCACTTCCTCATCAGGAATGGTAATCTTATTACTACTCATCCATCCCTTGATGACCGCCAACGCCTTCGCCGAACAGAGTTCGAGTAAAGGCCAATAGTCCTCGGCCGACACGAGTTGCCAAGTGCCGCGCATCAAGTGCAGACGGATGATTTGCCCGCTGTCGAAGGCTTTTTTGAAGGCTTTGGCAGAGGGTTTCTTGGTCCGCATCGCCACGCCCCACCGCATCATTCGATATTCCTGCGCCTGCATCGCGCCCATGTGTTTGACCACCTCTTCGGGCTTGTCAAACTGCGGGCAGATGAGCTGCTGGTTGAGTAATCGGAGGGCTATCGAATTCATTAGTTTTCTGATTCTCGTGCAAAGGTACACTTTTTTCGACCTATTTCCACAAATCTCCTAAACAATTGTTCCATTGTTTTTTGAGAAAAAGAATACCGTTTCCAAAAAATGACGTACTTTTGCAATCTATGAAAGACAAAAAACTACTCATATTGTTTCTCTTTTGGCTCATCGGTACTGGTTCGGTGATGGCTCAACACCTTGGCGGCGGCCTAATGGTTGGCCCGACTTTCTCCACCATGAACATCAGCGGCAACGACAGCACTACATTTCGCACCGATTTCACTGGTGGCGTACGCATTGCGCTCATTCCCGAGCGTTCCATCATTGGTGCCGAAATTGATGTGCTCTATTCTCGGCAAGGCACGAGCTCGAAAAAATGGTTCGGTGAAAGCCACACCACCTCAATACGACATTTGGAAAAGTCACATTATATCAACGTGCCTTTGTTGCTTAACATTTATCTCCGCAAATGGAACGAGGACGACGAAGACGAATCCATGATTCCGCGGCTACGCATCGGTCCGCAAATCGGCTTTTGCGTAGGAGGCAACGAGATAAAGGAAGTGAAAGGGAAGAAGAAACTGCAATACATTTCGCCTTGGGAAAAAGGCAGCTTCAATCGCATTGATTATGGCCTCACGGCTGCTTTAAGCTATTGGTTCATTGAAGTGCGCTACACTTTCGGAATGGCCAATGTCTTCAAGGAAGGCGAAAAATCCACCAACCACGTGATTTCGTTGACTTGGTCGGATATTTGGTGATTGTTTCAGAAAAAACCATACATTTGCACTATTAAACTGAAGTGAAATGAACATCGTAATTGCTGGAGACGGAGAAGTAGGCATGCACCTGGCGGAGGCCTTGGTGCGCAGCAACCACAATATCACCATCGTGGACCCGCACGAGGAACTGCTGAAGATGATGGAATCGCACACCGACCTGATGACCATCACGGGCGACTCCACCTCGACTGCGGTACTGCAACGCGCCAACGTGAAACGCGCTGATTTGGTCATCGCCGTGCTTCACGACGAGCACATCAACCTGCTGACGGGCATCATCGCCAAAAAACTAGGCGCCAAAAAGGTCATCGCCCGCGTCAACACAATGGAGAACCTGAGTCCCGAAGTGTGGCGCATGTACCAAGACCTCGGCATTGATGGATTGTTGTCGCCCGAAGACATTGCCGCACAAGAGATTATCTCGCTGCTGAAGAAAAACGCCTCTTCGGAGACCTACGACTTCGCAGGCGGCAACTTGCAGCTCTTCATGGTGAAACTGGAACCTGAGGCCGAAATCCTCGGCAAGACCGTCGACGAAGTCATCGACCAATACGAACATATTGAGTTCCGCATTGCCGCCATCCATCGTCGTCAGAATACGTTCATCCCGCAAGGCGACGAAGTGTTTCAAGTGGCCGACATGGTGTATGTGGTCACCAAGCCACATGCCATCAAGGACATCATCAAGCTGAGCGGCAAGAAACAAATCAACGTTCACAATGTGATGATTGTGGGCGGAGGCCGGGTAGGTCGTATCACCGCTAAACGCCTTGAAAAAGACTTGAACATCAAGATTTTGGAAATCAATAAGGAACGCTGTATGGACCTGACCAACTACCTCTCAGAGGCTTTGGTCGTCAATGCCGATGCCCGCAACCTCGACTTGCTTGAGGACGAAGGCATCAAAGACATGGATGCTTTCATTGCCGTCAGCGACAACACCGAGACCAACATCCTGACCTGCCTTCAAGCCAAGTCGTTCGGCGTGAAGAAGACCATCGCCCTCGTGGAGAACATCGACTACATCGACATCTCGCAGAACATCGGCATCGACTCCATCATCAACAAGAAACTCATCGCGGCCAGCTACATGGTGAAATACACCCTCGGTGCGAAGGTCTCCACACTGAAGAGCCTCAGCGGCATCGATGCCGATATAGTAGAATTTGACGTGAGGGCTGGCTCGGCTGTCACCCGTAAACCCATCGGTCAGTTGGCCATGCCTCTTGACGCGGTCATCTGCGGCATCACCCGCGACGGTGAAAGCTTCATCGCCACCGACGACTTCCAAATCGAGACTGACGACCAAGTGGTGGTGTTGGCCTTGCCTGCCGGCATCCCCGCTGTTGAACGTTTGTTCCATTAACCAATGAAGTGGAAAACTAAAATAAACCATCCCTTAGTCCTCCGCATCGAAGGCCAGCTGCTGCTCATCGAAGGCCTTTTCATGCTGACGGTGCTCCCCGTGTCCTATTTCCACCACGGGATGTATGCTTTCAGTATGCCTTTCTCCGCCCTCATCACGCTGCTGACTGGTTTCATCTTTGTCATAGCGACACGAAACCACAAAGACGACAAAACCACTTCACGTGACGGTGTCTATGTCGTTTGCATCTCATGGCTCGTGCTCTCACTATTCGGTGCCATGCCTTATTTGCTCAGCAAGAGCGTGCCCAACTTCACCGATGGTTTCTTTGAGGCTTTGTCGGGCTTCACCACCACGGGTGCCACCATCCTCACCGACATCGAGGCTACCCCAAAGGACATCCTCTTTTGGCGTAGCATGACGCAATGGATTGGCGGTTTAGCCATCATCGTGTTTTCGCTTGCCATCCTTCCCTACCTCGGCATGAGTGGCATGCAACTCTTCGTCTCCGAAATCAACGGCATCACCTACGACAAACTGCATCCTCGTATCATGCATACCGTGAGGCGAATTTGGTTTATCTATCTGTTTTTCACCCTATTGGAGACATTGTTACTCTATTTGGGCGACATGGATTTCTATGATGCCCTATGCCATTCGATGAGCACCATCAGTTCGGGAGGCTTTTCCACGCGGACCAACAGCATTGGTGCTTTCTCCAACTATTCGCAAGTCGTGGTTACCGTTTTCATGGTGTTGTCGGGCTGCAATTTCTCCTTACTCCTGCTCTCGTTGAGCTGGAAGTCGTTCACCATTTTGCGAAACCAGGAGTTCAGGACTTTCCTGCTTTACACCCTGGCCATGGGTATATTCATCGGGTTGGTATTGGTTTTCGGCACCCACCGAAGCTTCGGCACCGCCTTCCGTGAATCGTTCTTTAGCGTTATCTCGGCCTTTACCACCACTGGCTTTTTCGTCAGCGACTACACCACTTGGCCCATTTTCCTGGGAGTCATCCTTTTCCTGCTGATGTTTATCGGCGGCTGTTCAGGCTCCACCACAGGCGGCATCAAGATTTTCCGTCATCTCATCTTCGTGAAGAACTCGATGCTTGAGTTGAAGCGCATCATCCACCCTAACGCCGTGCTACCTGTGAAAGTCAACGGAAAAGCCATCTCCACCAGCGGTGTCTACAAACACATTACCTTTATCTTCATCTATTTTCTGGTGTTTGTGGCAGGGGGTATCATCTTGCTTTTCACGGGTGTCGACTTTAATACCGCCATTGGTGCTTCGGTGGCCACGTTGAGTAATGTGGGCACGGGTATCGGGTTGGTGGGACCTGGAAATTCATATGTCTTCTTCCCCATCGCCACCAAATGGGTGCTAATGCTCATGATGATCCTCGGCAGGGTGGAGCTTTTCTCGCTGATCACGCTGCTTTCGCGGAGTTTTTGGAGAAATTAAATCCACTTACCGATACATTATTTGTGAAGTGCGACAAAATTCATATTTTTGCCAGCATAAATCTTCACCATAATGAAAAAATTCCTACTCTCTGCGCTCCTCCTGCTTTCAGTGAGCGCCTTTGCACAATTGAAATTCACGCTAAAGTCACCCGACAAAGACATCACCATCACTATCGAGGTGGGCGAACAATTGACATACGCTGTCACGCACGGCAACACCTGCGTTTTGGCCCCGTCGCCCATCGGTATGAAACTCAGCGATGGCACGATGCTCGGCACAAAACCTGTCGTGAAAAACGCCCAGACGCAATCCGTCAACAAAACCATGGCCTCCCCTCTCTATAAAAAAGCCGAGATTCCAGAGGTTTACGAGGAATTAGCCCTGTTTTTCAAAGACAATTACAAGGTCGTTTTCCGTGCCTACAATGAAGGTGTGGCTTATCGCTTCGTGACCGATTACCGCAAACCCATCATCGTTGAAAGCGAAACGGCCGACTTCAACTTCGATGCAGACTATCAAGCACTTATCCCATACGTCCTCAGGCGTGCCGGACAAGAAGGCGACCTTATCAACCAACAGTTCTACAACTCGTTTGAGAACACCTACACCCATACCAACCTGAGCCAGATGGATCCTGAAAAACTGGCCTTCCTCCCCTTGTTGGTCGAGCTCAACGACGGCAAGAAAGCTGTCATCACTGAATCCAATTTGGAAGGCTTCCCCGGCTTGTATTTGCGTAATGCAAACGGCAAGAACGGGCTCTCCGCCGTACATGCGCCTTATCCCAAGACCCGTGAGCAAGGTGGCCACAACAACCTGCAATATCTTGTGAAAGAACGCGAGAACTACATCGCCAAAGCCAATGGATGGCGTGCGTTCCCTTGGCGTTGCATCGTCATCTCCGAAAACGATAAAGAACTGGCCAACAATGACTTGGTCTATCTCTTAGCCTGGCCGAGCCGTATCGATGACATCTCTTGGATTAAGCCCGGCAAGGTGGCCTGGGATTGGTGGAATGCTTGGAACATCTACGGCGTCGACTTCAAGGCGGGCATCAACAACGACACCTATAAATATTATATAGACTTCGCCTCGCAATACGGCATCGAATATGTCATTTTGGACGAAGGTTGGGCCGTCAACAAACAGGCCGACCTCTTCCAAGTGGTGCCTGAAATCGACATCAAGGAACTGGTGGACTATGGTGCCGAACGCAACGTGGGCATTGTGCTTTGGGTGGGTTATGCCGCCATCGACAAGGACATGGAACATGTCTGCCAACACTATGCCGACATGGGCGTGAAAGGCTTCAAGGTCGACTTCATGGACGGCGACGACCAGATGATTGTCGACTTCTACTACCGCATGGCCGAAACCGCCGCCCGACATCATCTCTTCATCGACTTCCATGGTGCTTATAAGCCTACAGGATTGAACCGCACTTTCCCCAACGTGCTGAACCACGAAGGCGTGTATGGCCTCGAGCAAGCCAAGTGGGACAACGAGAGCGACCTGGTCACCAACGAAGTCACCATTCCGTTCATCCGCATGGTGGCTGGTCCACTCGACTACACCCAAGGCGCAATGAAGAATGCCAACAAGAACAACTTCGCCGCCATCTACACCGAGCCGATGAGCCAAGGCACTCGTTGCCGACAATTGGCTGAATATGTGATTTTTGAGTCACCGTTCAACATGCTCTGCGACAGTCCGAGCAACTATATGAAAGAAGAGGAATGCACACAGTTCATCGCTTCCGTTCCTACCACTTGGGATGAAACGATTGTTTTGGACGGCAAAGTGGGTGAATATCTCGTTATCGCCCGCCGCAAAGACTTCCGCTGGTATGTGGGTGCCATCACCAACTGGGACGAGCGCGACATTGAAATCGACCTCAGCGTGCTACCCAACTTCAGCGCCAAGTCGGGACATATCTTCCGCGATGGCATCAACGCCAACCGCGTGGCTAAAGACTATGTCTCTGAGCAAGCCCAAGTGTGGGGCAACAAGGTCAAAGTGCATCTCGCCAAAGGCGGTGGTGCCGTGATGGTGTTCTAATTCGGCAACCATGGAAAAGCAGTATCGCTTTCTCGCCTTCGACTGCGGTGCCACCAATGGTAGGGCAATTCTTGGGACTTTTGCTGACGGCAGTTTCCGCATGGAGGAGGTTTACCGTTTCCCCAACCAAACCCTCGAAATCGGTGGGAAATACTATTGGAATGTTTATGGCATCTACGAACACTTCCTCAAATGCCTGACGGAGCTAGGTAAGCGGCATTTTCCATTGGACTCCATCGGCATCGACACCTGGGGCGTCGACTTTGGCTGTATTGGCCATGACGGCACATTGCTGGGCTTGCCCCGCGCCTACCGTGACCCTTACACCGCAGACATTCCCGAAAAGTTCTTCAAAATCGTTTCGCGTGAACAACTTTATGCGCTGACGGGCATTCAAATCATGAACTTCAACACGGTATTTCAGATGTTTGCCCAAGCAGAGGAAGGTTGCACCGCCTATCATCATGCCAAACGCATCCTCTTCATGCCCGACCTCCTCTCCTATCTGCTGACACGCGGAAAAGTCTGCGAATACACCATCGCCTCCACCTCTGGGCTGATGAACCCCAAGACACAACGATTTGAGCCTTCGCTGATGAATGCTGTAGGCCTTACAGATGACCAGATACCCGATCGAATACAGCCAGGAGAAGTGGTGGGTAAGCTGCGATTCAGCATCGCCAAGGAGACGGGCTTGGGCGAAGTGCCTGTGGTGGCTGTGGCAGGTCATGACACCGCATCGGCCATCGTCGCCGTACCTGCCGAAAACGAGCATTTTGCCTACCTCAGCAGCGGCACTTGGAGCCTCATGGGCATTGAGGTTGAGGAACCTATCATCACCGAGCAGTCGGCGCGGCTCAACTTCACCAACGAAGGCGGCATCGAAGGCACCACACGCTTCCTGAAAAACATCACGGGGATGTGGCTCGTGGAGCAATGTCGAAAGAAATGGGTGACGCAAGGACACGACTATACATACGACGAGATGACCAAGATGGCGCAGTCGGCAAAAGCCTACTCAGGCCGCATCAACCCCGACGACCCGCGTTTTGCCAACCCTTCCGACATGGAAGCAGAGATAAAAACTGCTCTAGCCGACGAAGGTTTTGTCGCTCCTGTCAACAATGCTGAGATGCTGAGCTGCATCTACCACAGCCTCGCCGAACGTTACAAGGAAGTGTTGGATATGCTGCAGGAAGTAGCGCCGTTCAAGATCGAGAAGCTACACGTCATAGGTGGCGGCTCGGCCAACGAACTGCTCAACCAATGGACTGCCGATGCCATCGGCATGCCCGTAGTGGCTGGTCCAACCGAAGCCACTGCCATCGGCAACCTCATGGTGCAGGCCAAGGCCGCTGGACTCGTCAGTGACCGTTGGGCTATGCGCAAGATGATAACACAAAACTTTGAAACAAAGACATACAACCCAGCCCCGTAGGGGCGCAGGACATTAAGCAGGCGGTGAGCGCAGCGTAACCCCTGCTCTTAACACCAACCCAGCCCCGTAGGGGCGACACATCACCAAACAGGCGACATGAGTCCCTGCTCTTAACACCACCAGCCAATGAACACCACCAACATCCTCAATGCCTACACCCTCGCCAAGGAACGCTACGCCGTCCTCGGCATCGACACCGACAAAGCCATCGCAACCCTCGAAAAGACTCCCATCTCGCTGCACTGCTGGCAGACCGACGACGTGATGGGCTTCGAGAGCAACGCCGGCCTCTCGGGCGGCATCCAGACCACAGGTAACTACCCTGGTCGCGCCCGCACCATCGACGAGGTGCGCGCCGACCTTGAGTTCGTCAACTCACTGCTCGCCGGAACGCAACGCGTCAACCTGCATGAAATCTACGGCGACTTTGGAGGCAAGTTCGTCGACCGCGACCAAGTGGGCGTGGAACACTTCCAAAGCTGGATCGACTGGGGCAAATCAGTGGACATGAAGCTCGACTTCAACAGCACCTCCTTCGGCCACCCAAAAAGCGGCGACCTCAGCCTCGCCAACCCCGACCCCACCATCCGCAACTTCTGGATTGAGCATACCAAACGCTGTCGCCGCATCGCCGATGCCATGGGCAAGGCACAAAGCGACCCTTGCATCATGAACATCTGGGTGCACGACGGCCTGAAAGACCTCACCGTAGAACGTAAGCGCTACCGAGAACTGCTGGCTGAATCATTGGATGAGATACTAGCAGAAGACCTTCCCAACATGAAATCTTGCGTCGAAGCCAAACTTTTCGGCATAGGTTTGGAAAGTTTCACCGTGGGCTCGCACGACTTCTATGCAGGCTACTGCGCCACCCGCAAGGTCATCTACACCCTCGACACAGGCCATTACGAACCTACGGAAAACGTCTCTGACATGATTCCGTCGCTGCTCCTCTATGTACCCGAGTTGATGCTGCACGTCAGTCGTCCCATCCGCTGGGACTCCGACCATGTGACCCTCATGAACGACCAGACCCTCGACCTCTTCAAGGAAATCGTCCGTGCCGAAGCCCTCCACCGCGCCCATATCGGCCTTGACTACTTCGACGCGTCTATTAATAGAATAGGTGCCTACCTCATCGGCACCCGCGCCACGCAAAAGTGTCTGCTGCAAGCCTTGTTAGAGCCATTGGAAACCTTGCGCCAATACGAGGACAACGGCCAAGGCTTCGAGAAGCTGGCCTTAATGGAAGAAATGAAATCATTGCCTTTTGGCACCGTCTACGACTACTTCAATTTGAAGAATGATGTGCCTGTTGGTGAAGAGTTCATCGCAAAAGTACAGCAATATGAAAAAGAAGTAACTTCTAAAAGGTAAAACGATGTAAGTCGGCCCTTCGACAGGCTCAGGGACCTTTGCTTTTACGGAGGTTAAGGGTGCTTGAGCCTGTCGAAGGCCCCGCGTCTAAAACAACAAACCATGAACAAAGGAAGTCTTAAAAGCACTATAGCCGTCTCGCTGACCAACTACTTGGATGCTGGCGCCATCGTTGCAGGAGCCAGTGGTCTGACGCTATGGCAGAAATACCTGGGCCTCACCGAGGTGCATCTCGGCTGGCTCAACTTCATCAGCGCCAACTGTTTGGGTGCCGCCCTCGGTGCCATCATCGGTGGTTTCTTGGCCGACAAATACGGGCGAAAATTCATCTACACCTACAACCTGCTGGTGTATATGCTGGGCGTGCTGCTCATCATGCTCTCCGTCAGCTTCCCGATGCTGTTGGCGGGCTTTCTGGTGACGGGCATCTCGGTAGGCATCGGCGTACCGGCCTCGTGGACCTACATCTCCGAAAGCTCCGAGAACGACAAACGAGGACGCAACATCTGCATCTCCCAGATGTCGTGGGGCTTCGGCCCGATGATCATCCTGCTGTTAGGCATGTTCTTCGCTCCCGACGGCTATCTATTCGGTTGGGTCGAAGGCATTGCGCACTCTTTTGGAGACGATGGCTTGTCCACAGAGGCCGTCAACGTGTTCAGCTCGCGCATCGTCTTTTTCTCATTGCTGATTGTGGCTTTCATCGCCTGGAACTTGCAGCGCAAACTGGAAGAAAGCACCGAGTGGAAAGCCAGCCAAGAAGCCGCTAAAGCAAAAGGCGAGGACACGGGGCTATGGCATGCCTTCAAGGTGTTGTTCTCCAACAAAACTGCCATCAAGACCGCGTGTTTCTTGGCCGTCATCTACCTCACTTGGAACCTCGTGGCCTCGGTCTTGGGCTTTTTCCAACCCCACATCTATGAGACGGCGGGTGGTATCAGCAACGAACAAGCCAACTGGATGAACTGCATCCAATGGGCCATCATCGTGTTTGTCACCTTCCTGCTCTCCAAGGTCATCGACAAGACCAGCCATAAGCTAATCTACATCTTGGGCCTGCTCTTCGCCATCAGTGCCTGGGTGATTATCGTGACCGTCGGGGTAAATGGCACCGCAGGACTCTGGCTCTTCACCATCCTGTGGGGTATCGAAGGCGGTATGTCGGTACAGATTTTCTACGCCTTATGGGGTTCGGAGCTGTTCCCCGCCAAGTTCCGCGCCGGCGCACAAGGACTGATGTTCTTCGTCGTCAGAGGGCTGTCGGCTGTGTGGGGACTGGTGTTCGCTTTCATCTATGGCGAAAACGGCGAAGGCTTCACCATGGCTGCCTATTGCATGATTGGCTTGCTGCTCATCTCGTTGATAGTGGGTGTCATCGGCTGCCCCAACACCCGTGGCAAGTCGCTGGCGCAAATCACCAAGGAACGATATGGAGAGGAGTATTAAACATGACACCGTGTCGCTTCGCGTCATTGCGAGGAGGCACGACGAAGCAATCCAGGAATGAAGCTCTTTATCTGGATTGCTTCGTTCCTCGCAATGACGTCACCCCCATGTAAAAACAAATGAACAATGAAAAGCATACTAGATAACAACCCCGAACTAAAACACCAAATCGACCAAGTGGCCGAAGTAGCCAGCTACCTCTGGCAGAAAGGCTGGGCCGAGCGCAACGGCGGTAATATCGTCATCAATGTCACCGATCAACTTTCAACTCTAAACTACTCTAAACTCTCAACTCTCAACTCTCAACTCCCAATTGGTACAACATTGCCTTACCTAAAAGGCTGCTATTTCTTCTGCAAAGGCACCAACCGCCGCATGCGCGACCTCGCCCGCTGGCCCATGGACAACGGCTCCATCATCCACATCCTCGACGACTGCACCCATTACGAAATCATCGCCGACAAACCCGTGATGCCCACCTCGGAGCTACCCTCGCACCTCAGCGTTCATAACTACCTGATTGGCAAAGGCTCACCTTACAAAGCCTCGCTCCACACACATCCCATCGAGTTGGTAGCCATGACGCATCATCGGCCGTTCTTGGAGAAAGACGTGCTGACACAAATACTATGGTCGATGATTCCTGAGACACGGGCGTTCTGTCCGAAAGGCTTGGGCATCGTGCCTTACTTGTTGCCTTCGAGTGTAGCGCTTGGCGAAGCCACCCTTAACACCCTTGACGAAGGCTACGACGTGGTGATGTGGGAGAAGCACGGTGTGTTTGCCGTCGACACCGACATCATGGCCGCCTTCGACCAAGTGGATGTGCTCAACAAGGCCGCGCAGATTTACATGAGTGCCCGCAGTATGGGCTTCGAGCCGGAAGGCATGAGCGAAGCGCAGATGCAAGAACTGGCGGAGACGTTTGGATTGACGAAATAAAAGAGAAAAATGATAGACGACTTTTTCGATAAGGAATACTGGGTAGTGGATTTCCTCCCCAAGCAAGTGCCGGAGAACGGCGGCGGAAGGTTCTTCTCCGTGGAGCAGTATTACTTAGAACCATCGCGCTATGCCGTTTTGCGTGAGCACTTTTCCGACATCCTATTAAAGTTGTACTGTTACTACGATATGCGATTGTTCATAGGCGACGACTCCGAAGGTATCTTCAACCCTGAGCCAGAGATGCTTGCCGACCTTGTCAAGGGCAACCAAGACCATTTATGCATCCTTGTCGGCACATCAGAAGCCCTCATTACTTTAAGCCGCGACGACACTTGTATGACCGTTTACGCCCCGTCCGAAGACTTGCTGGAACTGATTCGGACACTTGCTGGGGCTGTGGGGTTGTTTGTTTGGAAGCCACAGAATTAAAGAATTAAATTTTGAAAAATATACATATCAATATGAAACACATAACCATCATACTATTGGCTTTGATAGGCCTTGTTTCTTGCAATGACAACCTAACCATCACCATCACCAACCCCAACGTGGAGCAACAATTCCACGAACAGCCTTTGGCCACGGCACAACCCCGCTTCAGCTGGAACTATGAGACCACTGAAAACGAAGTGGTCCAGCAAAACTACCGAATCATCGTGGCCTCAACCGCCGATAACGCCCAAAACGGCATCAGCGACCTTTGGGATTCAGGCGTGGTGCCTTCCAACCAGATGCTTTACATCCCTTACGCTGGCAAAACACTCCAAAGCCGCGACAAAGCCTATTGGAAAGTCATCACGACCGTAGCCGCCAAGGGCAAAAAAGCCAAAGTGGAAAGCGAAGTCAAGTCGTTTGAAATCAGCCTGTTGAACCAAGACGACTGGCAAGCCAAATGGATTGGGCATGAGTTTGAGGACGATGTGCTGGTAGGTAAAACCCGCTTGGCTGCCCGTTATCTCCGCAAGGATTTTGCCCTCAAAAACGACATTAAAGAAGCACGGCTTTATGTCAGCGGAATGGGTGTCTACAGCGCTTACCTCAACGGTTGCGAAGTCGCTCCCGAGGAACTGCTAAAACCTACGCTTTCGTGGTACTCAAAGCGCGTGTATTTCAACACCTACGATGTGACCAATATGCTCCAGCAAGGCGACAATGCCATCGGCGTCATCATTGAAGGCGGTCGTTACACAAGCATCCGCTACAACGAAGCCAACCCCAACTGGGACGGCACGAACCATGTGTTTGGCTTCGGTACGCCGCGCCTGCTGCTACAACTCGAAGTGACTTACAAAGACGGGCAAAAGGAGACCATCGTCAGCGATGAGACCTGGAAAATCACCAACCGCGGCCCCATCCGTACCGCCAATGAATGGGATGGCGAGACCTACGACGAAAACTTCGACCTCGGCGATTGGAACAAGGCTGGCTACGACGCCTCCTCTTGGCTTCAAGCCGAACTCGTAGAAGCTCCCGAAGGTGAACTTTCAGCCCAGCCCAACCCCAACATCACTGTGATGGAGAAACTGAAACCCATCAGCCTGTTCCAGAAAGGCGACAAATGGTACCTCGACATGGGCCAAAACATGGTCGGTTTCATCGACATGAAAGCGCGTGGACAACAACCTGGCGACATCATCACCCTGCGTTTCGCCGAACTTTTGACTCCCGATAGCCTACTTTATACCGCCAACCTTCGCAGCTCGGAAAACACCGACCAATACATCGTCGCCAACAACTCTAAACTCTCAACTGACTCTAAACTCTCAACTCTAAACTCTAAACTCAACTGGCACCCGATGTTCGTCTACCACGGCTTCCGCTACGTTGAAATCTCCGGCTTGCGCGAAACGCCCAATTTGGACGACTTCGAGGGCTGTGTCATCTACGACGAGATGCCCGTCACTGGGTCGTTTGAGACCTCCAACGAAATCCTCAACACGGTGTACCACAATGCCTATTGGGGCATCCGTGGCAACTACCGCTCCATGCCCACCGACTGCCCGCAACGCGACGAGCGTTTGGGCTGGACTGGCGACCGCACCACGGGCAACTTCGGCGAGTCGTATATCTTCAACAACCACCAACTCTACGCCAAGTGGCTCTCCGATGGCGACGACTGCCAATGGGACAACGGCTCGCTGCCCAACATCGTCCCGCCCTACTGGCGCGGCTACACCGACAACATGACCTGGCCAGGTGCCATGGTCACCGTGACAGATATGCTTTATACCCGCTTCGGCGACACTGAACCCATCCGTCAACATTATGCGGCTTGGAAGAAGTGGATGCTCCACATGAAGAATGACTATATGAGAGCCGGCCTCATGCCTCGCGACACCTACGGCGACTGGTGCATGCCGCCCGAGAGCCTCGAACTCATCCACTCCAGCGACCCCAACCGCATCACAGAGTCGACGGTCATCTCCACGCCGTTCTATTGCTACCTCTGCGGCAAAATGGCTAAGTTTGCCGAGATTTTAGGCTTCACCGAGGATGTAGACTTCTTCAACCAAGAAATCACCACCACCACCATCGCCTTCAATGACAAGTATTTCAACCGCGTGACGGGCATCTACGCCAACAACACCGTCACAGCTAATATCTTACCTTTGTGGTTCGGAATGGTACCCAAAGGATTGGAAAACAAGGTTTTGGAAAGCATCGTCGACAAGACGATGAACGAATGTGGCGGTCATGTGTCGACAGGTGTCATCGGCATCCAGCAGCTGATGCGCTGCCTGACGGAATACGGTCGCGGCGACCTCGCCTTCAAGATTGCCTCTAACGACACCTATCCGAGTTGGGGCTACATGGTCCGTAACGGTGCCACCACCATCTGGGAACTTTGGAACGGCAACACCGCCGACCCCGCCATGAACTCGGGCAACCATGTCATGCTCCTTGGTGACCTCATCCTTTGGGAATACGAATACCTCGGTGGCATCCGCGCCCTTGAGCCGGGTTATAGCAAAATCCAACTCAAGCCCTATCCCATTGAAGGACTGGACTTCGTAAATTGTGCTTACAATTCAGTTTCAGGTCCTATCGAAAGCCACTGGAAACGAGAGGGAAACCATTTCGAATGGGACATCGTCATCCCTGCCAATACTACGGCTGAGGTTTGTTTACCCACTTCAAACGGTTATGAAACAAATACTTATGGAAGCGGAAAATACCATCTGTCTTCGGAACTTTAAGGTTCTGATAGTCAAACAAAAATCGCCCATCTATAGATTCCCTATAGGAATGACATAGATGGGCGATTTTTATGAACTTACAAATAATCTCGGTCGGTTAGGCCGTTTGTGCAGCCCCATCAGCACCAAACCAGGCATTCAAAGTCTCGTCTACTTTGGCATTGATTTCAGGTGTAATCTTGTGCTGCACCTTTTTCACCACATAGAGCACGGCCAAGCCTTCGTCGAGCAGACCGAGAATCTTGTGTGCCTTATAAGGAATCAAGCTGAAAGGCAAGATGGTATAGAGGATGGCACCCACAATGAGCGCTTTCTCAAGCGTGGTGGTCTCGCCCATGGTCAGCACGTAATAGAGCTGGAGCAACGGTTTGGTGGCGACACGACCTGCCTTTTTGGCATACGTGCCAATCTTGCCCAGCATATTGGAGGTCTTGGATTTCCAATCCACGTTTTTCAGTTTGTCAAGCAAACCGTTGATGTCTTTACCAGCAATGGCGTATGCCAAGATGGTGATACACAGGATGGTAATAATCATTTTTCCTATTTTAATTGATGAATATTCAAGTCTAAAGCTAGTGTCTTTCAACAAATTCTATTCCATTTTATTTACTTCTGCACCCTATCAGGATTTTCGGCGATGAATTGGCTCCAGTCGGGGCGACGATGCGCCTTGGCCTTCTCAGTGGTGTGCTTGGTGTAATTCACGTCCTTACCCTTCGAGATGGAATGGCACACCGCAGCGGCTACGGCATCGGTGGCATCAAAAAACTTTGGGTCTTCGTCGGTCTTCAGGATGAAATGCACCATTTTGGCCACCTGTTCCTTCGAGGCGTTGCCGTTGCCCGTGATGGTTTGTTTGATGGTCTTGGGCGAGTACTCAAAGATGGGAATATCGCGGTAGAGCGCAGCGGCCATGGCCACGCCTTGAGCACGCCCCAGCTTCAGCATCGACTGCACATTTTTCCCGAAAAACGGCGCTTCAATGGCCAACTCATCGGGATGGTACTCGTTGATGATTTCCAGCACGCGCTCAAAGATCTTTTTCAACTTCAACGCCTGATTTTCCAACTTCTTCAAATTAATAACCCCCATCGTGAGTAGTTCCAACTGCTTACCCTGCTCACGGATGACACCGTAGCCCATGACCATTGTGCCCGGGTCTATACCTAATATGATTTTTTCAGTTATGTCCAAACCAAACTATTTCTCCGTCTGTTTTTTAGCGATGCTAATATTACCTATTCTATAAGTGTTCATGCTGAAATCTGGCAGGTCTTGTTGACATTGGTTTTCTTGAAGGAGTGCGTGACGAGATTGCGAAGTTGCTCATTCATACCAAGCATGTCCGACAAATCAGGCTCGTTACCTTTGACTTTCCCCACTTTCCACCCATGCATAGCCAAATCAGCACGGAGTGTTCCGTTGCGCAACTGCTCAGAAAGGTAATCGGAAAGCATGAAATCAAAATCGGCGCGGGCACTTTCTTCGGTAAGGTCATAGCCCGAAAGATCAAGCGAAGGACAATAGGCAATATAAGTGTCGCCTTCCTTGAAGACAAACAACGAAACGCTGATTTCAACGCCATCTTTGCTAAAACTGATATAATTTAGGTTCGTCATATTATTGTTTTTATGCGGCAAAAATAATCATTTTTTCTTTAACCAAACAACTCCGCCCCAACTCATAAACCGAAGCCACCAGTACTACCTCAATCATAAAGTTATTGGAATCAAAATTTACAAAATAATATCCCATTTTTTGCAATTATTGAATCATTAGTTCTACTTTTGCACTATGATACACATTGACGGAATTAAAAACGAAATGATTGCCAATAACACTTTACTTTATGAAAAAGATATTTTTTACATTGCTTTGCGGTTTTATGATTGGTTTTGCGGTCAAAGCACAAGAAGTGGAAGATATGATCATCTTTCCCGATGACTTGGATAGTTGCAACATCGTTCGGCCTGATGTGATGCCCAAGGATTTTCAATTGGATTACGCATCCCTATTTTATTACACGCGTATTAGTCCAGTTTTAGATTATCCTGAAGAAGCAAAAAAGAACCATATTCAAGGGAATGTGCTCCTTACTT
>JAEEGF011174315.1_pt1 | contig 33425 bp, 17 predicted proteins | sample 9134171 | NCBI WGS metagenome assembly JAEEGF01 (sample SAMN16246542, study PRJNA631951) | gut metagenome | biome: gut microbiome; feature: rumen; material: AP-attached | host: Bos | place: Iran: Karaj | collected 2018-10
TAGGAGTGAAATTATCCTCTGCTGTGAAGTAGAACTTTGCATTTTGAAGCTGTATGAGCGCACGTCTATTTTGACCGTCATTTTCTTGCAATTTAAAATAGAGTACGTTTCCCATTGGATTAGCAGCGCTTTCCTCACGTTGGATGGTCTGTGAAGTACCATTTATTCTAATTGTAGCAGATGTAGTATAATTAGCGAAGGTGCTATTTGTCTCGCCAAATGTTGTTGGAGCACTATTTGCAGTACCCGTATTAAATTCACTGTTTTGTGCATTCCTTGGCTTTGTGAATTCAATCACATATCCTGTGAAACGATAGCCACTTGGCAGACTGAGTGTGGCATAGCATGTGTTCGCATTGTTCACCTGTCCGTGTGCTAACTGCATGTGCACACCATCAGAAGATTTGAAAAGGTTGTTGGCAGGGTTGTCCAACTGTCCGTTAGGCGTCAAGGCTGTACCATCGGATACGGTAAGCACCATGTTCAACTGTTCGTGCTGCCAGGTGGCAAAGCCGCCAAGGTTAAAGAAGGTGTCGGTCTGTCCACCATTCTTCACGGCAGCGACGCACGCGCCATTGTTGGCACGAATAGTAACGTCCTGTGCCATCATTGCTAACGGCACCATGAGTAAGCTCAAGAGAGCTAAAGTAAACTTTTTCCTCATAATCAATTTATTTTTTAATACTTTAAGTTAATGAATTCACTGCAAAGAATCGGGTTGACCCGCGTGGTCGCATCAGTCCTGCCAGTACTATGTCTTATTGGAAGTGGCAATTGATCACTCAATCGCGGCCTTCAATTTGTTTGTTGAGTTACTTGAGTTACAGATGTCTAACCGCACCGATGTCCCCTTGCGGAAACCCGATGTTCTGATTTCTTATGAGCTATTTGGGTACAAAGGTACAAAGTTTCTATGTAACTTCAAAGAAAATCTTCGTTTTTTTTATGTTTAAGGTGCAAAAAAACCTGATTTGTTACCTTGAAAGGTGTGCTATTGGCTTATGAAAAACCCTCACGCGCGTACATTATTTTATTATGAAAAGGTGCTGGGGTGTTTCAGGGGTACGAAAGTGCGGGGGTACGGAGGTACGAGAATAGCCTTTCCTATTGGAAACTTCTATTAGGAAAAGAAATCTCGCACCTCCGTACCCCCGAAAAGAGTACTCCGTATCCCCGAATAATGATGCTACGGTTTCGAGACCAGGATGGTGGCTGAGCTGACGGCGTAGGCTGACGGAACGGTGAAGCTGACACCGTCGTAAGTGACGGTTTGTCCAGCCGTGACGTTGGCGGTGTAGGTCTTGTATGCTTGTGTTCCACTGTTGGGAGCTGCGGCCTTGCCACCAATAGCCATAACGGTGGCTCCGGTAAGTGAGAACGTGAAGTCGGTCTTGATGGTGGTCGCCTTTGTGTCGACAACTGCTGCACGGATGGTGCCACCGGTGAACATGATGTTGCCATCGCTCTTCAAGGCCTGTGGCTTGGTGTCGAGCGACGAACTGTACTTATAGCGTGCGCCTGTGGTGACGGCCTGCAGCGTTCCGCCGCTAACGTTGACGGCTCCAGTGGCATTGAGGCCCTTGCCACCGCTACCTGTTGAAAGCAAGATGACGTTACCACCTGTCTGTTGGTAGCTGCCTCCCGTCTTCAGGGCTGACGATGACGTGATGTCGGCTTCGGCAGTGTCGTAGTAGGCTGCACCTGTGGTGGTGATGTTGATGGTTCCTGCCGTGACGATGACGGTGCTATCAGCCTTCAGTCCCTTCGTGGCATCGCCCGTAGTGGTGATGGTCAGGGTGCCGCCGTTAATTTCGGCAAAGCCATTGTGCTCATATTGATCCTTCGTACCCTTGTTGGCACCGCGGAAACCAATGTCGATGCCATCGCCAGCTGCAGCGATGCTGATGTTGCCGCCATCCATCTGGAAGCGTTCGTTGATGTGCAAACCGTCGCTCTGGGCTTGCTGGACGTTGATGGTGCCGGAAGAGATGACGATGTACTCGTCGGTAGCAATGGCGTGCTTGGTCAATCCGCTCACGTTGAGCGTGCCTGTACCACCGATAGTGGCATGTCCCTCAATGTAAAGGGCTGCGTTATGACTGCCGTTGGCTGCATCGCTAACGGTGTTAGTGCCCGTTAGCGTGATGCCGATGGCCTTTCCGTCCTCGATATCAATGGCTGGTCCACTGGCTGAGGTCAGTGAAAGGTTGTTGAGCGTAAAGTTAGCCTTGTACTCGCCATCCATGACGAACGAGCCGTTGGTACTAGAGCCTGTAAGCGTGTAGCTGACTTCCTGTTGGAGGTCGGCGCTCTGCACAATGCTGACCTTGGCACCTTGGGCGGAGATAGTCAGATAAGGTGCGATGTTGCCTGCCACGACAATGTTGGCCGTGGAGCCCGAGTAGTTGACACTGACCGTATTGTCAGCCACTTCGTTAGCATCAATGGTGATATCGCTGACGTTGGCTACGTTATAGGTCATGCCTTGGACTGTAAGCGTGGAACCATTGGCAAAGGTCATGTTGCCAACGGCGGCTGCACGGTGGGCATAGGTCACCTGACCGACGTTGACACGCAAGGTCTGAGCCACGGTGACGGCGGAAAGAGTGGTCAGCAACAGGGAACGGGCAAATAGTCTTCTCATGATTTGGTGTTGGTATTGTCCTTAACTTCTTTGACTTCATTAACTTCCGAAAGATGAGCTATTTAACAGCCACCTTGCGTCCATTGATGATATAGATGCCCTTTGGCAGCTGGGCATTGCGATAGGCATCGGCTACCTTGCGTCCTTGCAGGTCGTAGACAGCCGTGTTCTGAACCTTATCGGCTGAAGTCTCCACTACCTCGATGCCGGTGGGCTCGGCGCTGAAGTACATCTTGCCAAGGTCGGAAAGAGCAAATGTCGTCGATGTGCCGTTCTGCGTGACGACCATATTGCTGCCTGAGAAGGTGATTTTCACTCCCAATGCCGTGAACGACTGCTCGACACCGTCGCTCTTCTGTACGGTCAGATAGTCGTAGTCGCCAGCGCTTGCACTGAGTGCGAGTGTGGCCAGTAATGTGATGATGAGGGTAAATCTTTTCATTTCTATTCTGTTATGATATGGTCTGTTAAACCAGGGATGGATACAATACGACGCAAAAGTAACTCTTTTTTTTATTATTGGCAAGAAAAATCAGTGAAAAGTGGTGTTTTGTAAACAAAATGTAACAAAAGAAGCGGGCTTATTCCCGCTTCTTTGATAGTTGATAGTTTAGAGTTGAGAGTTTATAGTTGATAGTTTGGGGGTTAGTGTCAGTGTTTAGTGAAGACTCAAAACGTTCTACTAAAGAACTGACTCTCAACTCTAAACTATCAACTCTCAACTAAATCCTACTCCCAAATGCTGTAGTGATAGTAGCGATGGTTGGTGGGGAAGTAGAACCAGTTGTCGGGATTGGCGGCATCGGTGAGTTGGAACTCGCCCGGCGACATCTTCGAACCTGTGCGGGCTGAGATGCGCCATGTGCGCCACTCGTCCTTCGATGCGAAGGCATCGACGAAGTACTTGAAACCGGCATCGTAGAGGTTGACACCCAGTCCGTGATTCTCCTTGCCTGTCCAACGTACAGCAATCTCGTCATTGCTGATTTTCTTCATCTCCATGGGATAGTGGATCTCGCCCGAGCCGTACCACATGTTAAAGATAAGTTCAAGACCGCCAAAGCCATCGGTTGAAAGACATACATAGGCAAGGTTGTCGGGATTGTACTTTCCACTCTTGCGCAAAGCATCGCGGGCCTTGTCCCACTCGCCCTGCAACCATGGGCTCAGACTGCTGTAACCCCAGAAGCGACTGTCGTATTCCTCGTCGTAAATCCAGTAGTTGGCGAAGGGTTTCGGGATGATGCTGGCCTGGCCGTGGATGTCGACATAGCCATCCTTCTCGGGCGTTATCTTCATTTCCTTGATGATGTGTCCCTTGTACTCAATGGGCTCAAGGAAGTAAAGACCGCCTACGAGGTTACCATAGGAATAGAGATGGCCGTCGATACGTGGGTCATCGCCTTCCATCCAGATGGATAGGTTCTGGTAAGTGCCGAGGAAGCGTGCGGGCAGCGTGTCGCCTTCACACACGAACGAGCAGTTGTAGGGCGAATAGAACGACAGGATGGAATCACAGGCAGCCTGATAGTCAGGAGCTGTTACGGGCAGCTTAATCATGGCGAAGGGCAGTTGCTTGGTCTTTCCGCGACCGAAGATGGTGTCTTCGTTCTCGGAGTAGCGGTCGAGACAGAACTCGAAGTCGCCCTGCAACTCCTGTGCAAAGTACTGCTACTGGTCGGCATAGTAGTGGAAGAAGCCGTTGTAGGTGTCGAAGGAGAGCACAATGCCGTTGTCCATCTTGAACGAATACATCGAGACAAGGCTGTCCTTGTCGGCTACACCTGGCAGACGAACGGTAGATGTTGACTTATAGAACGTGCTGTTCACCTGGTCGAACTTCACGGCATAGGTAGCTACCGAGGGATGGCGTCCAGACGTGGGGTTCATGGTGTAGAGAGCCCAACCATACTCGTTGTTGTTGAAGACGCGACGATAGTCGGCCATCCAGGCATCGGAACGGTTGGCAGCATCCATCTCGAAGAGGTCGTCCTCCTTCATCTGGCAACCTGTGAGCGTTACAGCAACGAAACTGCAGCTCACTGAGAAGACCAAAAGGGATAGTTTGAAATATTTGGTAATCATAATTCTCAATTATTAATTGTTAATTATCAATTGATTAAAGGCTGATGTCGTCGAAGTTCTGGTCGCGGAGGTTGGCTTCGCGCTTCTGAACGGCAGCGCGCAGTGCATCGACGTCGAGTTTCCAGTTGTCCTGGAAGTAATCCTTCACGATGCGCAACTTCTGGTTGATCTTGTTGCGGCCGTCGGTACCAGCCTTGACGATGATATTATTGAATTCCTCGTCGGTGCTGGTGACGTATGTCGAGAAGGTCTCAGCGAAGTCCTCATCGGCTGAGTAGGCGGCATATGCCGTGATGAAACCACGCTGGAATATCTGCGGGTCCTCAGGACTTGAGAACACTGAGGTGTAAGAACCTCCGAGGTAGTCGGAACCTGTGATCTGGTTGAACTCGTTGGTGTAAGGCACACGCTGGTGGAACACATGACCATACTCGTGGATGATGGTATGGAAATAGGTGGCGTTGAGCTCTTCGCGATCGCGAATGACACTGTCGTTCTTGATGAGCTGCCAGCTGGAGTCGTAGACCACCAGATTATCGCCCAAATGGTTGACGTACCAGAGGTTGATCTTGTAGCCACCCTCAGAGGAACCGAGCGTGTAGCTGCCGTTGCCGTTCCGGCCGGGATTACCTACGAGCTGCACGACCTTCGGGAAACTGGCACGTATGAACTCGGGTCCGCCAGTGACCTCGTCGAAGGAGTCGAAGCAGATGTACTTCAAGATGCGAGCCATGCGCACGGCATGCTCATACTTGGCCGGCACGAGGATATAGTTCATGTCGATTTCGTTGTCTTCCCAACGATAGCGCAACTCAATGTTGTAGCGCTGAACATAGTTCTTCTCGAGCCAACGGTCGAGGTCATTCTGCGGTGTCTGCGAGTCGACGATGACGCTGATATTCTTGTCGACATCGTCTTCGGAGCAGGCTGTGAAACCGCAACAGATGGCGAGTGCGAAGAGTGCACTGTATATATATCTTGCTTTCATGTTGTACAATATATTTAGGATTGATTACTTCTTGTTCTTGAATTCAATCATGTCGCCACGACGGCTCCAGTTCTGATACTCAGAGGTGGATACGTCGGTAGCAGGACGCGGATTGGCCTGAAGACCTGCGCCACGCACCTCGAACGGCAGCTGGATGGCTTGGCGAGGATCGCGATACTCAAGGGTGTCGGTAACAGTGAGCAGGTTGAGTTCGGCAAGAATCTCACGGCGATAGATGGTGATGCCGTAACGCTTGACGTCGAACCAGCGCATGCCCTCGTGGAGGAACTCTAGACGACGGATGAGCAACAGAGTCTGAAGCAGGCACTCCTGGTCACTGCCTTCCTGCAGGTTGATCCACTCAGGATGCAGATGCTTGCGGGGGAGTGGGCGGTCAGGTGTGTAATAGTCGTACTTGTGATGCCACTTGTGGATGCTCTCCATCGTAAGTGTGCGGGGCACTTCCTCCGTAGTGTAGTCAACGATGTAGTTCCAGTTCTCGTCGAAGTGGTAGCCAGACTCGTACGTCACACTATCAGAGACGAAGGAGTGGGTCCAGACGTTCATGTCGGCCAATGCCTTGTCGTTCTGTCCAAGCAGGATGTAAGCTTCGGCGCGGTTCAACAGAGCCTCCTCAGACTTCAGGGCAACGACAACGGTGCGATAGTAGCCCGTGTGGTTGTTTGGATTCAGCTCTTCGAAGTAGTAAGGAGTCTTCGGCAGCAGGAACTTGTCGTAGGCCTGGCTGTAGAACCAGTAGAAGCGGAATATCTGCTGCGACTGCGATGCACCATCTGAGCTGGGAGCCCAAGGCGTGGCGAAGAAGAGTTCGGCCTGACCAATGTAGTGATTGGTGTTGAAACGACCGCCTGTGGAGTAGCCCTGGAAGTAGAATGCATCATTAGAGATGACGGGCAACAGCAGGAAGTTGGCCTGCTCCTCATCGGATGTGTACTGCATGGAGCGTGGCTGCATGTTGTCGGTAGGCATGCTCTGCATGGCATCGTAGTTGCGCATGAGTGCTTCAGGGTTGTCGCCCAGTGCCTTCGTGGCATATTCCACCACCTTCTCGGGCTGCTGGTAGAACAGGTAGAAGCGCGATGCAAAAGTATAGGCTGCCTTCGAATTGAAGTGGTAGCGCGGATTGGTATAGACAGCGTCGCTCATGAGCGAGAGACCTTCGAGCAGGTCTTTCTCGATGAGGCGATAGTCTTCAGCCACTGATGGACGCTCGTAGTGAGGCTTCAGCGTTGACTCGGGTTCGGTGATGTATGGGATACCGAGGTCGGTTTCGCTGTGCTGCTTCGAGTAGTTCAGAGAGAAGATATTGGTCAGGATGAAGTGCGAGTAGGCACGGCAGAGGAGGGCCTCGCCGCGCAGTGCACGCAGCTCGTCGGTGTTGGCACCCCCCAGTTCGTCTATTGCCTGCAGGGCATGGTTGGCGGCTGCAATAGCCTCGTAGTGACCCTGCCATACCATAGCAGGACTCTCGTTGTCGCTCTCGGTGACTTCCTGCCAGCGGAAGCACTGCTCAGAGAAGCGGTCGTAGTTGCCGTTGAGGTCGCCATTGAGGTCGTCGGCATTATCAGAGGCCAACTCGGTAAGTCTGACGTAGGTATCACGCGGATAGGCCGACGTGATAAGTGCTTCGACCTTCTCAACCTTGTCGATTTCAATTCGGTCGTCGGGCAGCGCATCGAGGAAGTCGTTGCAACTGGTGAGGGTTGCTGTGATACAGCAACATAAGAGACCTGCGAGTGCTATATTCTTGATATATTTGGTAGTCATAATTGTCAATTGTTAATTGTTAATTGTCAATTGTTTTTAGAATCCTAAGCGAACCGTGAACGTGAACTGACGCGGCATCGGCGATGCCACACCACCAGTGTTAAAGAATTCGGGATCGTTGCCGTTGAGTTTCTTGTCGGCATAGATCAGGAACAGGTTGGTAGCCTGGAATTTCAGGTTGATGTTCTGCAGTCCGATGGGTGCTATCCATTCCTTCGGGAAGGTGTAGTCGAGGGAGATTTCCTTCATGCGGATGAAGTCGCCCTTAGCCACGCGTTCCGTGCAGTAGTTGTAAGCACTGTAGGCAATCGAGAGGTTGGGGTTGAGGAAGTTCTGACGTACCGACGGAATGACGGGCACAGTGGTAATATTCTCCTCGCCTGAGGCAGACCAGCGGTTGTTGAACTCGCGCGGTGTTGCCACGAGGTCGTTGTAAGTGTTGCGGAATACATTGTCGAGGCGCACCTTGTTGCCAAACGAATAGACGATGAAGGCAGTCAGGCGGAATCCCTTGTATTTGAACACGTTCTCCAAAGAACCATAGTCTGTGGGATCGGTGGAACCTTCGTACTTCAGCCACGACAGGTCGGCAAACTCCTGGAAGTTGATGCCATCCATGGTGACTTCGCCGTTCTGCACGCGATAGGTGGGAAGACCTTCGGAAGTAAGCTTCTCGAAGGGGATGGAGAAGAGCGAACGCACGGGATAGCCCTCCAGAGCAAAACCATTGGAACGAATCAGGTCAATGACACGTGTAGTGCTCTTCAGGTTGGTCACCTTGTTGTGCTGGTGTGAATACAGGAATGTGGTGTTCCATTCGAAGTCCTTCGTCTTGATGTTCTTCGTCGAGAGCGACAGTTCGAAACCGTCCGACTTCATGTCGGCAATGTTACCGAACTTGTCAATCTGTCCACCGACGCCTTCGGTCACGAGCGGGCCAATGAGGTCGTAGTTGTTACGCTTATACCAGCTCACCTCAAGGTTGATGCGATTGTTCAGGAATCCCATGTCAGCAGTGAGCGAGAGCTCATGCTTCTTCTCGTATGTCAGGTCGCTGTTACCCAACTCGGTGATACGGATAGCCGTTTCGCGGCTGTCGACGCTGGAACGCCATGTGACATAGCTATTCATGATGGGATTCGAGTTGGAGATGCTATAAGGACCACGGTCGGCAGTCAGCGAGTAGCTACCTTTCAGCGTGAAGTGTGAGAAGGTGGGCTTGTACTGCTCGAACCATGATTCCTCATGGGCATTCCATGCAGCTGATACGTTCCATGTAGGCAGCCAACGGCTCTTACGAGCGCGTCCCAATGTGTTGGTACCTTCGTAACGGAGGGTTCCATTGACGATGTAGCGTCCCTTATAAGAATAGGTGGCGGTACCGAAGAAAGCAGCAGTGCGGTCGAGTGTGCGACCGAACGTGGCTATATTGGCATTCTCACGGGCAGCTTTCTCGTAAGCCTTCGGGTCGAAGTTCACGGTGCTGGCGAAGCCATACTGGCGACCCCATACACGCTCCCATGAGTTGTCACGCTTCGTTGAGGTGGTCTCCAGACCGCCGAAGAGATTCATAATGTGGGTTTCGTTCCATACCTTGTTATAGGCAGCCGTTGCACGGAAGTCCCATGACGTCATGTGATACTGAGTGTTGTCGTAGATACCGCCATAAGGAAGGATTGATACGGGCACTGCGTATGGGTCGTCGGGGTCGGTCCAAAGGTAGGGGTTAGAGTTGCGTACGAGTGTATTTGGCATGGCGCGATAGGCGTTGGCCTGGTTTGAATACTCAGTAGCGTTGTGCTCAGAGGTGGAAGCGACGCGCTTCACGGCTCCGAGGACGTTCAATTCCAGTCCCTGAATGGGCTTGTAGGTAAGCATACCCTGTATCTTAAACTCGTTGGAGTTCAGATCGATATAGTTTTCCTCCAGCTCATGGAAAATGTTAAAGGGGCTGTAATTGCGGGTATAGTACTCGTTCGGGTCGAGCACACGTGAGGTATTCAAAGCATAGCTGTAAGGGTTGATGTCGAAAGCGCGGCTTACTTCACCACTGACGAGGTTCACTTCAGATGAGAGTGTGCCCGGAGCTTTCTGTGCACGGGTAGATGCGTTGGCATTGATCTGCAACTTCAGCTTCTGCGAGAAATTGAATGTAGAACTCAGGTTGGCCGTGTAACGCTTCACCTTACTCTGCTTGTACCATCCCGGATCGAACATTCCCGACACGGACACGTAGTGCTGGGCCTTCTCTGTACCCGTCGATACCGAGACAGAGTGGTTCTGCATGATGCTGTTGGAGAAGAGCAGGTCGAACCAATCGGTGTTGCGGTACTCCTGTTGGCGTAGCCATTCGTTGCGGGCAGCATCGGTATTCAGCACCTGACCCGTTGCAATCAGCGTAGCCAACTTGCCATAGACACCCGAGGAGTTGGCATTTACCACGTCGGCAGGACTCATGTAGCCCTTCTTGGCCAGTTCCTGGTAGACCGACATCTGCTCCTGTGAGTTCATAATGTTAAAGTTAGCATAATTGGGCACCAGTCGCATGGTGAACTCACCTGTGTAGTTCACGTTGGTCTTACCAGCCTTACCCTTCTTGGTATTGATGACAATCACACCAGCCATGGCGCGTGCACCATAGATGGAGGTGGCTGAACCGTCGCGCAGAATCTGGAATGACTCAATATCGTCGGCATTCAGTCCGGCAATGGCACTGGAGAGCAGCGTCTCAGCATTACCCGAAGAGAGGTCGTCGGTATTCACCTCAATGACGTTCTCCTGAATGACACCATCGACGATCCACAGCGGCTGCGAGTTGCCATAGATACTTGTGGCACCACGCACCTGGATACGGGGAGCCGTACCGAACGTACCTGTGACATTCTGCACGGTCACACCGGCAGCACGGCCTTCGAGCGAACGCGAAATGTCGGGCACACCGTCGAGCTTGGCTTCCTCGGCATCGATGAACGTTGTCGAACCCGTAAAGAGTCGCTTGTCCATCTGGTGCATACCTGTCACCACGACGTCGCCCAGCGTGTTAGCATCGGTCTCGAGGATGATGCTCACCGGCTTCAGGCTTGCCTTGCGGCGATAGGTCTTCATGCCTATATAAGAATACTCCAGCACATCGCCTTGACGTACGCCGTCGAGCACGTAGTTGCCGTTGGCGTCGGTGACGGTAGCATTCTGTGTTCCAGCTACTTTCACCGTGGCACCGATGAGCGGTCCACCCTCAGCATCGAGCAAACGGCCTGTAACGGTGTTGCCTTGGCTGTTCCAACCGCCCTGCTGTCCAGCCTCGCGATTGATTTGGATGAACTTGCCTTTGGCCGATGCTCCATAAGGCAGACCTTTCAGCAACTGCCTGACAGCCTCGAGTGCCTCGGCATTGCGAATGTCGGCGGTAGCCTTGTGTTTGCTGAGGTCTCCGTAGTTGTAGTTGATCTTGTAATAACCCGACTGCTGCTCCACCTGCTGAAGGGCTGTGGGCAGTGGCATGTCATTACATTTCAAAGTCACTTTGTTGCCTTGCGCACTTGCTCCTGTTGCATAAAAAGCAAGCAACAGGACTAAGCAAATCAAGGCCATGAGAGGAGTCTCTTTTTTCATAACTATGATTTTGATTAGACATTAAATTGTTTCAGAATCTATAATAAAGACTAAAAAACAATAAAATCGGTACTGAAAAACGCAGAAAAATGACGAAATAGACGAAAAAAAACTATTTAACGACGATTTCGTTACTTCCAAGCTGGATGTCGACACCATCCATTTCGGTCAGGCTGTTGATGATTTGGGGCAGGCTCTGCTTGCGTTCAGCCACGAAATGCAGGCGCAAGTCCATATCGGCTGGGTTCTCGAAGACCACGGTCTTGTTGTACCAACGGCCCAGTTCGACCATAATATCACGCATAGTCACATCGTGGAAGTAGAAGTAGCCCTCCTTATGCTGCGTGTAGGCATAGGTGTCGACAGCCGCAACGTCCATGCGCTTTCCCTTCACGTAGGTCGCGATGTGGCCAGGAGTGAGCACAAGTTGCTGGCCTCCCTTTGCGTTTTTAAGTGCAACGCTGCCTTCGACGAGAGCCACACTGGCGTTGTTGGCCGAGTAGGCACGCACGTTGAATGCAGTTCCGAGCACGGTGGTGGTGAAGAATTCGGTCTCAACGACAAACGGATGCTTACGGTCCTTGGCCACCTCGAAGTAAGCTTCGCCCATTAGTCTGACGGTTCGGCGTGCCCCAGAGAAGTGCTCGGGGAACTCTAGCTTGCTGTCGGCGTTCATCCAGACGGTCGTTCCGTCGCTCAGTGTCAGGTGACAGTCCTTGCCTCGTGGTGTAGTCATAAGGATGATTGAAGGCATCTCTTTCTCGGAGACTGACGTCTTTGGGGACTGGAATGAGACGTTCTTGCCATCGAGCACATGCTTGCGCCCGTCATGGCTTGTTATGGTGACGTCGGTGACGTCAGTGGTTTTAGCCAGAATGGTGATTCCTGGCTTTGTGCTTTTCTCAATATGTTTTGGCAATATCCATATCAGTAGAATCGCGCATGCGGCAGCAATGGCAAGGGCCGCATTGATGTAGCGCGATGGGATGGCGCGGCGGTTTGACGGATGATTCCCCTCTGCTTGGCTTTCGACGACCTTCTTGAAGTCAGTCCATACCGCATCCACGTCGGGTGCTTTTGTCAACCGGCGTGCAACAGCGCTGCTGATGTCTCTTTGTTCTTGGTCGTTGGGCAATAGCAGGTTTGTGTCTTGGGCTTCTATGTCAATATTTTCCGTCATAGTTTCGTATTAAAGACGTAAAAAATTGCAAATGGGTACTACTTTTTTTGTTTATCTATGTTAAAGTGTTGTCGCAAGTGTTTCATGGCGGTCGTGATGTGCTTCTTCACGCCATCGATGGTGATGCCCAGTTCAGCTGCCACTTCGCGATAGGTGTGTCGATGGTAATAGCATTGCTCGAGCACATATCGGGTGCGTTCGCTGAGTCGTTCTATTTCTTGTTCTATGAGCAGAATGCGCTCTTCCCGCTCGCGCCAATCCTCCTCGGTCTCGGCGGCCAGTGTGGCTATCTGGGCATCGGAGATGCGCCTTTGCTCCTTGTTCTTGTTGATGTGTGTAAGGCATTTGTTGCGAACACTTGTGAAAAGGTAGCCCTTTAGCTTGTCGCGATCAACGTTTTCGCGATTTTTCCAGACAGCGAGAAATGCCTCGCTGAGCACGTCCTTGCATTCTTCCTCGTTGCCTAGAATGTCGAACGCGTAATAATAGTACCGTGAATAGTTTTCACGGAACAGACGTTCAAAATCCTTATGGTCGACGATTCCTATGTGCATAGTTTGCAAAGATAGGGAAAAATGGTGAAGATTCTATTGTTTTGTCACTTTTTCTTTCAGCCAACGGCCACTGGCAAGGCGTGTCAGGAAGAGCAATCCGCGGAATGTCAGTTCAATGGCCATCGCCATCCACACGCCGCGCAGTCCGTAGTCGCGAGCCATCCATGCGGCCAGAGTCAGACGGACGCACCACATGGACATCAGGCTCATGATGGCAGGCACCAGTGTGTCAGCAGCTCCTATGAGCACGCCGTTACAGACAATGGCTGCAGCAAACATGGGCTCGGCCCATGCTTCAATGCGCAGGACTTCAGTGCCTTGTGCGATGATATCGGTGACGGGCGACATGAGGCTCATCAGTTCTGGTGCGAACAACCACATGAGCATACCCATGAACGTCATGACTGCCATGCCAAGTGCTACCGACATCCAGGCAAAGGAGCGAGTCAGCAGTCGTTGACCTGCACCTATGCCTTGGCCAACCAGCGTCGTGGCAGCCTCGGCAATGCCGTATCCGGGCATATAGCATAGGCTTTCAACAGTAATGGCAAGCGAGTTGGCGGCAATAGCCACCGTGCCAAGGGGAGCTACGATGATGGTACTCACAACCTGGGCTCCGCCCATGAGCATGTGTTGCAACCCCATGGGAGCACCGATTTTGAAAGCTGTGCCGACCACATCGGCTGTTGGACGGAATGAATTTAACGAGTTACGCTGGCTTGTAGCCCTGGCAGTTACAGTTGACTGCGACTGTGTTTGCTTGGATTCGGTTGGCTCCGATCGCCAGATGCCCAGCATTTTACTGCGGAAGAGCAGGAAATAGAGCATGAGGGCTGCCGTGATGAGTTCGGCTAAGCCCGTTCCGATGGCAGCACCTGCGACACCCATGTCGAGTAGGTAGATGAAACAGTAATTGAAAACTACGTCGAGCACGCACATCATGATGTTAAGCACAGAGGGTATCTTCATGTTACCCGAGCACTTCAGCATGGATCCGGCAAGGCCCTCCATCTGGAAGAAGATGCCGCAAATGCCGATGATCATGAAGTAAAGCGATGCGTCGTGAGCAATTTCCTCGGTACCACCGAGCCAGTAGGGCAGATAGCTGTGGATGGCTATGCTGCCCAAACAAAGCATCAAGCTCCAGATGAGGCAGCAGATGAGCGATTGACGCAACACACGACGGGCCGCCTCGAAGTCGTTTGCACCAATGAAGTGAGCCACTTGGACGGAGAAACCCATGTTGGCAGCCGAGGCAAGGCCGCCCAATAGCCATGTGGTGGTTTCGACAAGGCCGATGGCAGCCGAGGCTCGTGCTCCGAGATGTCCCACCATCGAGGCATCGATGAAGAACATCACCGTGGCAGAAATCTGTGCGAGAATGCTGGGCACGGATAGACTTACGATGAGGCGGAGTTTCTCGCTCTGCGTCATCGTGCGTCCTTCGCGTATGTAAGAGAGTAGCGTTTCGCTCGACTGTGCCATCGTTGGTTAGTTATTCTTATCGCTCTATGAGGTGCAAAGTTACGAAAAGTCGGGTGCAATACAAAATAAATCTTTTATTTTTTATTGCTGTGTTCAAGTTCGCTTCCCGATTTGTTATCAGCAAAGTTCTTTCTCCACAGTGCTTTGAAAGGCTGCGGGGAGGCGGACTTGGTTCAGGAAAGAGCGTCGGCGAGCGTTGGATAAGTGAACGAAAACCAAGCGTAACAAAAAAACAACCTCACTTCTGTGAGGTTGCTGTCTCTTCTTTTTGTTTTCGTACCATGGGCATTGCAAGTGTACTTGCTTTGCTCATGGTAGGCTGAAAACAACTTGTTTCCTGTTTTGCAATCTTTTAGTCCTAGTTCCTATTCAAAAACTAATACCTTGTAATTATTCCTATTGAAAAAGTTACAGTTTCGTTCTTGTGGTTGCAAAGATATAGGAAATCGTAATAATTAACAAGAGAATGGCTTCATTTTTCAACAAAGTACGCAAATAATTGATTTATATCAAGGAAAAAGCGAGGAAAAGGCTTATCGCCCTCCTCGCTTTAGGGGTTTATACAGGTGCTTTTTAGTCGTTCAAAAGCGGCCGTGCCTGATAGTCGGGTATGTCGGAGCCAGCATGATAGGTGGCAACGAGCGTGAGATCATAGACCAATGTCGAATAAGCCGGAATAAGAACATTATTGACGGTGGCATTTTCGATGCCGTAACCGAGGTTATAGGGCACGTAGATCTGCCAGCGATCGCCTACGTTCATCTTCTGCAGGGCTGTGGAAAGACCGTTTGTTGTCGATGAACTATTGACTCCGATTAGCTTGGCATAGGCGGTGCGTGGGTTGAAGTCGCCCTCGAAAGTCTTATCGATGATGCGCCCACTGGTGTAGGTTGCCGATGGTAAAAGCCTGGTTTCGTACATCACACGCACAGAGTCGTTGTACAGAGGATGCTGCGTGGACTGTCCCGAACTGATGACACGTGCCACAATGTAGTTGTCGTCGCTTACATGGATGCTGTCCTGAAGCGACCATTTGCGAATGACTCGCCAAGTGGCATCGCCAGCACTGACGCGCTGACGGGCCTGGCTGAGCAACTGGCTGAAGAACTGGTCGTTGGTTTGTTGCCAGTTGGCGTATTCTTCCACAGCGTCGTCTTTCTCAGAGCAGGCCATGAAGGTCAGGGCCGTCAAGGCTATGAGACAGAGAGGTGTGAATAGTCTGAAGATTTGTTTCATCGTTGTCCTACTAATAAATAATGTACGTGCGCGAGAACATAAGCCTACAGCTTCTTCAGCAAGGAAGTGATGCTGACGCGGTCCTCGATGATGGAACGAAGTTCGCTGATGGGCACACGGCGCTGCTCCATGGTGTCGCGGAAACGCAGGGTGACGCAGTTATCTTCAAGCGTGTCGTGGTCAACGGTGACGCAGAAAGGTGTTCCGATGGCATCGTGACGACGATAGCGCTTGCCGATGGAGTCCTTCTCCTCGTAGTGAGTGTTGAAATGGAAGCGCAGGTCGTTGACGATTTCACGAGCTTTCTCAGGCAGACCGTCCTTCTTGACCAGTGGGAACACGGCGCACTTCACGGGAGCCAGGGCTTCGGGCAGGCGCAGCACGGTGCGTGTCTCGCCGTTCTCAAGCTGTTCCTCCTGATAGGAGTGGCACATGATGGAGAGGAACATACGGTCAACACCGATGGAAGTCTCGATGACGTAAGGCACATAGCTCTCGTTGGTCTCAGGATCGAAGTATTTGATAGACTTGCCCGAGTACTTCTCGTGCTGCGAGAGGTCGAAGTTGGTGCGTGAGTGGATGCCTTCCACCTCCTTGAAACCGAACGGCATGTGGAATTCGATGTCAGTGGCAGCGTTAGCATAGTGAGCCAGCTTGTCGTGGTCGTGGAAACGATAGTTCTCAGCACCGAAGCCCAGTGCCTGATGCCATGCCATACGGGTTTGCTTCCACTGGCTGAACCATTCCAACTCAGTGCCTGGCTTCACGAAGAACTGCATCTCCATCTGCTCAAACTCGCGCATACGGAAAATGAACTGGCGGGCAACGATTTCGTTACGGAATGCCTTACCGATCTGAGCGATGCCAAACGGCAGCTTCATACGACCGGTCTTCTGGACGTTCAGGTAGTTGACGAAGATGCCCTGTGCCGTCTCCGGACGGAGATAAATCTTCATAGCGCCATCGGCGGTGGACCCCATTTCGGTAGAGAACATCAGGTTGAACTGACGCACGTCAGTCCAATTCTTGGTGCCACTGATGGGGCAGACGATTTCTTCGTCGATGATGATCTGCTTCAACTCATCCAGATCTGGACCCTGCATGGCCTTGGCATAGCGCTCGTGCAGTGCCTCGCGCTTCTGCTTGATTTCCTGTACGCGGGGCGAAGTGGCGAGATACTGTTCCTCATTGAATGCTTCCTTGAAACGCTTGCGGGCCTTGGCAACTTCCTTCTCAATCTTTTCGTCGTACTTGGCGATTTGGTCTTCGATGAGCACATCGGCACGATAGCGCTTCTTTGAGTCGCGGTTGTCGATGAGAGGGTCGTTGAAGGCATCCACGTGGCCGCTTGCTTTCCAAATGGTGGGATGCATGAAGATGGCAGAATCGATGCCGACGATGTTCTCGTGCAGCAGCACCATGGCTTGCCACCAGTATTGTTTGATATTGTTTTTCAGCTCAACGCCGTTCTGACCGTAGTCGTAGACAGCGCCAAGTCCGTCGTAGATTTCGCTTGATGGGAATACAAAGCCATACTCTTTGCAATGGCTCACAATTTTCTTGAAAACGTCTTCTTGTGCCATAATTGATAATTACGCTATGTTTTTGGTTGTCGATAGCCCGTTGGTGGGCCTTTCTTGCGGGTTTAGTGGGCACAAAGGTACAAAATTCTGATGAACCAACGGCACGAAAGTGCAAAAAAGATGATTTTCAGCATCGGTTTTAGCTACTTTAACGTCTATTAACAGCGTGCGTTTCAAGCCGTTTTGCACACAGAAAAGGTAGTTGCTATGGTTCTGGAGCAATTCATTTTGGGGCCGGAAACAACACTTTTCTGGAGCAAAACCAATGCCTTTGCGGAGTTAAAACAATGCCTTTGCGGGCCTAACCCTATGCTTTGGCAGGCCGAAAGCAATGCCATTGAAAGAATTTTGCAATAGTAAAAAAAGACTTTGGCAATTGTCAGGGCAGACAGCAGGCTGCATTAGCGCGTCAACGAGAGCTTCAACGAGAATCCGAAGTCGGTAGTCGTAGTGGGGTAGGAGCTCGACGAGAGAAGTGGCGTATTGGTCTGGCGGTCGAAGTAGAACGTCATTGTGAGAAGTTTCGACAACGTGTAGTCAGCCATGAACTTCAGCGAGAAAGCCGTATTACCGCTGCTGGCCGAAGAAGTCAGCGAAGCAATGTCACGAGTGATGTTGGCCTGCTGGCGATAGCTCAGGTCGAGTCGCAGGTTCAGGGCGTGATTGGCTTGTGTCTTATTGCGCGACGACGTGTTACGATTCTGCTGCGTTTCTTCATCCTGCCCGCGTTTGTTCGACTTCACGGCACGATGGTTGCGAGGTCCGAATGGGTTGAAATCGTTAATCTTGTAGCCTAGACCCACTACCCAGTCCTTCGAGGTGGCCTCGTTTAGCTGAATACTGGTCATCGAAAGGTTGAGCACACGCGTGGAACGATACTCCAGCTTTACCGTCATGCTGTTTTGCAGCGTCACGTCAAGTCCCAACAGTGGCGAGAAGGCCTCGTTGATGCTCACGGTCGACACGTTGTACATGGACGAAGGCATGGGCATCGATGTGGTGGCATCGGTGATGAATCCCAGACCGTTCATGTACTCCATGAAGGTGCTGAAACTGTTGTAGGCACCCACGGCGTAGATGCTCTTATAGGAGTGGTTGATGTTGACGCTCTTGAAGTGGTCGCGCAGCCAAGGCAACTTACTCAGTCCGCTATAGCGCACCGTCCAGTTGGGCAGTAGCTTGGTGAGCGAGGGGAAGATGCTGAGCGACGACGATCCCATGCTGGTATAGGTGGCCAGGAAGGCTGGTACCATGACGTCGGCCGAGTAAAGGTTTACGCCACCGTTTGCAGGATCGAAGGTTTTGCCTTGCAATGGCGAGCCGAAGGGATAGACAAAGCCCTCGTATTGTTTCTCCACCCGTTGGCGGAAGCCTTCCAGTGAGTTGACGAACCGCTCGAACGTCTTGCTCTTGTAGCCATTATTGGCATTGCCCATACCTTCGAAGGCAGAGCCCAACGACAACGTGGTCATGGTGAAGGTACCGCTCTGCGTGGTGGGATTGCCTTGGTACATGTACTGGATGCTACGTGCGGTGGTCATGTTACGCGAAGCATTCAGGTCAATCTTGAAGTTCTTCACCGGTTCAACGGTGGCACGCAGCTGCAGGTCTTCGGTCTTATTGGTGGTGGCAGGCGTTGCCACAGACTCGTTGACGAGCAACCAGTCGTTGCGACGGGCTTTCTCGATGTAGCTGTCGCCAATCAGTCCGAAGGCAAAGTCCAGTCCTGGTGCAAGGATCAACGAGCCACGTGTCTGTCCGAAGGCATCGCCCACGTTGGGCATGAATCCTGGCAGCGACATAGAGAACTGGTTGCGGTAGGTGAAGCTCACGTTGCGCACCATCATCAACAGTCGTGCCACTCCCTGTGTGGCCTTGTACCAACCTTTCTCATCAAGCGGGTCCTTGGGAGTGAGCGTCACCTTCACCTTTTGCTGTGGGGTGTTGAGCAGCGACGCCAGGTTTGCACCCGTCTTCATGGAGTCGGCGATAGTCGAGTCAGCCAGAATCTTGGCCAACTCATCGGCACGCAGCTGCTTGGCCACAGACTTCGGCATCCAAACGCGTATCTTGTTGTCGTCCATGGTCTTGTATTTCAGCGGGAACTGCTTGCCATCGGCAGTCTTAGCCATGAGCCTATAGCGTTTAGTCTTCTTGCCGTGTTGCAGTTCCATGGCGCTATCAGCAAGGAGAGTGATCTCCTTCTCGAAGCTCTTCGAGTTCTTTGGCAACTGCGACTGCTGCTGATTGGCACGTCGATCGTTAGGTTTCTGCCCGTTAGCGTCCTGCTGTCCGTCGGCAGGTGCCTGCCCATTGGCGGCTGCAGCCTCTGCTTCGCGCTTGGCTTTCTCCTCGGCTTCCTTCTTCTTGCGGGCATCCTCCTTGGCTTTCTGCTTATCCTTCTTCTCCTTCTCTATCTGCGAGCGCGACTTTTCCTTGTTGAAGCGCTCGTTAGCCTTCTTCAGGAAGGGCACTTGGTTGTAGAGTTTCTCCAAATTGAACGTACCGTTCAGGTTGAACGTACGGTTACTTGCGATGGTATTGCCCAGCGACGTTCCGTCTTCGAGGTCGGTTCCGCGTACCCAGTTGTAGGTCGCGTTATAGGATGCATCGGCATTCACCCAGTCGAAGATGGGGATGAGGTTTAGCGGAAGCTGATAGCTGGCCTGGAACGACTGGCTGTAGTCGAGTGGCGAACCGAAGTGGCGCAACGAATAGTTGACGGAGTCCTTCCAAGCGTGGTAGCGGTCGGCATAGAGGTCCTTGTTGATGGGCGTGTAAGGCTCTTCCACCTCAGCATGTGTGGCCGATTGGAAGTTCATGTGCAGGTTTTTCGTGAGGTCCCAACGAATGGAGAAGTCGCGATTCCACAGGAACTGCTCGCTGAACGTCAGCGGCAGCTGTGAGCCGCCAAGGTCTTCCATGTCGCGCTCCTGCAGTTCGTAGTAGTTGCGCGAGATGTCGGTGTTGAAAGCCACGCTCTGCGGCAGCCAGTTCAGTCCGAAACGCTTCAGGATGTCGAAGTATTTCGACTTCGACTTGATGTTCTTGAAGGGTTCCAACGGCTTGAACACGGGCGTCCACGAATAGTTCAGGCTGCCTCGCCACTGGTCTTCGTTCTCGTAGACGGTTGTTTCGCCCGTTGTTCGGCGATGCGAATGACTGTAGTTAAACGAGAAGTTGGCCGGGTCGATGGGAGTCGGGTGACGCTTGTTCTGGATGCCTACGCGCACATTGCTGAGCGAGAAGTTCGTATTGGTCACCTTCGTCACGGCAATGGACTCGATGCTGTCACGCTCGTGTTTGTCGGCAGCACTCTCAAGGGCATCGTCGAGGCGCATATCGGTGTCGAGCGGATTATACTTCGGACGCGTTTCCTCCTTCGAGATGGAGTAATAGAGCGGTGCCGAGACCTTTGCCTTGTCGGGGAAGAACTTGCCCAGCTCAAGCGAAGTCGTGACGGTGTAGGTCTTGAAGTCGTCGTTTGAGCGCATGGCCACGCCTTCTTCCAGTCCGCCGAAGCCTTCGGAGGTGTAGCGACCTTGAACGTTGACGGTACCGAAGTCCGAAAGTTGCATGTTCAGGTTGCCCTGTGCAGCCCAACCGCCTTCGTTGTTGTACTCCTTCAGGCGCAGTTCGTTAATCCAAATCTCACCCGTCTTGGGCGAACCGCTGAGGTTTCGCACACCGATAATCATCGTCTTCACCTCGCCCAGTGTAGGATTACCCATGATGGAGATCTTGTTCTGCGGTCGGTCGGAGTCGTACTCCGAGTAGAGTCGGTTGTAGCTGGCCGCACCTTCGGCCTTTGCACGGTTACGAGCCTTCTTCAGTGCGGTAAAGACGCGGAGTGGCACGTCGAGCATGTTCTCCTCTGGCCACACGGCACGGCAGTCCTGTGGCGAGTAGCGGTCGTAGCGACCAGGCTGAGTCAGCGTCAGGGGTATCTCATATTCGTAGTAGTTCGACTTGTAGTCACTGCCCAGGCGGATGAAAACGGCCAGTTGCTTGTCGGCGAGCGACGTTATGTTCTGTTCCATTGCATTGGCGTGGACGAACATCTGGATGTGCTTGTACTGTCGGAGGTCGAGCGTCGTGTTCTTATAGACTGCCTTCGACTCGCCGTTGCCAAGGTCTGTAACTGTCATAGCCAGTGCCTGCTCGTTGCTCTCGACGAGCTGAGGCTGCGAGGGGTCGGTATCACGGCGAATACCTGGTGGCAGTACGTAGTTGACAGGCGTCTTGTCGTTGTTTTCCTCGATGTTTACAGCGCTGACGGTCATCTTTCCCGACTTTGTTCCGCTGTTGTCGAGGCTTTGTTCGTAGACGCGCCACTCGCCGCGCACCAGTTGAAGGGTGCCGAAGCGTAGTATCACGGGGCGCTTCCATCCTGTCAGGAACATACGCATGAAGCGGATGGAGGTGAAGTCGTTGATGTTACCGACACGCTGTTGGATGTCTTTCAGCGGGATGCGGAACTGATACCAGACGATACGTCCGTCGGTACCGTTGCGAAGTGCCTTGGTGTATTCGCGCTTGTCGACGATGTAGTTTTGGCCGACGACCAGATCCTCAGGCCGTAGCGACACTTTGTACTGGTAGTACTTCTCGTATTCGTTGAGCGTGTAGTCCTGATTGATGTCCTCTACCTCAGGTGTTGTCTTGTACGAGGTGTCGTAGCTCTCGGTTCGGGCGTCGTTGTCGGGCGAGTTTCCCTGCGGGTTGTTGATGTATTTGTAGCGACGTATGATGTCAGCCTTCATCTGGTCGTAGTCGGAACCACGGAAGTAGTGGTAGTTATCGTTGGCCGGGTCGTTCATGATGGAGTCGAACACGGCAGCCGATACCTTGCCCTGAATCTGCGTGAGGAAGTCTTGGTAGGTCTCGAAGGCGCGCTCTTCTTCGTCGTTAAGTCCGTTGAAGCCCAGGTCTTGGCGCTCGCGACTGCCCTTTGTGGTGGCAAAGGCGTAGGTGACGGTCGACTGTGTCGGAATCTTACCCCACTGCGTGAAGGTAAACGAGCTGGAACCATCGACAGGCATGCCACTCTCGTAGAACTTCTTGCCGTCGCGCAGGATGTCTTCGCTCACTTCGCCCAGGTTGATGTAGAAGTCGCCGCCGTATTCGTGGGCGTCTTCCTGCTTGTTGGTGTAGAGGAAGGGATCCATGAGCCAGAACTCCACGTACTCGTAGTTGGCTGCTTCGAAGTCTGTAACATCGAGTTTGCGCATCATACCGCCCCAGTGCTGGGCCGGATTGTTGAGCGTTCCGTCTTGGTTCAGGTCGGTATTGAAGTTGTAAGGACCACGTTCGTTGGGATAATAGGCCAGGTTGAGCACTGGAATGGTGGCCGTTGCACCGCTGTAGTTGCTCTGGTCGCGGTTGGGGAACAGTTCGTTGGTATAGACTTCGCGGATATAGAGGTTCGACAGTTGGTCAAGGTCGCTCTTGATGTGGCTCGGCGTGAGGCTCGACGAGCGGCGCGTGAAGAGCGGGTCGATGGTGTACCACGACAGCAGGCTTCGGTTGTAGCCGCTGGTTAGTCCTGTCTTGTCGCTGCTTTCGCGGAACAACGAGGGCACGCTCGATATGATCCACGACGTGGGGGTCGAGATGTCGTAGTCGCTTTCGGTGTTCTCGAAGTCGTCAATGTAGGAAGCGTTGTCTTGCGTTCCATGGCTTTGGCCGGCAATAAGCTGTGCAAATTCGCCCGTGAACGATATCTGTGAAGGCTGCGTCAGGTGCAGCAGAGGTATCTTGTCGAGCATGTTGGTAAGCCATTGGCTTTCCTTCTTCCAGTTCAGGTTGACGCCCCACAGCATGTTGTTCAGCGGTTCGGCACCCATCGAGACCTTGGTGGTGTAGGCCTGTTCGTTCAGGTACTGCAACGTACCGCTGAGTTGCAGGTTCTTCGAGAAGTCGTAAGCCCAGTTCATGCCGAGCATGGTCTTGCGTGTCTGGCCGTAGTCGGTGTTGCTTTCCAGAGATACGTTGACGGCTGTTCCGGCATCCAAAATGCTCTGGTTCAGGATTGTCACCTCGCCTGCATTGTAGTCGACGGAGTAATCGGAACCTTCCGTGAGCGTCAGTCCACCTGCCGTGACCACGACCGATCCTTGCGGCACGTTGTAGGCACCGAGTGAGATGACGTTGGCAGCCGTTCCGCGGAACTGTCCCTGGATGAGGAACTTGTCCTTCTCGGCTATCTGCTTGGCAACGGTCTTTGTCGAATCGTAGAGTTCGGTGAAAGCGTAGTTGGCCGCTTTCTCTTGGCTGACGCCTTTGCTCATCAGGTAGTTGTAGAGGTACTCGCCAAAAGGCTCGGCAGCAGGGAAGAAGACGCGACCGTTCTGAATGGTGTAGCCCTCAACGTAGTCGAACCGTCCGTTGGGGTGTGCTTTCATGTTGTTATCCAGTCGGTCGGCACCCAGCGCCCTGATCAGAATCTCGTTCTTTACCTGTGGCTCAGGTATATAAGTAAGGTATACGCCTGCCGTATCGCTTTGGAACTTCACGTCCAGGCGGAACTTGTCCTTCTCGATGGTCGACGTATTCAGCGAATAGACGTTCTTCATCATCAGGTCCCAGTTACCTTGCGAGGGATTGTTGGAGGTGTTCTTCAGTGCCTTGACGAACAATGCCTGCTGCACATCAGTGATGTCTGAGGCAAACTCACCCACCTGATAGGTCTGTCCGCCATAGGTATACTCGAAGGCAACGGCCAAAACCTGGTCGGTCTGCAGGGCTGTCTTCAGCGAGATGTAGCCTAATGCCGTGTTGACGGTGTACTCCGACGAGGTAAGCAAGCGGGCGCTTTGCAGTTTCTCATAATCGCTGCCACCGACAAAGCCAGAGATGCCGTCGAGAATGGTCGAAGTTTTGTCGATGCTGCGGGCCTCGGCGTAGCTGCTCACCATCTGTGAGTACTCCGTGTTCGATGCGTTCGAGGGCACTGGCTGGCCAGTGGACGACCAGTTCGGATTGGAAATCTTCTTGTTTTCGCCCAAGTCGGTCAGCGCGATGATGTTACGTGTATTGGTAGTGGTACCGGTCTTGTTGGTAATCCAAAGCTCCACGCGGTTGATCTTGATTCCTGTAGTGAGGTTCGGCAACGTACTCATACCTACATCGTAGCGATCGCGGAAGTATTGCGAGAGGAAGAAGTGGCGGTTCTCTTCGTAATCGGCGGCATCGATCTCGAATGGCGTCAGCTGCACGCCGCCTCGTGAGCCAACACTCTTAGATGTAGACTTCTTCTGGCTGACCACCGTCTGCAGCGACAGCTTGCCAAACTGCCAGTCGGTGCGCAGGCCGAACAGGCTGGAAGCACCCTTGACGAGCGAGGAGTTGCTGGGGAACGACACGTTGCCACCTTCGACGAGTTTGATGATTTCGTCTTCCTTGCCGTCGTACTTCAGTTTCATGTTCTGCGAGTCGAAGTCGAACGTGGCATCGGTGTTGTAATTGATGTTCATGTTCACCTTATCGCCCACCTTACCGTTGACGCTCAGGTTGATCTTCTCGTCGAAGTCCATCGTCGTTGTCTTACGGTTGCGCACGGGAAGCGACGGGTTGTCGATGCTCTTCAGCGTGGCTCCGAACTTCAACTCGGCCGTTCCCTGTGTCTTGATGCGCACGCCACCCGGTCCGAATATCTTCTCGGCAGGTCCCAGGTCGAAGTGCATATCGGTAAAGTCGAACTTCTCCTTACCCTTTGTCTTATAGATTTCGTCGTTCTTCGAGCGGAAGTATTTGCGCATCTCCTGCTGTGTGCTCCAATTCATATACTCCGTGGGAGTCATCATGATGGGCGCAGCAATCCATTGTTGTCCGATCTTCGAGCCGATGACATAACGGTCGAGCGTGTCGTTATACTCTACCTCCTGCTTCATGTTCTCTGGTCGCTGCAGGTCGGAAGGATTTTGGCCAAGGTCATCGTAGGTGATGGGCGTGGTGCGCTGAATCTTCCAACGTGGATGCAGCAGCGAGTCGGGTATTTCCTCATCGTTGTCCAGGATGGGCTGCTCTGTGATGTTCTGATTGCGCTGTTGTTGGTCGCTGCCGTTCTGATTGCCGTTCTGTGTGGCTTGGTTGCGGTTCTGCTGGCGCCGCTGATTGCGCTGCTGATTGCGGTCTTGTTGCTGTCGACGCGTCGGGTCGTCCTGAAACACGGGCATAGCGAGGCCATAGCTGACCATGATCAGCATGGCCAGTAGCATCATTGTGAGTCCTCGTGTCCGTTGTTTCATTGTCTTAATTCTTAGTTCTCAACCGTTTTCAACAGCACCACAAGTGCACCTCAACGGTTCTAACCCCCACTTCGTCACTTTTCCTTCCCCTTTTGGGAAGGTGTAGGGTGGGGACCTTACTTAATCATCTTCAGTGCCTGCTTGATGACTTGTTCAACAGGCAGTGTGGGATCGGCTGATAGTATCTGCGACACCACCTTGGCACTTGGAGCGGGCGAGAAACCCAGCATGGTCAGTGCCTGTACTGCCTCATCGCGCACAGGCGAATGTACGGCAACGGCTGCCGATGTGCCGCCGGCATGCAACTCTTCGGCCACACCGCTGCTGATCACCTTGTCGCGCAGGTCGACAATGATGCGCTGTGCCGTCTTCAGGCCAATTCCTTTCACTCCCTTAAGGATGCGTTCGTCGCCGTTGGCAATCACGTTGCAGAGCTCCTTTGGCGAGAGACTCGACAGAATCATGCGTGCCGTGTTGGCTCCAACGCCGCTCACAGTGATGAGCATTTGGTACAGCTCGCGCTCCTGCTTCGTCGAAAAGCCATAGAGGGTGAAGGAGTCGTCGCGCCCGCCCGTCACGATTGCCTCGTGGACGTAGAGCTTCACTTCTTTCTTGCCTTGTATGGCACTGTAGGTGTTTAGCGAAATCTGGAGCGCATACCCCACACCGGCTGCCTCAACAACAGCCAGAGCAGGCGTCAGCTCGGTCAGCTCGCCCTTGATATATTCTATCATACAACAAAAATTTGCGCCGCTATCGATGTACGGCATTTCATCTAAAGAACCCTTTGTAGAATGGGGTTTTCTGCGTATATATACAGAAAAATAACGTATGCAATCCCGATTTATTGCATCCAATGTTGAAAATAATCAGGTTTTTCAAGCCTTTGCCCGTGTTTTTCCGCTTGCAAACCTTCTCGCCAGGCCTCCATCGACGCTCCTTCTGCCTTCGGCAAGGCCGCGATACCTGTCTTCGACCTGCAAGGACGCAGGGTGGCGCAATGTAAGGCCAATGCCAACCTTGCCCCTGGCCTCTACGTCGCAGGCGGCCGGAAGTGGCTTGCCCGATGACGATGAGACCGCCTTTCCCTACATCAAGGGGGTAAATTCTATATTGTTTCCTTCCTTTTTGTTTCTTTAACTTCCCGATGAGGTGAAACTGCAGAAAAATGATTATCTTTGCCGATTGAAACAATTCGAACAACAGTTTATCAGGTAACAAAAAACAAGAAAGGAAACTATCAAAATGAAGAAAATCAGAGCCGCCGTAGTGGGCTACGGCAACATCGGACGTTTCGCCGTTGAGGCCCTTGAGGCCGCCCCCGACTTCGAGATTGCAGGTATCGTGCGCCGTCAGGGTGCCGAAAACAAACCCCTTGAGTTGACCCCTTATGAGGTGGTGGCTGACATCAAGGAATTGAAGGATGTCGACGTGGCCATTCTTGCTACGCCTACACGCTCGTGCGAGGAATATGCCCGACAGATTGTTCCGCAGGGCATCAACACCGTCGACTCATTCGACATACACACCAACATCCGTGGCTATCGCGAGCGCCAGATGGAATTGAACAAGCAGACAGGCACCGTTTCGGTGATTGCCGCTGGTTGGGACCCGGGCAGCGACAGTATTGTGCGCACGTTGCTGCAGAGCTTGGCCCCGAAGGGCTTGAGCTACACCAACTTCGGCCCCGGCATGTCGATGGGGCACAGCGTCTGCGTGCGCTCGAAGGAAGGCGTGAAGAATGCCCTTTCGATGACCATACCCCTTGGCGAGGGCATCCATCGCCGTATGGTGTATGTCGAACTGGAGGAAGGAGCCGTGCTGGCCGATGTTGAGAAGGCCATCAAGGCCGACCCCTATTTCGCCAGCGACGAGACCCACGTGTTCCAGGTGGCATCGGTCGACGATGTCCGCGATATGGGACACGGCGTGAATCTCGTGCGCAAGGGCGTGTCGGGCAAGACGCAGAACCAGCGTTTTGAGTTCAACATGCAGATCAACAATCCCGCATTGACGGCTCAGGTGCTCGTCAACGTGGCACGCGCATCGATGCGCCAGCAACCTGGTTGCTACACGATGGTGGAACTGCCCGTCATCGACATGCTGCCTGGCGATCGTGCCGACCTGATCGAGCATTTGGTATAGGGAAATCGCAAATCGCAAACCGCAAATCCGTAAATCGTAAATCGGACTCGAGCTCTGCTCGCTTTCGTAATGAAATGGAGAAAGAAATCCGTAAATCGTAAATCCGTAAATCCGTAAATCGTAAATCCGTAAATCCCCTGATGCTCCAATATTTTCTCCTGCTGGCAACGCTCTGTCTGCCATTGGCCAGCTTTGCACAAATCGGTTTCGACGACCTGCCCGACCCGACGGCCGGGCAGAAAGGTGGCGAAGTGGTTATCGACAACACGCCTGATTCCATTGCCAAGGCACTGATGTCGCGACCAGCTCCCGGCACCACCCGCCGGGGCAACAATCCTGTGCTATTCCTCATTGGCAACAGTACCATGCGCAATGGCACGCGTGGCGACGGTTCCAACGGCCAGTGGGGTTGGGGCTACTATGCTCCGCAGTTCTTCGACGCAGCGAAGATATCGGTCGAGAATCAAGCCCTTGGCGGCATGTCGACACGCACCTTCTACACCGACCTGTGGCCTGCCGTGCGCGATGCGTTGCAGCCGGGCGACTGGGTTCTCGTGTCGATAGGCCACAACGACGGTGCCGACTTCTTCGACCAGAAGCGGGCTCGCGGCGTCATTCCCGGCCTTGATCCCGACACCATGCTGACGGGTTTCAACCAGCGCACTGGTCGGCAGGACACCGTTTACAGCTATGGCCACTACATCCGCTGCTACGTCAGCGAGATTCGGGCACGTGGTGCACATCCCATCCTCATGTCGCTCACACCCCGTGATGCCTACGAAGCTGACGGGCGCATCGTCCGAAAGCCTCATTCGCAGTGGCTGGCGGTGCTCTCCGAAGAGCTCGACGTGCCTTATGTGGACCTGAACGAGTTGTCGGCTCGCAAGCTGGAGTCCTACAGTCATTGGAAGGAGCAGTATCACTTCTTCGGCGACAAGATCCACACGTCGCATTATGGAGCGCTGATGAATGCCCGTTCGGCCATTGAAGGGCTCATGGGCTGCCAGCATCCGTCGCTGGAGGGGTTGAAGGGCAGGCTCGCCCCGCAGGCCCTCAGCTACAGGGCTGGGCAGGGGAGTGGCTCTTCCGGAAAGCTTCCCCGCGTCTTCTTCACGGGCGATTCCACGGTGAAGAATGCCGACAACGACGACAACGGCATGTGGGGATGGGCGGCTTTGGCTGCCGAGGTGTTTGACACGACCAAGGTCGAGCTCCGCAACGTTGCCCGTGCAGGGCGATCCACGCGTTCCTACATCCGCGAAGGCCTTTGGGAGAACGTTTACCAGCAGCTGCGGCCGGGCGACTACGTGCTAATTGAGTTCGGGCATAACGACATTTGTCCCATCACCGATGCGAAGGAACGAGGCGTCATCCCGGGAACTCAGGACACCTGCCACGTCTTCAAGATGGAAAAGGATGGGCGCTTTGAGGTGGTTTACAGTTTCGGGTGGTATCTGCGCAAGATGATCGACGACACCCGTGAGCGGGGCGCAACGCCCATCCTCGTATCGCTGACTCCGCGCAACGAATGGCCTGGCGGTCGCGTCGAGCGTCGCAACGACTCGTATGGCCGTTGGTATCGCGAGGTGGTCGAGCAGTCCGGCGTTGCCTTCCTCGACCTTCACAACATTGCTGCCGACCGGCTCGACAGCCAGTTTGCCCTGCGCCGTTTGCCGAAGGACAAGGAGAAAGCCCGTGCCCGCATTGAACGGCTGAAGCAGCGTGCCGGCATCTACTTCAAGAAGGACCACACCCACGCCTCGAAGGCAGGTGCCCTGCAGAATGCCCAGTGTGTGGCCGACGGCCTTCGTGCCTTGGGCAGTCCGCTGGCCCATTACCTCCTTCTTCGTTGATGAATCGGATGCTTTCAGCTTTCCACGACGGACAGACACTGGAGTCTGCCCCTGCGCCCAAGTCCAAGCTCAGTCCATTTCAAAAGGTAATCATATTTATCAATTGTCAATTGTCAGTTATCAATTATAGATGATCGACCATCAAACAGTAGAACGCATCAAGAATGCCGCCAACATTGTAGAGGTGGTAAGCGAGTTTGTGACGCTGCGCAAGAGCGGTGCCAACTACAAAGGCTTGTGCCCGTTCCACAACGAGAAGACACCGTCGTTCATGGTTTCGCCTGCACGAAACACCTGCCACTGCTTCGGTTGCGGCAAGGGTGGTGCGCCCATCTCCTTTATCATGGAGCACGAGCAGATGACCTATCCCGAAGCACTGCGATGGCTGGCCAACAAATACCACATTGAAATACAAGAACGCGAGCTTACCGACGAGGAGAAGCGCGAGCAGTCGGAGCGCGAGTCGATGTTCATCATCAACGAGTATGCCCTGAAATATTTCGAGGACACGTTGCACAACCATCCCGACGGAGTGGCCATCGGCATGCAGTATTTCCGCCAACGTGGCATTCGCGACGACATCATCAAGAAGTTCCAGCTGGGGTTCGACCTCCCCAATGCCCTCGCCTTCGGGCGCGCGGCATTGCAAAAGGGCTACAAGGAGGAGTTCATCACGAAGGTGGGCATCTGCTACAAGAACGACCGTGGCGAACTCATCGATCGCTATGCCGGTCGCGTCATCTTTCCGTGGATAGGCGTGAGTGGCAAGGTCGTAGGCTTCGGCGGGCGCAAGCTCGATGCTGCCACAAAGGGTGTTCAGCAGAAGTACGTGAACTCGCCCGATTCCGAGATCTATCACAAGGATCGTGAGCTCTATGGCATTTATCAGGCTAAGCGTGCCATCGTCAAGGAAGACTGCGTCTATATGGTCGAAGGCTATACGGACGTCATCGCCATGCACCAGGCTGGCATAGAAAACGTAGTGGCCAACTCGGGAACTGCCCTTTCTGTCCACCAGATCAACATCCTGCACCGGTTCACGTCGAATATCGTCCTGCTCTACGATGGCGATGCGGCTGGCATCCATGCCGCCCTTCGTGGTACCGACATGCTGCTGGCCGAAGGCATGAACCTCAGGGTTCTGCTGTTGCCCGATGGCGACGACCCCGACTCCTTCGCCCGCAAGCATACGGCCAGCGATTTCCGTAAGTACATCGAGGAGCATCTGCAGGACTTCATTCAGTTCAAGACCGACCTCCTGCTGAAGAACGAGCGCGATCCGCTGAAGCGTGCACAGGCAATCAACAGCATTGTCGAGAGCATATCGATGGTCGTGAACCCCATCCTTCGCGATACCTATCTGCACGACTGCTCGCAGCGTATTGGCATTGCCGAGGCAACGCTCATCAGCCAGATGAATCGAATCATTCGTAGTCGCCGCGAGGGAAAAACACCGCAAGGCCAGCAGGCTCCATTGCCCGAGGTGCCGAAGCCGTCGCCACGTCCTGCTGCCGAGCCGTCGCCACGTCCTGCAACTGGCGCGCCGTCAGCTGTCGAGCAGATGATCATCCAGCTCATCATCCGGCATGGCGAGGTGGTAATCTTCGAGAATGCCGAGGACGAGGATGGACGGATTTGCGACCTGACTGTGGCTCAGTTCTTCAGCCACAACTTGGGTGTCGACGGACTGTCGCTGAGCAACGACCTCTACAATCGAATCCTTGCTGAGGCTGTGGCACACAGTGGCGAACCAGGGTTCGTGGCCGAGCAGTATTTCATCAATCACGACGATATCGCCATCAGCCAGTTAGCGGCAAACATGGCCACCGATAAGTTCCACTTGGCCGAGAGCCAGCAGCCTCGCAACGATGTGGAGGCCCTGCGCCAGCGTTCGCTCCACTTGGTGCTCGACTTCCGTATGGACTACCTGGAGCGCAGGCTGAAGGCCATTCGCAGCGAAATTGCAACTGCCACCAACGATGCCAATCGCCTGCAACAGCTCATGAGCGACTTCAAGGATGCTTCCGAGTTGCGCAACTCACTGGCCCGCAGGCTGGGCAGCAACATCATCCTCTGACGTTCCCAATTCAGCTGCCACAAAGGGTTATCATAAACTATCGACTATCAACTATCGACTAATATAGATGAACTACCTGCACTGGATATTCCTGTCCGTCTACGTACTGCTCGTTGTTGGCACCATGGTTGCCATCCTGATGGACAATCGCCAGCCCGCAAAGGCCATGGCATGGATTCTTGTGCTCACGTTCATGCCCGTCGTCGGCATCGTCCTCTACATCTTCTTCGGCCAGAACACACGCAAGGAACGCCTCATCAGCCAGCAAAGTCTCGATCATCTGACCAAGCGATCCATGCTGGAGTTTGCCGAGCAGCGCGACCTCACGTTGCCTGCCGCCCACCAGACGCTCATCCAGCTGTTCATCAATCAAAGCTTTGCATTGCCGTTCCGCGACAACGAGGTCAATATTTATACCAACGGGCACGACTTTTTCCTTGCTCTCCTGCACGCTATTGGCAAGGCCCGCCACCACATCCACATCGATACCTACATCATCGAAGACGACCCACTGGGACGCCTCGTGGCCGATGCGCTCATCGACCGGGCCCGCGAAGGTATAGAGGTGCGACTTATCTACGACGACGTGGGTTGTTGGCGTGTGCCGTCGGCCTTCTTCGAGCGTATGCGGCAGGCAGGCATCGAGGTGCGATCGTTCATGCCAGTCCATTTCCCTGCCTTCACCAGCAAGATCAACTACCGAAACCACCGCAAACTGGTAGTGATCGATGGACGCGATGCCTTTGTCGGCGGCATGAACATCGCTATGCGCTACGTGAAGGGAACGCCACAGCGGAAGCGTCCCGTGGTACCTTGGCGCGACACCCATCTGCACGTTATCGGAGGAGCTGTTAATGCCGTACAGCGCGCATTCCTCGTCGATTGGTATTTCGTTGATCGCACCCTCATCAGCGGAAAGAAATACTACGACTCCACACCTTCCCCGAACAATAACTGCCTGGCGCAGCTTGTCACCTCAAATCCCACTTCGCCCTGGCCCGACATCATGCAGGGCTATGTGCGCATCTTGCTCGAGGCCAAGCACTACGTCTACATGGAGACGCCTTATTTCCTGCCCACCGAGCCCATCCTCTTTGCCATGCGTACGGCTGCCATCGCCGGTGTCGACGTTCGGCTGATGGTGCCGCGCCACGTGGATTCGAAACTGGTGGAGTGGGCATCGCGATCGTATGTCATGGAAACCCTCGAGGCTGGCGTGAAGGTGCTTGTCTACACGGCTGGCTTCAACCATACGAAACTGCTCGTCAGCGACGATTCGCTGTCCACCTGCGGCTCTACGAACATCGACTTCCGCTCGTTCGAGAACAATTTCGAGTCGAACATCTTCTTCTACGACCGCGACGTGGCTCTGCGCTTCAAGCAGGTGTTTGCCGACGACGAGCGCTCGTGCATCACCATCGACGAGCTCAACGAGTCCGTACGCAGTCCCTTCCTCATGCGCCTTTGGGAATCGCTCGTCCGCCTGCTTGCACCACTGCTGTAGCATTTTGTTTTCCCCTTCCCATCGCCTGCAGACCATTGCCCGAAGGCCATTGTTCACAGGCCAATGCCCATTGCCGATTGTCCATGGATGATTGAGCATCCCCGATTGCTGGTTGTTGATAGAGCATCCCTGATAGTTGATAGAGCATCTGCGATTGTTGGTTAATGATTGCAGATTGCGCATCTCTGGATGTGGCGGTTTTCATCAATTTCAAAGATCTCATTGGTTAAAGAACCTGGCTTTTTTTGCGAGTAGGGGCAGACCCCCGTGTCTGCCCGTGTTTTCAGTGTCTTGTCTGCGGCTTGGGGATGGCGGGCAGACACGGGGGTCTGCCCCTACACTTGGTCGTGTCCCAAAAGGCTGAGCGGAGAAGGAAAGGGTAATCTCGTACCTTCGTACCCCCGTACCTCCGTACCACCGAGAAATGCTATTCAAATCCCCA
>JAEEGF010407843.1_pt1 | contig 33409 bp, 25 predicted proteins | sample 9134171 | NCBI WGS metagenome assembly JAEEGF01 (sample SAMN16246542, study PRJNA631951) | gut metagenome | biome: gut microbiome; feature: rumen; material: AP-attached | host: Bos | place: Iran: Karaj | collected 2018-10
TCGCATTAAGCAAATGTTTTCTTAAAACTGTTCATCAAGTACTAGTTTTTAACTTCATAATAATAATGATAACTCGTCCGTTCCAATTCACGAGTTTTCTTGATGAAAACTCGTTCAGAGGAACTAAATTTTAAGGAGTTGAAATCCTTAAAATTTGACTTCGCATCATTATTATTATTTCAGAAAAACTATGTACTTGATTCAATGTTTTAGCGAAATCCATTTGCTTAAATGCTCTAAGAGTTATTCTGAAAACTGCTGTAGTTTACGTTTCATAAAGTATACTTTAGGAATAAGCATGAGTGGACAGGATGAACATTTGATAAGGAAAAAGAGCATGGATAAGTACATTGAAGATTTGAATGAAGAGCAGCTTGAGGCTGTAACAACAACAGAAGGTTATGTGAGAGTTATTGCGGGTGCGGGAAGCGGAAAGACGAGAGCACTCACCAGCAGATATGTCTATCTGGTAAATGAACTTGGTATTTCAACTGCAAATATACTCTGCGTCACATTTACAAATAAAGCAGCCAATGAAATGAAAAATCGAATAAGGACTTTGATAGGTGATCAGGACACAGGTTATATCAGCACGTTTCACGGTTTTTGTGTGCAGGTGTTGAGAGAGGATATTCATACAATGAATTATCCGGAGAATTTTATGTTGCTTGATTCCGACGATATGGATACAATTCTGAAAAAGGTATATGAGGATGCACATATCAAGAGTTCTAAGTATGTTTTTTCCATGGCGAAGGATATGATAGGAAACAGAAAAGATAACCTGTCTCATATTCCGTATCTGCTTGACACTGACAACACAAGGCTGAAGCAGATGTACAAAAATGCATCCACTGTTGAAGATAAGATTTTCTATGGATTTTTGTATGAACAGAAGAAATGTTTTGCACTTGATTATGATGATCTTATTACATTCGTTATTCATATTTTTAGGAATCATGAAGAGAAAAAAATAAAGTGGCAAAAGAGAATGGAGTATGTCATGGTTGATGAGTTTCAGGACATTGATCATAATCAGTACGAGATTGCAGAGACTCTCAGCGGCATTCATAAGAATCTGTTCATTGTGGGAGATCCGGACCAGACCATATACACCTGGAGAGGTGCTAAGGTTGAATTTATCTTGGACTTTTTGCTGAGACATCCAGAGGGGACTGATATTATTATGGACAAGAATTATCGTTCTGCCAGTGATATTATTTACGCATCCAATTCACTGATTGAAAAGAATAAGAAGCGTGTTCCAAAGCAACTGGTGCCACAGCGTGAAAAGATAAAACCGGTTGTTTATCATCATGCAAAGAACACAGGTTTAGAGGCTGCATGGATAGTAGAACAAATTCAAAAGATTGTTGAATCAGGCGGGAAATATGAAGACATTACTATATTGTACAGGGCGCATTATGTGTCGAGAAGTGTTGAGGAAGCGCTTCTTCGAAGCAAGATTCCATACACTATTTACAGTGGAATTGAGTTCTACAAGAGAAGAGAAATAAAAGATATTTTGAGTTATCTTCGAATGTTGATTTACAAAGATGACATGTCCTTTTTGAGGATTATAAATGTACCGTCGCGAAATATCGGAAAGAAACGTATGGAACTCATAACAGATTATGCAAAGGAACATGAGTGCAGTCTGTATGATGCTCTTCTGGCAAATATGGAAGATGAACTGATAAAGAAAAGTGACGCTTCCGAGTTTGTTGATTTGATTGAAAAGTATTCTGCAAGTTATGAAAAATACAAGCTTATTGATTTGATAAATGAAGTCCTGGTAGACAGTGGATATGAAAAATATCTGCGACTTGGAGGCGAGGAGGAACGACTTGCTAATATGGCAGAATTTAAACAGTCAATTTATGAATATGAAAAAAATGCGGGAGAGGAAACGAATCTCGTTGAATATCTTCAGAGTATTTCACTATTTACAAATATGGATGCTGAGGAGAAAAAGCAGAGTGTGAAACTGATGACTGTTCACAATGCAAAAGGACTGGAGTTTCCATATGTGTTTGTCTGTGGAATGAATGAGGGCATTTTTCCAAGTCAGCACACAGATACACTTGATAAGTTGGAAGAGGAGAGAAGGCTTGCCTATGTAGCATTTACAAGGGCACAGAATGTACTGTTTATCAGCGAGGCGGAGGGCGTGAACTTTGACGGCCTTTTAAGGTATCCGTCCAGATTTATATTTAACACTGATGACGCGTTTATGGAGTACACAGTGGAACTTGAAGATGAAATAGTAGAGGCTGCAAACAGATATATTTCTGCCAGCGAAAATAAAGTGAACGCACTTGTGGATAACATGTTTGCTCCCGGGGACAGAATACGTCATAAAGTATTCGGTGAGGGAACAATTTTGGAAATTGATGCACAAACAACAAGTTTTGTGATAAAATTTGATGGGTTGGAGACAACGAGAAATATCAACATGCGTGTGAAAATTGAAAAAATCTAAGTGAAAAATGTGAATTTATGTAGCATGTAAGTGTTAAACGAAAAATATGAATTCATATAGAATGTAAGTGTTAAAAGAAAAAATGCGAAATCATATAGCAGGCGGGTGAGACAGATGAAGAAAAAATCAAAAAAGAAAACAAACAAAATATTACTGGCTTTTACAATTTTAAGTTCGATAGTTGTGGTAGGACTTGCAGCAGTATACATAGGTGGAATTGTGTATTACAACAGTCATTATCTGAATGGTACTACAATTAACGGAATTGACGTGTCAGGATTTACATATGAGAAATTAGAGAAGAAGATTAAAGGATATACTCTTGCAGTATCTGAACGTGATAAAGAGTCTACAGGAATTTATGTAGAAAAACTGAAAGGTGAACAGCTTGGAATTGAAGTAATATCTGAGGATGCGTTAAGGGATATTTTGAAAGTACAAAAGAAAGCTTTGTGGTTTCAGGCTACGGGAGAGTCTTATGTTAAGGAAAAAATAATCAGCTACGACGAAGAAAAATTGAAAACTGCGGTTAAAGGGTTGGAGGGCCTTAATGAGAAGAAGGCGGTTCATCCAACGGATGCAAAGATTTCCGAATATACAGAAAAAGACGGATATACAATTATTCCCGAAAACCAGGGAAATTTTCTGATAGAAGAAAATGCAGTTGAGGCTGTCAAGGCAGCAGTACTTAAGTTGGAGAAAAAAGTTGATTTGGACAAGAAGGGATGTTATGAAAAACCTGAGATTGACCAGGGAAACAAGGAACTCAACAGCCTGCTTAATTCATTAAACAAATATGTCTCTGTGAAGATTGTATACAAATTCGGAGAAAATAAGGAAGTACTTGATGGAAGAACCATTAACAAATGGATAAAGGTTAAAGGTTACAAGGCAAGTATAGATTCGTCAAAAGTAAATGAGTACGTTGCAAATCTCAGAAAGACATATGACACAATTTTTAGGACCAGAACATTTATGACCAGTTACGGTAAAGAAGTGACTTTGGACAGTGGAGACTACGGCTGGTGGATGAATTACACCAAAGAACAGGAAGAACTTCTTGCACAGATTAAAGAGGGTAAGAGCGGTGAGAGAAAGCCGGAATATTATCAGAAGGCAGCAGCTTATGGCAAGAAAGATTACGGTGATTCTTACGTTGAGATTAATCTGACAGCACAGCATCTGTTTGTGTACAAAGATGGAGAAAAAGTATTAGAGACGGATATTTGTTCCGGAAATGAATCAAGAAAGATGGGTACTCCTGAAGGAGTATACGGTATTACTTATAAGGAAAGATACGGTGTACTGGTTGGCGAGACTTACGAATCCACAGTTGCTTTCTGGATGCCTTTCAATGGAGATATAGGACTTCATGACGCAATCTGGAAGAACAGATTCGGAAGTGATTTTTACAAAAAAGAGGGCTCTCATGGCTGCATCAATCTTCCTTATAATACTGCAAAAAAAATATACGACCTGGTTGAAAAAGGCGAAGCGGTTATCTGTTACAGACTCAAAGGAACAGAGTCTGATTCTGTTACAGAGCAGGATGAAAAAGAGATAGCACAGGCTGCAATCGATGCCATTGAGGCAATCGGAAAAGTTGATAAGGAAAGCGGAGATGCAATCAAAGCGGCAGAGTACATGTACAACAAAGTGGGTGCTGAAGCAAGAAAATATGTAGATAATTACAGCAAATTAGAACAGGCAAAGAAAGAATTCAAACAGTTTGAAGAAAAAAAGAAATAACTGTGAAGTTGTAAATGAATTTTTGGAATTAGAAATAATTAACAGTGAAGACAGAAAAAACGAAATAACTGTGAAGTTCATTGACATGAAATTGAATGTGAGTTATAACTGAAAGGCTTAGGAAAAATGACACAAAAGGGAGAAAACGATGTCAGATAAAAAAATACTTGTACTGGACATTGACGGTACATTAACTAACAGCAAAAAGGAAATAACAGAAAACACAAAAAAAGCAATCAATGATATACAAAAAGACGGGCATATTGTTGTTATTGCATCCGGAAGACCTACAGCCGGAATTGTAAAACTCGCAGATGAACTTGACCTTGATAAGTTTGGAGGATACGTTTTATCATACAACGGAGCGAGAATCACAAACTGGAAAACTAAGAAAGTTATTTACCAGAACGTACTGGACAATAACATGATTGGTGATTTATACAAATACGCAAAGAAGAATGATTTGGGACTTGTGACTTATGAAGATAACAACGTGGTTACAGGAACGAGACATGATGAGTATCTTGAGATGGAAGCAAGAATAAACGGTATCCCAATCAAGGATGTAGATAATTTTGTAGACTTTGTAGATTTCGATGTAAATAAGTGTCTGTTTACTGCACCACTTGAAAGTGCAAAGCAGCATGAAGAAGCTATTGCAGCAAAGTTTAAGGAAGCAAGCGTTTACAGATCAGAGCCTTTCTTTATTGAGGTAATGCCTGAGGGAGTGGACAAAGCAGCATCTCTCGACAAGCTTGTTAATATTCTTGGAATGAAGCAGAAGGACACAATTTGCTGCGGCGATGGATTTAATGATCTTTCAATGATTAAATACGCAGGTGTCGGAGTGGCAATGGAAAATGCCCAGGAAGCAGTTAAGAAAGAAGCGGATTTTATTACAAAGTCAAATGACGACGATGGAATCGTGCACGTTATTAATGTATTTATAAAAGAGAAAACAGCATAAACGCCCAGGGCGTTCTTTAATTCATAGGCAAAAAAATAAGAAGCTATCATATGATTATTACCTGAGAGTAATATGTATGATAGCTTCTTTGATTATGTAATTTGTTTATTACTTGTTTTATCTGATTATTGTTTTTTGATTTCTATTTTTGATTTTTGATTATGTGTCTTTTGAGTTTTATTCCATCTGTAATTTTCTCATTTGGTAGAAGGCACCTTTTTTCTCCATTAATTCATCGTATGAGCCAAACTCGATACAGCCACCGTTTCCGATAACGGCAATCTTATCGGCGTTTCTGATAGTGGAAAGTCTGTGGGCAACTACAAATGTAGTTCTGTCTGAAACAAGGTTATCAAGTGCAGTCTGAATCTCACGTTCTGAATTGCTGTCAAGAGCCGAAGTTGCCTCATCCAGGATAATAACCTTTGGCTGTCTAATAAGGGCTCTGGCGATTGAGAGACGCTGTCTCTGACCGCCGGATAACTTGCCTCCGTGTTCGCCGATCATTGTATCTAAACCTTCAGGAAGTGATTCGATAAATGAAGTCAGATTGGCGGCTTTTACAGCGGCATTAAGCTGCTCTTCAGTATACGAGTTGAGACCATAAGTAATGTTGTCTCTGATGCTTCCTGAGAACAAAATAGTTGCCTGAGGTACAACTGCAAGATGCTGTCTGTATGTTCTCAAGTTGAGATCCTTCATGTCATAACCATCCAGAGTAACTTTCCCGCCTGTAGGTTTATTAAAGCCTATAACAAGATTTAAAATTGTAGTTTTGCCGGCACCGGATTCACCGACCAAAGCAATAGTTTCTCCGTGATTGACTTTGAAATTTAAGTCTGAGAGTATCTCATTTCCGTCCTCATAAGAGAAGGAAGTATTGATGAATTCAAAGTCGCCGGTTACGTTCTTCAATTTCTTTTTGCCTTTATAATTTTCAATATCGTGAGCAAGTAAAACTTCGCCGACACTGGTTATGGATTCAGTACCCTTTGCTATATTAGGAAGCATTGTAATAAGGTTGCTGACCATATTTACAATAGTAGTGAAGTAACTTTGATACATGGCGATATCACCCACAAGAATACGCTTTTTGAATGCGAGAAATCCTGTAAATGCGAGGCAGATTACCTGAAAAGCCTGGAACAGACACCAGCTGACAGCAGCAAAATTTGCCTGTACGATATCAAGTCTGTAACCTTTGCTTGCGACTTCATTGAGCTGGGATTCCATCTTCTTTATTTCTTCATTTTCAAGGGCATGAGCTCTCGTGACAGGAATGAGTTCCACCATTTCCATGACACGTGCGGAAGTATTTTCCATCTCACGTCTGAATTCACGGTTGCGCTTTCTGATACTGCGTCTGAACATAGCAATTGTTATACCTGCAACAGGTACTGTGAGAATAAAGAATACAAATACAGTCATACTCTTTGTAAGAGTAATAGACAGAGCAACGATGATATTTAGTCCTATTGTAAGAAGGGAAGTGAAAACCTGTGATGACAGAGTCTCAATAGCTTCCACGTCTCTGATAATCTTAGACTGAAGTCTGCCGGATTCCATTTCTTTGTGATAAGAAATAGACAACTGCTGAAGTTTTCTGATAAGAGCACTTCTAAGATTTGCTTCAACCTGTCTGATTGCACTGCTCTGACACTTCGTATAGAGATAATTCATAGGAAAATTGAAGATAATAAGAGCAATTATAACCAAAACATTTATAAGAATATCTTTCTCTGTATGTCCTTCAGGATAAGTTGCAATGTTTATAATATTAGAAGTGATAATAGGAAGAATCCAAACCGGACTGTGCTTAATAATAAAGAAGAGAACTGCCAGGGCGAACCGTCCATAATTACCCTTGTAGAGCTTAAAAAGAATAAGTATCGGGTGTTTACTGTTGTTACCGTAAATGTTGACAAAAGAATTGTCTGACTCGATTTGATTATTTGTTTTTTCCATATTAGTAATTTCCTCATAATGTAATTTCCATATAATGTGATCTCATTAAAATAGTAATTTTTTATAGTGTAATTTCCATAAATATTATAATGCAGATGACACAGAAAGACCACTATTACTAAGTATATACATATTGCCTGTAAAAAGTAGGAGGTATCGCTTGAAAAATTGAAATTATCTTTCTAGTCATGTCAGATTAACCAAAAATTATTTTTGACTTTGTGCAATATTTATAAACTGATAAATATTATGCTTTTACTCTTTTTTTATAATATTTTTTAACAAATCTGTTCCTAAAATGTTTCTTTCCCTTTTTTTCTCCTTTATAATCTGGTCTGCATCAATATCCACCAATACTTTTCTGAAGTAATCTATCTATGCCGGAATCTTTTCCTGGTTTTCTACTGCTTTTTTACTTGTTTTTCTCCCACCCCTATCCCCCTCCTTTTTCCCCCTCCTTTTTCCCCCTCTTTCCTCCCCCTTTTTTCTCCCCCTTTTTTTTCTATGCTACTACTCTATAAATATAATAATTTAACTATGCATCACACTAATGCGCTAATAAGTTGCAAGATTAACGTGATAAATAACTAAAATATTAAACTGAAAACAAAGACTTTTACATCCTCTGCAAGATGAGAAAGAGTCCTGAAAAATGGACATAAAATATTGTGAAAATTTAGCACTTTAAAGCATTATTAAAACAGTATAAAGCTATCATTTGCACACAAGAAAACAATGCTGGGATGCAGTCGGAATAGTGTGAAATCAGCGGATGATTCAGGTACAATTTCTTGGACTAAAATGAATATATAATAAGGAAGAAACAAGTGACAGTTATAATTGACTAATAATATATAAATAAAAACAAAGAGAATTAAGATAATCTCATAAAGTGTTAACTAAAAAGATTATTTTAACTATTGAAAAAATGCTACTATAGAGTTATAATTTTAAGTGTTATACAACTTAAGAGATAAAAATCGACATATTATAGTGAAAGGAACTAACATGAAGGAACTGCTGTTATATCATGGCTCACCCAACATTGTTAAGCATCCCACACTGGATAAAAGCAAGGAATATGCTGATTTTGGGGCAGGCTTTTATTGTAGCAGGAATTCAGAAACCGGGAAGGAATGGGCGTGCTCATATTCCAGAGACGGATACTTGAATAAATATGAACTAAATATTGATGGACTTAGGATACTTGATCTTACGTCAAAAAAGTATACGACGCTTCATTGGCTTGCCGTTTTGGCAGAGAATCGAAAGTTCAAAATTGCATCTCCTCTGATGCGAACTGCCATCATAGGGTTGAAGAAGAACTTCCATATCGATACGGATAAGTATGATGTGATTGTTGGTTATAGAGCTGATGATTCATATTATTCATTTATAAGAGCTTTTATGAATAATGAGATTTCTCTTGAGCAGTTGTATAATTCCTTGGACAGGACGAAAGCAGGCAGACAGTATGTCATCAAGTCGGAAAAGGCACTTGATCGTATTGAGTTTATTGGATTTGAACCTGTAAGTAGTGTTGAGTATTACTTCAAGAGACTCAGAAAAGACAACAAAGCCAGAGAATTATATGATGATTTTGTTTCTGTTGAAGATAAGGCTGGATTATTTATCAGAGAGTTTATTCTGAGGGAGGTACATGAAGATGATCCGCGCTTACAACGATAGATATGTTATGGACGCAGCCAACAATATGGGCGAGATGCTGGATTATATTCAGAATATCTGCGAGATGGATCTGAATGATTTTTGGAGCATGTTCATAATGAGTGGTTATGCAACATTATTTGAAAAGGGCGTTCCCGCCGTGGTTGCAGGAATGTCAGGTATTGAGCTTGCAGTTGAAATCGTTGGAAAGTTTGAAGAAACAAAGGAGATGCCTGATAAGTATATAGAGTACAAGACTCTGTCTGCGTACTGGATAGGTTGGATAATCGCATATTATCAGTGGTATTCTGCAAGAACCTTTGCTGAGATTATCGAGGTGATATCCTTTGAGAATTTTAAAAGATTGCATGATGAGTACCGAGATTATGATAATGAAGAGATGATAGAGATAATTGATGCAGTTATGAATCAGGGAGAAAAGGAGACAAATCTTTCAAAAATAAGAAAGAAAAGTGGTCTTTCCCAGCGTGAGCTCGCTCAGTTATCCGGTGTAAATATCAGAAGTATCCAACAGTATGAACAGCGTGCCAAAGATATAAACAAGGCGGCTGCTCAATCAATCAAAGCTCTTGCCGGCGTGCTTGCATGCAGGATGGAAGCCTTGCTTGAATACACAAATGAATAGAAAAATATCTTAAAATAATAATAAATAAGATAATAAGATAATATAATAATATAATAATATAGAAATAATTAATTAATTTATAAGCTAATTACCGATGTACTGTCTATGCGGTATATCATTTTGATAGAATTTTCTCAAGTGGCAGCCCGACTGTAAAGTTGGAGCTGCCTTCCTCTTTATTTGGAAGTAAATGATAATTTGAAAAGAGGTTTTTATAAAATAGGTTTTCGGTGTTGACAAAATGGTCTAATGATTGTAGACTGACAAAAGAGGTTTACAGGCAGTAGACCGATGACGCAACTTAAGGAGAAGATTTATGGAAGATATAAGATTGGGGTTAGTTGAAAGCCAGTTTGCAGATATTATATGGAGTAATGAACCAGTTTCCTCAGGAGATTTGGTGAAAATATGTCAGGAAAAATTAGATTGGAAAAAATCTACCACATATACAATGTTAAAAAGATTATGTCAGCGTGGCATTTTTCAAAATGAGAACGGGGTAGTTACATCTTTAATGAGCAAAGAAGAATTAGGCGCAGCGCAAAGCGAGAAAATTATTGAGGAGTCATTTTCAGGATCATTTCCTGCATTTATTGCGGCTTTTGCATCCAGAAAAAAACTCTCAAAAAAAGATATAGATGAGATTCAGAAAATGATAGATGCATATGAGGGAGAAGAGTAAATGGAACAGATTTTATCACAAATATGGAATAATTCAGGTTCGGTAGTAATTTTGATACTTTCGGTAATTATTATTCGAGCTGTTTTTCAGAAAATGCCAAAGTGGAGTGTGTGCCTCTTATGGGTAATGGTCGCTGCTAAATTAGTCTGTCCGATACAGATTGAAAGTGATTTCAGTATGAATCCGGCCGGAAAGTTCACATCCGGAATGGTTGCTTTGAATCAAAAAATGCAAAACAATTTGCTTGATCAGCAAACATTAGAAGCAAAGAACGCATCAGAAGAATCGCAGATTGAAAACAAAGCAACTGAGAACAAAGCAACTGAGAACAAAGAAACTGTAATTTCCACTGCATTTTCAACTTCAATGTTGGCGCTCGATTACAAAGAGATTGCTTTGATAATTTGGATAGCCGGAATGATTGTTATGATGGCTTATGCAATTATTTCATATGCCATGTTAAAAAGAAAAGTTCGTACATCTATGAAAATCGAATCAAATATATACATATGCGATGAAATAGAAGGTCCGTTTGTTTCGGGAATGGTACGACCAAAGATTTATCTTCCATCTTCTTTGAAGAGGGAAGACAGAGAGTATGTAATCAAGCATGAACAAATGCATTTGAAGAGAAAGGATTATCTTTGGAAACCGTTAGGATTTTTAATTTTGATTATTTATTGGTTCCAGCCAATGTGTTGGATTGCATATGTTCTGTTTTGTAAAGATATTGAATATGCCTGTGATGAGGAGGCAATCAAGGATGAGCAGAATAGTTGGAGAAAAGAATACTGCCAGGTGTTATTAAATTGCAGTATGCCGAAAAAATATATTGCAGCCTGTCCGGTTGCTTTTGGGGAAATTAGTGTAAAAGAAAGGGTAAAAAGCATAATGAATTACAAGAAACCGTCAATTTTGATTATCACATTTTTTATTATTATATGCGCCGGTGCAACAGCCTGTTTTGCAACAAATCAAAAGACTTTGAAATTTGATACATCAAAGGTGAAAGTAGATTACGGTCAGTCAGAGATTTATTCAAAAAAGGAAATGGATGAGGCAATTAATATTATATATCAGGAATTTTCAAGCTGGAACGTGGGCGAACTTCAAAGTATTGAGTATTCAACTGATAGTGAAAATAATGAAGATAATGTGATGTGGCTTAATGACTTAAGAGAAGGAATGAACGTTAGAGAAGGAATGAACGTTAAAGAAGAAATGGATGAATGTATTATGTTTACAAGCTCGTTTCATACTAATGGCAAAGCACCATTCGATGAAAATTCAGATTATCCTCACTGGCAGTGGTGGCTTGGTAGAACAAAAGGCGGAGAGTGGAAACTTATTTCCTGGGGCTATTAATGGTAATAAGTAACTAACAATTTTTTGAGTAGTTCACAATAATAGAAGAAAGTGGTAAAATAAGTAATATAAATTTTCTTACATTTCGAATGTGGAAAAGACTAGATCGGAGGTAGTGACAATGGAAGAGAAAATTATATTTACTTATGAACAGATGCTTGGTTGGTTAGGACATATATCAGGTGAAATGAACGTCAGTCCTGAAAAGATAAAACTTCTTAACGCCTGCGGAAAAAGAAGAAATATATTATCTGCAATTGCAACTCACAAGAGAGTTTTGATTTTTGCGGATGAAACCAGAAAAGATATGTTATACAAATGCTGGGAGGCAGGTTACGGAGAGTATGACGTATGGTACGGAAAAGGCGTGGAGCCAGGCGAATTAAAGAAGGCAAAGATTCAGGATCTTATGGATAATGATATCAGGGAACCTATGGTGTTCTATGTTGTTAATGAGAATACAAGAGAGTCCATGATATTTGGAATGAAGAACGAGAATTTCAGTGCAGGTTCTGTAAGATATGTTGGTCATGAGATAAGGGCGGTTATCATGAATAAACTTGAACTTGACGCGTCCGATACCATTACAATTGTGAGTGGCGAGAGTATTGTTATAGAGGCTTCAATGATGGCATATGAAGGTCTTATTATTGCAGTTGAGCGTGACAAAGGTTCTCTCAGATCCATGGAAGAAAATATCGAGAAATTTGGAGTTCATAACGTTGAGATAGTTGAGGATGTAAAGCCTGAGCTTTATGATGGGTTCAAAGTTCCAAGACTTGCATTCATTGTTGCAACAAAGAGAAATATAGAGAGTGATATTATCAATTTCTTAAAGATTAATCCTGATATGAAGTTTGTAATCTACACTCTGGAACTTGATATATTATCAGATATCAAGTATCTGCTTAACAAATATGGTGTTGAGGTTACTGAAGTAATGCAGATTTCGGTATCAAAAACAAACAAGAACAGCGAGTTTGTTACACAGCCGACACCGTTTATTATATCTGCACAACCTATAAGAAATTAAGGTAAGTAAAAATAAAGAAAGTATAAAAAACAGATACCATATTAAGAAGAGGTGTTTTATCTCCAGCGACTTTCCTTTAAAGGATAACGACTGGTTTGCACCTCTTCTTTTTTTTGTTATCCACGACGAGCCAAGTGGAAATCTGTGCTAACTCATTTGATTATTTATACAAAAAGTGATTGACAACATAGTATATGAGTGATAATATAGGAATTACCCAATAAGGCAACAAAAAGTATATGTAATATTACATGGTGATATTATATCTTTCTGCGTACTTGATGCCAATGGGAATAAGAGAAGGAGGTAAGGTTTATGGACGTATTTTTGCAGGAACATGGTAAGACTATATTTGTGGCAGTTTGCATTTTGTTACTGGTTGGAGTCGCATATGCGGTTGGTCCGGTTATCAGTAAGGCTATCACAGGGGTTGTTACCAGTTATACGGGGTCGGTTTCATTTGACAAAGTATCAGGCATGATTCACTAGGAAGAGCAATATTTATATAAGCGTCAGACTTGATTCATTAAAGATATTAATGATTGGGAATAAGCCTGATAATAAGATTGTGAAATGTATATTTACTAAAACAAAAAGAATTGATGTAAAAAAACTATAGGAGAAGCATTGGAATATGAGAAAACTGACTTTGCCGGACAGGATTTATGGGGATTTATTGCAATTTATCAATGATGATAATATTACGGATATCAATTACAGTCAGGCGTTATGGGTTAATGATTTAAACAGAGGGAGATATAAGGTTGAGGGATTCACGTTAGACAAAATCTTTATTGAACAGTTTTATACAAGAATCAGTAATCTTATGAATACTCAATTTAACAGGAATAATCCGTTATTAGAGGCTGAAACCGAGGGGCTTAGAATTTCTATATTGCATGATTCCGTGACAAATACGGGGATTAGCATCAGTATCAGAAAGACTCCTGCGGTCAGAAGAATCTGCAGGGAGAGTATTATTGAGAATGATTATTGTCCTGAGGTCATTGATACATTTATGGAGAATGCCATCAAGGCGCACTGCACTGTTGTCGTTGGTGGTCTTCCGGGAGTTGGAAAAACAGAATATGTAAAATACCTTACAACGTACATACCGGCGTATGAAAGGGTATACACAATCGAAGATAACTTAGAACTTCGATATTCGAAAATTAACCCGGATAAGGATTGTGTCGAGATTAAAGTTGGAGATACTTTTGGATATTCTGATGCTTTGAAAGCCAGCAAACGCCAGCTTCCCACATGGGTTTTGCTTGCGGAGGCCAGGGGCGAAGAAGTGAAATATCTTTTGGAGAATATATCGGCAGGTGTACATTGCCTTACGACTATTCATTTAGATGATGTATCAAAGATACCTGACAGAATGAGAAATATGGGACGTAACATAAATGAAAATGACGTGTACTCGTTTATTGATATTGGTGTATCGCTAAAACAGGTTGTCAGGGAAGAAGAGAAGATTACAAGAAAAGTGTATCAGGTAATGTGCATGACAAGAGAGAATGACCGAAATAATAAAGTCATGATTTATGAAGACGGTCAGATATTAACGAAGAATCTTCCGAAAGAATTACTTAGAAAATTTAAACTTGCAGGGATTGAAGATCCCTTTAAAAAAGCTGAATAATAATTTTTATAATTACTCAATCAGTATTTCTGATATAGAAAGTAGAATCATCTTTTGATTGTAATGAGATCTTGGGTTAATTAATTGCTGGTAATCGGATATAAAAAGTCCGATATATGCAGAATAGGTTTTGAAGTGTTGTGAAGTTATAAACAGAGATACTGATTGAGCAGTTGAAAATGTGTTGGGGAATATTATTGATGACATTAAAAAATAAAACAAAGAGTAAAGAGTCAAATTTAGAAAAGAAAAAAATAGGCAATAATTCAAATATAAAAAAGAAAATAAAGGGAATGACAGATGAAGAAAAGCGGCAGTTTATTAAGAGAACAGTTTTGGTGGGGATTGTGTCTGTAATTGTTGGCTTGATTTACAATCTCAAAATATGGGGGATTGTGATTTGTTTTCTTTTTACAATGAGCGTTGTTCCTTTTTATTACAGGATTAATTTGAAAAGAATTCATTACAGAAAGAAATTTGAAAGTGTAATTTTGTACATAGAACAGATGCTGTATTCCTTCAAGAAAAGACCCAAAATAAGGGAAGCGCTTATTGATGCAACGAAGACATGTGACAGCATTGTGAAAGAAATAATAGAAGAGATTATTGTTAATATTGATTCGAAAATGAATGATCATATTTACGAAGAATCTCTTAAAATTATTGAGGAAGAATACCCCTGTAAACGTCTTTCCTCCATGCATAATTTTATGAAAAAAATAGAGAGTCAGGGCGGCGAATGCGGATTCTATATTGATGTTCTGATGCAGGATGTCAAGGCGTGGGATGACAGGACAAAACTGTTTATGGGTGAAGTGGACAGAATAAAGAGAAATGTTCTGATTTCGGTTGGCGCGACTTTGATTACATGTGCAGTTATGACACATATTGTTCCGTCTGATTATTCCTATTCGGATAATGTGGTTTACCAGATTTCCACTATTATAATGCTGATAATAATGGAAGTGATATATCTTGTGGTGGCTTCAAAACTCAATTATGACTGGATAAATGAGGAGAGTAATCTGACGCCGGAAAGAATAGACAGATATTACAGTATCGTATTGGAAGAGAAGCACGCTGATTTGGATTATGGAATTCCATCCCATCTTAATTGGATTAAGCGCAGTAATTACAAGACAGCAAAAAAGCGTATAGAGAAAGAAATAAGAAAGCAATTTCCTGAGTGGCTTAGAGATGTGGCCATTAATTTGCAGACGGAGACAGTACAGTCTGCAATTGAGAATTCTTTCGATGAAGCGCCATATGTGATGAAAGAACCAATAAGAAGAATGATGCTTGATTTTGAAGATTATCCAATCGGAATAGAACCTTATGACAGATTTCTCATGTATTTTGATGTGCCGGAAATGAAGTCGTCAATGAAGATGCTTTACAGTATCAGTGAACTTGGAAAGGAAGAAGCGGATGTCCAGATAGGTTCGGTTATTGATAGAAATATCCTGCTTGAAAACCAGGCAGAGGTAATAAGAAATAAAGATAAGATTGGTGCGTTTTCATTTTTGTCTGCGGTGCCAATGATTGTGGGAGTGAACAAAATAATGATTGATATGGTTTTGATGATAATAGTATTTACGTCAGCAATAGGCAATGTGCTTTCACAGTAAGGAAAATTTGAGAAATGAGAAATAGTGAAATGAAAATTGCAAAAAAATAGTGGTAACAAAATAGTGGAAACACAATTGTGAGAATTAGTTAAATGAAAAATGCAAAAGATAGTAGAAATCAGAATTGCAGAATTTAGAAAATGTAAAAAATTGTGTAAATCAAAAAACAGTAACTGAATTGGTATAAACAGAAAAGAGGTTTTATGAAATCGTTGATGATGGGGTTAGGTGAAGTAGTTGTTTTTTCAATTATTTTCATCTTTATATGTACAGCATTTAGAGAAATAATGTATGGATTTGCGGGGTGAGATATGAACAGTTTGATTGAAGAACATGGAGAGGTTATAGTATCGATAATTACGGGACTTATATTTATTTCCCTGGTGTTTGTTACAGTGGAGGTGCTTGCTCAAATTCAGATGAATGAAATGGAAAGGATTATGTAATGTATTATGTAACAGATTGTCAGATGAGTAAAACGGAAAGGATTGTACTATGGATTTTTTGATTGAGGAACATGGTGATGCTCTTAAGTGCTCTGTGATAAGTCTGCTCGTTGTAGCAGTTACTATTATTTCGATAGGCATAACAAATAAAATAACGCCTATTTTTAACACGAATATATACTACAGAAATATGGTCTTATCCAATGAATTTAAAAAATATTCTCCGACTATTAGGGCAGAATATGCGGTGTATGCTGAAAAAGGTAAGCCCTTTAATTTGTTTTCTGCTGTATCGGTGACGGACTATGACGGCTCTGATATTTCAAACAGAGCTCTGACAGATGGAATAATAGACGTAAACAAAGAAGGACTTCAGTGTGTTTTGGTAAGGGTCACAAATGAGAAGGGTTTTACAGTTTCAAAAAGAATTAATGTGTTGGTGGAGTGATTGCTTTGGATAATTTGTTTGGAAGAAATATTGTAGATTAGTTATTTTAGATTGATGGTTATAGATGGGAGAAGTTTGAATGAGGTTAGCAATAGAAACATTTACAACAATAATTGTTGTTACCATATCATGCATTTTGCTGTCGTCAATGATTAGCATTGCTGCGCAGGAATCGGATGCAAGAGAGTTTTTTGATGTTATGAGAAGTGATATAGAGGATAGTGATTATAATTCAAATGTAATTGAAAACTGCAAGAGTGAAGCTAAGAAAAAAGGATATAAACTAAACGTAAACGATCTTTCGGTTTCTGAAAAAAGAAAAGGTTTGTATATGACTCTGTATTATGATGTGACTCTTCCGGTGTACGGGATAATAGGAGGAAATGGTGACAAAAGGGGGATGATACAGGGTTATGCAAGATAGCAGAAATACGAAAGATAGCAGAAATACGAAAGATAGCAGAAATACGCTTGGAAGGTGCACAAAATTAACGGTGAGATGTGCAGTTTTTTTATTTGTAATGTTTGTGTTTGGAGATTTCCTCTTTGGAGATTTTCTTTGTGAAAAGGTTTGCGCTGATCTTACAGGAAGCGGTACAAGCAGTAAACCGTATGAGGTAAGCACATATTCGGATTTGAAAAGTGCACTGACAAGTAAGAAGAGGCAGGATGGAACCACATACATCAAGATCACCGGCGATATAATTATTACCAATGTAATAAAAGTTGAGGGTGGAAGTTTCATAATCTATTCAAATCGTGATTGTAAAATCAGCAAAAGCACAAGCTCAAATGATGATATAAATGCAAAAGGTGGTTACAGGTATTGTATTCATGTTGGAATGGATAACAAAACTGAGATGAAGATTGGGACAAAAGGCGATGGCGTTATTTTTCTTGATGGAAACAGAAGTTATTACGAGAAAAATAATGTTCAGTCATCAGGCTGGATGTATGTAGGCACGAAGGCAAAGGTAGAGCTTGGGAATAAAACATGTGCACAGAATATGATTAACAATAAAAAAGAAAAACAGACTTCTAATTTTACAGTGAACGGTGAACTGACTATCAATTGCCTTATGAAGAATTGTGACGCGCAAAATGGAGGGGCTGCATTTGTAACAAAGGGTGGAAAGTTATGGATAAACAAGGGAGCGAGTATAACCGGTTGCCATGCAGAAACGGAAGGCGGAGCGGTTGCAATAAAAGGAAATGCAAGTCTGTATATGAGCGGAGGTGTAATTCAGAATAACAGTGCGGGAGAAGAAGGTGGTGCCATTTTCGTTTCGGATGAAGGGGCCTATGCTGAAATTACAGATGGCAATATTAGTTATAACAAAGCTGGAAAATCTTCCGGAGCTGTTTTTTCAGGTTACGGTGCCCGAATGAAAATAGGCGATAATGGTTATGGTCCAAACATTCGGTTTAACATAGCAGACGGAAGCGGCGGAGCTATTAAATGTAACGGTGGAGACGGTGTGAAAGCCGGTGGAACGACTTATATATATGGCGGAATTATCAGTGATAATCAGAGCGGCAAAAACGGAGGCGGCATTGCGGTTGGAGAAGTAGGAGCAGAGAGCCTTGGAGTGTTTCATTTAGAATCCGCACAAATATATAACAACCATGCTGAAAAAGATGGTGGCGGTGTCTGCATTTACAAAGGAAATGAAGGCAAGAACGGTGAGGTTAAACTGGTAAAAACGGATATTGATGACAATTATGCAAAAGAAAAAGGCAGTGGTTTAATGACAAATTCTTTTGTGGAAATATCAGGCTGTAACTTAAGAAGGAATGGAACTCCCGGTTGTGGTGGAGGTATTTACATTGGAAAAAACGGTGGTGTTACAAGCGAGGGCGGGAATGTTAATGGAAACAAAGCAAATAATGGTGGAAACGGAATATTTGTGGATGGAAGATTGAAAATAGGACATAACTTTGTAATCGGAAAAAATGATGTTATTTATCTCAATACTGAAAAATATGTTGAGATAATATCGGGATTCAATTATTCCGCAGACAGGTATTTTAGCCTTGATTCCAAGGTTAAAAGTGTGGGGACAAAAGTGATTTTTGTGAGTGCCCCTAAACTGACATCCCAGCTGTTTTTGTATGGAAGTAATACAGGGGAGAAGGATGAGGCAAACGGCAAAAGTGTTTCAAAAAAGGCAGAACATATTTCACTGGACGGTAATCTGAGGCTTAGATCTTGTACAAATATTGGCTCGGGAATTGAACGCTGGATATGGATTACAAGAACGTACAAAGTGAGTTATATGAAAAATGTTGACGCACAGGTTTATAACATGCCAACAGTACAATATCTGTTTCACGGTGAAAGCCTAAATCTTGTAAAAGAAATGCCTTATGCGACTGATTATGAACTTGTGAAAGATAAGATGTGGAATACGTCAAAGAACGGAGATGGAATGGTGTTTGTTCCCGGTAGCAGGTACAGCACAAATGAGGAAATAACACTGTATGCAATTTGGAGAAAAAAACTTAATCTTAGGATGAACGTTAAAAACAGATATTATCTGGTGGGACAGAAAGTTAAAATGTCGGTGGCAGAATTAGTCAAAAAAGTTAAGGTGACTGACAATCTGGATAGTAATTACCCGTATATAATAAAGATAACAAAAATTGAAAGGTATAAGCCGAAAGTAAATAAAAATGTGGGATATGAAAAGGATGATATTGATAATATAAATTTAAAAAATGCAGATATTGAAGAACTAAGTCTTGAAAATATAAATAGTGGAGAAGTACACATAGAAGAAATAAATATTGAAGAAGTAAATGTTGAGGATATAAACATTGATGAAGAAGGTTCATACATGGTTTATGTCAGTACTGTAAATGAAGATTACAAGAAGACAATAGACTCGAATTTTACAGTGAAAATTCTAAGCCCGAAAACGGATAGGAAAATCAGATTTATAAGTGCAAAATATTTGAATACACTTGATAAATCATCCATATGGAAAAGCAATGAAAATAATTATTTGAAATTGAAAAAGGTACTTAGTGATGATGCTAAGGCAGCTAGTGAATATCATTTTGACTCACAGGCAGTGAAGGAGAAAATTAAAGTGCCAAATGGTTCGTGACAGAAAATGTTGAAGTATTTGGTGCTAAATGATTGGAAACAGAGAAAGTGAAAATAGGAGGAAAAAGGTATTAAGCAAGTTATAGTTTGTGCGGGGATTTTGTCGGTTGTAATAATGGCATCTCTGACTATAATGATTATCAATTCAAAGATGATTAGAAGAGATGAACTTGAAAGTGCAGTTGCGTTATCATGTAGAAACACACTTTCAAAAATGGTGGAAGAAACAGATTCTTTGTGCGAGGAAGAACAGGCCAAGGATGTTTTTTTTCAGGAATTGTTTTTGAATATGAGAAGTGAGTCCGATGATATATGCGTTAGTTTTTATGATATCGATTGTGAAAAAGGTCTTTTGTCAGTAGGAGTGAAAGAGAGCTATGAGAATCTCCTTGGAATAACCACAACTCTGTATGTAAAAAGAACGGTGATACTTCAGTGAAAATTATAAGAGGGAGCTATGTGACAACTCCCTCTTATAATAAATAATTAAATTATTGTGATTTATTTTACATCTGAAACATCTGATGCACAGTGTGGACACTTTGTAGCTTTGATATTGATCTTTGAGATACAATATGGACATTCCTTCTCTGTTGGCTCAACAACTTCTTCTTTTTTCATTTTGTTTGCAGCCTTAACAATAAGGAATACAGCAAAGGCTGTGATCAAGAATGAGAGAACCGTGTTGATGAAGTTTCCGTAAGTGATACTCTTCCATTGGAGACTTGCAAAAGCTTCTTCAGATCCACCGGAAATAAGCTTGATTACCGGTGTGATAATGTCCTCAACTAATGATGTTACGATTGCGTTGAAAGCGCCACCAATGATAACACCGACAGCCATGTCAAGTACGTTGCCTTTTGAAATGAATTCTTTAAATTCGCCAAAGAACTTTTTCATTATAAATACCTTCTTTCGTATTATTTTTTGGTCGATAAAACCTAGTCTATTATAACACTTACTTCTCCCGAAGACAATTCTTTTATAGTGCCGTCTCCCAGTCTTACAATGAGATGACAACTCTCATCAAGGTCAATTGCGGTAGCTGGGATTTTGTCGTTTCCGTCCAAAATGTGTATGTCTTTTCCAAGCAAAAATGAACGGGATTTGTATTCTTCAAAAAATGATTTTGAAGTAAGGTTGTTATAGTAGTCGAAGAAGTAATTGAGAACGTGTGCCACAAGTTTGCTGCTGACTTCCGATACGTCTTCACCCTGTGAAAAAATAGCACCTGCCTTATTTTTGATATCCTCAGGAAAGTCATCCTTTGGAGGTAGGATGTTTATTCCTATACCTACAATTGCGTAATCGAGTTCATTGTTCTCCACATTGAAGGCACCTTCCGTCAGGATGCCGCATACCTTTTTGTTGTTTATATAAATGTCATTTACCCATTTTATGTCTGCCCTGCAGTCTTTTACATCTTCTATAGCTTTTGCTATGGCAACGGCAGCGGATGTTGTGAGAAAAAGTGAATTCTCAGCTGACATTTTCGGTCTTAACAGAATGCTGAAATATATGCCGGTGTCTGCAGGAGAATGAAAACTGCGCCCTAATCTCCCACGACCGTTAGTCTGATTGGTTGCGATAACTACAGTTCCCTCAGCAGCACCTTCAGCAGCCATCTCTTTAAGAACTGTGTTGGTGGAAGTGACTGTTTGAAATACCTGTATATCTAAAGGGACATTTGAAGTTATATATTTAGAAATGCTTTGTTTGGAAATGATATCGCTATCGTTTGAGAGACAGTATCCTTTGTTTGTCACAGACCGGATATTATAGCCTTCATTTTTTAGAGAATTTACTGCTTTCCAAATGGCATTTCGGCTGACTTTTAAATCATTTGCAAGTGAGGCGCCTGAAAAAAAATCACCTTTATTTTCTTCGAGTTTTTTTAATACTTCATCTTTTACTTTCAATTTAATTATCATTTAACCTCCGATGAAAGTTGTAGTGCCTGCCAATAATAAAATTGCATAATTGGCAGGAAAATAATAATAACTAATTGGTAGTATATCATAATATTGTATAAATGGATTAAAAATAACTAAAAGATATGTTATACTCGAACGAGTGATATCAGAATAAAGGTGGTATGTAATTTGAAAATTAATGAATTGAAAGCATATGAAGTATTAAAAGATTATTATATGGAAGATTTGAATTCGAGAGCTTATCTCTTGAAACACAAAAAAACAAAAGCTTTGATTGCACTTTTGTCAAACGAAGATGACAACAAGGTATTTAATATAGGATTCAGAACTCCTGTTGCTGATGATACAGGGGTTCCGCACATTATAGAGCACACGGTTTTGTGCGGCTCTAAAAAGTATCCGGTAAAGGATCCTTTTATTGAACTGGCAAAGGGATCTCTCAATACATTTTTGAATGCAATGACTTATCCGGATAAGACAGTATATCCTGTTGCAAGCTGCAACGATAAAGATTTTAAAAATCTTATGGATGTATATCTTGACGCCGTTTTTAATCCTAGAATTTACAATACTGATATGATTTTTAAGCAGGAAGGCTGGCATTTCGAATTGGAGGATGCCGACGGCGAAATAAAATATAACGGTGTTGTTTACAACGAAATGAAAGGAGCGTTCTCGTCTCCTGACGGTGTACTCGAGAGAAAGATTTTTCATTCGTTGTTTCCTGATAACAATTACGGAAATGAGTCAGGAGGGGATCCGGAGTTTATTCCTGAATTGACATACGAGAATTATCTTGATTTTCACAGAAGATATTATCATCCTTCAAACAGTTATATCTATATGTACGGAAATATGGATATGGTGGAGAGACTCACATATCTTGATGAAGAATATCTTTCTAAGTATGACTATCTGGAGATAGACTCAGAAATAAAGTTACAGCAACCGTTTGAAGAGATGAAGATTGAGAAAGATTATCTCCCTATCTCTGACGGAGAGGATGAGGAAGATAATGCACTTTTATCTTATAACTTTGTTATGGGAACTACACTTGATAAGTGTGAATATCAGGCAATTCAGTTGTTGGATTATGCACTTATGGGAATGCCGGGTGCGATAGTAAAGCAGGCACTTCTTGATGCCGGAATCGGAAAAGATGTCTACGGTATAGGCGAGACTTCAATCAGACAGCCTTATTACGGATTTGTAGCTAAATTTGCAAATGTGTCTGATGCAGACAGATTCAAAGAAGTGATTGATGATACATTGAAGAAGATTGTAGAAAAAGGACTTGATAAAAAAGTGCTTGAGTCTGCAATCAACAACTTTGAGTTCAAATATCGAGAGGCTGACTTTGGAAGATATCCAAAGGGGCTTCTTGTAGGACTTAATATGTTTGACAGCTGGTTGTACGATGAAAACGAACCTTTCATGCATGTTGAGGCAAATGAGACATTTGCAATGTTAAGAGAAAAACTTAAGACTGATTATTTCGAAAAGATTATTGAAAAATATATGATTAACAATAATCACAAGTCAATGGTTATTCTTGAACCTAAGAAAGGTTTGATAGCTGAGAAAGAAGCAAAAGTCAAGGAAAAACTGAAGACATACAAAGACAGTTTGTCAGAGCAGGAAATACAGAAACTTATTGATGATACAAAAGCACTGAGAGAATATCAGGAGCAGACTTCCACAAAAGAACAGTTAGAAACAATTCCTATTTTGTCGATTGAGGATATAGGAAAAGAACCACGACCTATCAAAGTTGAGAGAAGGGATATGGGTGATATTGAAGCTGTTTATCATGATTACTTTACAAACGGAATAGGTTACCTGTCGCTGATATTTAAGAATGTAAACATTCCTCGTGAACTGATTCCGTATCTTGGTTTGCTTAAAGCTACCCTCAGTTACATGGATACGGACAACTACACATTTGCGGAACTTAGCAATGAAATTAATATGCACACCGGAGCCCTTGCGATAGAAGAAATAATACACCAGAAGTTACACGGCGGATATCTGCTTACAACAGAGGTAAATGTAAAAGCGCTGTACGAAAAGATGCCAAAGGCATTTGAACTTATTGAGGAAGTGTTGTTTGCTACAAAATTTGACAATTACAAGAGACTTCTTGAAATAATACAGGAAACAAAATCAAAACTCCAGACAAGAGCAATGCAGGCCGGAAATACAATGGCGAGTCTTCGCGCCTACTCATATTATTCGGAACCTCATTATTTAAGAGAGGCATTTTCCGGTATTTCATTCTATAAATTTGTTGAAAAAATAGAAAAGAATTTTGATGAGTATAAGGAAACAATCGCGAATAATTTATCGCTGCTTATGAAGCTTATTTTCAGAGAAGAGAATCTTATTGTCAGCTACAATTGCGAGAAAGACAAATATGATGAAGTTATTCCTTATGCTCATAAACTTTCAGAGAAACTCTTTAATGACGACAGAAAGAAACTGGAAGAGGGATTAACACCTTTTGAGTTCGTACCAAACAAACTGAATGAAGGATTTAAGACTTCGTCTCAGGTTCAGTACGTTGTAAGAGCAGGTGATTTCAGAAGAAACGGTTATGAGTATACAGGACATCTTCTTGTGCTCAGTAATATTTTAGATTATGAATTCCTTTGGAATAATATTAGGGAAAAAGGCGGAGCTTACGGATGCAGTTCCGGATTTTCAAGAATGGGAAATGCTGTCTTTTCTTCATACAGAGATCCTAAACTCTGTGAGACAAACAAGGTGTACGAAGCAGTTCCTGAGTATGTTGAGAACTTTGATGCCGATGAGAGAGACATGACAAAATATATTATTGGAACAATAAGTTCAATGGACACACCGCTCACACCGGCTGATGCAGGTTCAAGATCTCTTGAGATGTATCTGTCAGATATAACAATTGAGGATTTAAGAAAGACAAGGACTGAAGTGTTATCGACGGATGTTCAGGCAATCAGAGGATGTGTGGATACTGTCAGAGCAGTCCTTGCAGAAGATACTCTGTGTGTTATAGGAAATGAAAATATGATAGAAAAGAACAGAGAAATGTTTGGCGAAGTAAAGAGTCTGTTTGAGTAAAATGGACTATTGAAGAAAGGATATACAAATGGAGAATAATTATAAATCAGGTTTTGTTGCGCTGATTGGAAGACCTAATGTCGGCAAATCGACACTTATGAATCAGATTATCGGTCAGAAGATTGCCATAACTTCCAACAAGCCGCAGACTACTAGAAACAAAATTCAGACAGTGTACACATGTGATGAGGGACAGATTATTTTCCTTGATACACCGGGTATTCACAAGGCAAAAAACAAACTCGGAGAATACATGGTAAACGTTGCAGAAAAGACATTAAAGGAAGTAGATGTTATTCTCTGGCTTGTTGAGCCTGATACATTTATAGGCGCGGGGGAACAGTATATTGCTTCCCAACTTGAAAATATTGACGTGCCGGTTATCCTTGTAATAAACAAAACAGATACAGTAAAGAATGATGAGGTACTTGCCTTTATAGATGCTTACAGAAAGTTGTTGGATTTTGATGAAATCATTCCGGCATCTGCACTTAAAGGCAAGAACGTAGATGTTATTGTAAAAGAAATCTTCAAATATCTTCCGGAAGGACCTCAGTATTATGATGAGGATACAATAACAGATCAACCAATGAGGCAAATTGTTGCGGAAGTAATCAGAGAAAAATCTCTTCATGCTCTTAATGATGAGATACCACACGGAATCGCAGTTACAATAGAAAAAATGAAAGAGCGTCCGGGTGGAAAACTGGTAGACATTGAGGCGACAATTATTTGCGAGAGAGAGTCTCACAAAGGAATTATCATCGGTAAAAAAGGTGCAATGCTCAAGAAGATTGGTTCGACTGCAAGATATGAAATTGAGCATATGTTAGACATGAAGGTAAATCTTCAGTTGTGGGTTAAAGTCAGAAAAGACTGGAGAGACAGCGATCTGTACATGAAGAATTACGGATATAATGACAAGGAAATATAAGGGATTGAGGCGTTATAAGTGGAACAGATAACATTGAGTGGAATTGTGCTTTCTGCAATGCCAATTGGAGAGTACGACAAGAGGTTGGTTATCCTCACAAAAGAGCGTGGAAAGATAACAGCATTTGCCCGTGGTGCGAGAAGACAAAACAGTCCTTATCTTGCGGGAAGTCAGCCCATGACTTTTGGTGAGTTTACTGTGTACCAGGGACGAAACGCATATACTCTCACAGCTGTGAAAGTTACAAAATACTTTTCGGAGACGGTAAAAGATTTTGAAAAAATGTCTTACGGAATGTATTTTCTGGAGATTGCTGATTACTACGGAAGAGAAGGTTTGGAAGCATCCGATGCTTTGAATCTTTTGTATGTGTCCCTGATGGCACTGGCAAACGAAGCTATCCCGGACAGACTTGTCAGGGTAATATATGAATTGAAAGCATTGGTTATTAATGGAGAATATCCCGACTTTTTTAACTGCTCAAACTGTGGCAGGTCAGAAGGACTAAATTATTTTGATGCAAAGAATGGACGACTTGTCTGTGCAGAGTGTGGTAGCAATATAAAAAGATTTGTTCATTTGGATGATTCGACACTTTACGCCATTCAATACATTATCACTGCAAAATTATCGAAACTCTACACATTCAATGTTAAAGAAGAAGTGCTTTTGGAAATGGAGTCTGTGATAACTCCATATTTTGCAAACATGGTTGACAGAGAGTTCAAATCATTGGATTTCATATAACTACAGTTTTTATGCAACAGTTGAAATTCATATGACTAAAAAAATCTTGCAGCAGTTCTTATAGTTACAAATAGTACAAAACTGTCGCTTTTTATAAATTAACTGTTGAAATAAAAATGATTTAACGGTAAAATAACTTGTTAGTATACCTATCAATAGATAGAATATAAGATTGAATATATGCGCCGAAGGAGTTATCTTGGACAATACAGTTACTGATAAGATAAATGCTTCCCCGTAATAACATATCAGGAGGACGTTATGTTTAAGCGTATTGTTACAGCGTTTCTGATTATGAGCATGACAATGGCTATGTTATCAGGTTGCGCTAAGAAAGAAGTTGGTAATATTTCGTTGAAGGCAGGTGAGACAGGTTTCTATCTCCAAAAAGATGGGACAGTTGAATACGAAATATACGAGAAATTTGATGAAAGTTATTATGATAAGAAAGAATTAAAGAATAAGATAAAAGAGGAATTAGATTCTTTTAATGCAGGCGGTTCATCAAAATCTTTGGAATCAGCAAAATTAGAATATTTTGGTGTTGAAGATAAAAACGTCAAAGTAATTATAAAGTTTTCTTCTGCATCAGATTTTATGAATTATCTCATAGATTGTAACGAAGAAGAGAATGCAACTACATATATCGGTAAGATTTCCGATGCAGTAGCAGCAGGAATTCCTTTCAAAGGCGAGTTTACGGAGATTAGCATTAATGAACCTACCGGTGCAGTTGCAAAAGGCAAAGATTTAAGAGAGATGGATCTTAACGTAATTGCAATAAAGGAAAAGATGAAAGTTCAGCTTGATTCATCAATCAAATACATCAGTGATAATTGCACAATAAAAGATGGAATTGTTAATATCAGTGATTCGGAGCAGACTATTATTGTGTATGAGTAAAACGGACTTTATCAAACTATAATTTATAATCATTTATAATATAGAATTATCTATGATTATAAATTAACTGTGGCATAAGTTTAAAACAGAAATTTATAGCATAAATAATAAAAATACCAATAAATAAAAAATACCAAATGGATATGGAGGAATATCATGGAAAAAACAATGGAAAAAATTGTAGCCGTAGCAAAGAGTAGAGGATTTGTATATCCGGGTTCAGAAATCTATGGAGGACTTGCAAATACTTGGGATTACGGTAACCTTGGTGTTGAACTTAAGAATAACGTAAAGAAAGCATGGTGGAAGAAGTTTATTCAGGAAAACCCATATAACGTAGGTGTTGACTGTGCAATCCTTATGAACCCACAGACATGGGTGGCTTCAGGACATCTCGGAGGATTCTCTGATCCGCTTATGGATTGTAAAGAGTGTCATGAGAGATTCAGAGCTGATAAGCTTATCGAAGATTATCATGAAGAAAACGGACTTACACTTGAAGGTTCTGTTGATGCGTGGTCTCATGAACAGATGGCGCAGTTTATTGAAGAGAAGAATATTTGCTGTCCAACATGTGGAAAACACAACTTTACAGATATTCGTGAATTCAATCTTATGTTCAAGACATTCCAGGGTGTTACAGAAGATGCAAAGAATACAGTATATTTAAGACCTGAAACAGCTCAGGGTATTTTTGTAAACTTCAAGAATGTTCAGAGAACATCAAGAAAGAAGATTCCATTTGGTATCGGTCAGATTGGTAAATCATTCAGAAACGAAATTACTCCTGGTAACTTCACATTCAGAACAAGAGAGTTCGAGCAGATGGAGCTTGAGTTCTTCTGTGAGCCCGGAACAGACCTTGAGTGGTTCCAGTACTGGAGAGGTTTCTGCCGTGACTGGTTATTAAGCCTTGGAATCAAAGAAGAAGAAATGAGACTTAGAGATCACTCTCCTGAAGAGTTATGTTTCTACTCTAAGGGAACAACAGATATCGAGTTCTTATTCCCATTCGGATGGGGAGAACTTTGGGGAATCGCAGACAGAACTGATTACGATTTAACACAGCATCAGGAATTATCAAAAGAAGATTTGACATACTTTGATGATGAAAAACGTGAGAGATACGTACCATACGTTATCGAGCCATCACTTGGTGCAGACCGTGTCACACTTGCTTTCCTTTGTGCTGCATACGATGAAGAAAACATCGGTACAGAAGAAAAGCCTGACATGAGAACAGTTATGCACTTCCATCCTGCAATCGCACCTGTTAAGGTAGGTGTGTTACCACTTTCAAAGAAGTTAAATGAAGGTGCAGAAAAGGTATTTGCTGAACTCAGCAAATACTATAACTGTGAATTTGACGACAGAGGAGCTATCGGAAAGAGATATCGTCGTCAGGATGAAATCGGAACACCTTGGTGTGTAACATACGATTTCGATTCAGAGGAAGACGGATGTGTTACAGTTCGTGACCGTGACACAATGCAGCAGGAAAGAATCAAGATCGAAGATCTTAAAGCATACTTCGAAGAGAAGATGGAATTTTAGAATAAGATTAATATGTTAATTAATCATAGTATAAGATAATCAAGGTGTTGAGAAAGTATTTTAATTATTTGTTGGAAATGCGCTTAATACCTTGATTTTTTTTGGAGGTTTAGTTATGAAAGATTTTTTGAATAAGATTATATCGTTAGTTTTAGTTGTTATTTTTATAGCGAGTTCGGGAAGTTGTTATGTAGATAACTCAAAAAAAGTTTATGCTGATGAAACTGATTTATCTAAGACGGTTGTTTCAATTCAATATATTTCAAATAACAAATGGGAAATAATAGAAAATACTCATGGATCATATATTCACAGTGTTTATAACAGGGATTGGTACTTCAATTATAATATAAGAAGTTTACTTGAAGTGGGGGATGTATTGGTAGTCAATTATAATGATGACACAAAAAAAGAATACAGCTTCGATGGAGAGAGAACTTTTAGAAGTGCAGGAGGCGAACAAATAGATTATTATGATGTGAAGTTTGATTCGACACAGGATAAAGAACACTGGGTGGTGAATGGTTTATACGAGGTCACAATACAGTATGAAGGTGCGAAAACAAGTAGGTATTTAACTATAGTGGAGGACAGTGTTACAGATATTGAATTTGAACTGGCGAATCCGATAGTGATAGAAGAGAATACCGGAGGAGAGATTCAAAATGATTTCTATTATTATTTCTTTGATTATTCGTTTATAAAAAGCGAGGGGAATAAATTTGTTTTTCACTTCATAAGTGGAAAAGAAAACGAATATATCTATGACAGTTCAAAAGAAGGATTCTTTGATGAAAGTGGAAACAGGCTTAATGGAATGCTGATATACCATGATGCTATACCAAATCAATATGAAGAGCATTGGGTGGCAGGAGGAACATATAAATTTGAGTTTGTTGCCCATGATTGTATTTTTGAAATACCGGTAACAATTAGTGTAGCCACACAAGGAGAGGTAGAAAACACCACTGAAGCAGATATATCAAAAGAAACAACAGCAATAGAAACTACCACTGAAGCAGATATACCAAAAGAAACAACAGCAATAGAAACTACTAGTGAAGCGGATATATCAAAAGAAACAACAGCAATAGAAACTACTACTGAAGCAGATATACAAAAAGAAACAACAGTAGTGAAAACAACTACGGAAGCAACTACTGCAAATGAGAAAGTGATTGAAAGTGTTCAGAAACCAACATTAAAGTCTGCCACAAAGAAAAAGAATAAGGCGAAGATAACACTAGCATTGGGTAAAAAAATAAATGGCATTAAAGGTTATGAAATCAGATTTTATAAATCAAAGAATGCTGCAAAAAAGAATAAAAATGCTTTGGCAAAAATTACAGTTGTCGGTGGAATGAAAAATATCAAAGTGTCTGTAAAGAAAATCAGAAAAAGAAAAAATATGTTTGTTAGAGTGAGAGGCTACAAAACTGTAAATGGTATTAGAATATACAGCAAGTGGTCAAATATTAAAAAATTAGAAGTAAAGAAGAAATAAAGAACATCAAAGAACAAAAGGGGTGTTACACTGACTGGCGTTGGTGCAATGCTCCTTTTGCTTTTTATTTGGAGTCTAAAAAAGCAATTTGCTGTTAACGAAAATCCACACTTTATTGAAGGTGTAATATTTTACTAAAAATAGTAAAATATTAAGTAAGTTTAACGATTATTAACAATTTAATGATATGATATTTCTATTCGAGATTGTCGAGAAAAATCGCTTTTCGGACAATTAATAGGCAATAGGAGGATGTAATTAATGAAAATTGTTCAAAGTGTAAAAGAAAACAGAGTTTTGTGGGCGGAAAAGGAGATCGGAAACCTTGGAGAAAACTATAATTTTGATCAGGATACTATCAGAGTTGACAGTTCTGAAAAGTATCAGCAGATTATAGGCTTTGGTGGCGCTTTCACAGAGGCAGCAGCTTACACTCTCAAAAACACTTCGGAAGAAAATCAGAAAGAGATAATTAAAGCATACTTCGATAAAGAAGCCGGTATCGGCTATAACATCGGAAGAACAACAATTCACGGTTGTGACTTTTCTCTTGAACCATATACATATGTGGAAGAGGGAGATTATGAATTGAAGACATTTGATATGTCAAGAGATTATGAGGCTATCATTCCTATGATTAAGATGGCAGAAGAGAGCGCAGGGCATAAGCTTTGTCTTCTTGCTTCACCTTGGAGCCCTCCGGCATTTATGAAGGACAGCAAAGACATTAATCACGGAGGCGAACTTCTCAAAGAGAATTACGGATACTGGGCAAAATACATGGTCAAATACATCAAGCAGATGAGAGCGGAAGGATTTGATATTAACATGGTCAGTGTTCAGAATGAGCCACAGGCTGTTCAGACATGGGCTTCATGTATTTACGATGCAACACAGGAGGCGGAATTTGCATGTGATTATTTGTACGAAGAATTGAAGAAAGAAGGTCTGGCAGACAAAGTTAAGATTATTATCTGGGATCATAACAGAGATATAATATACAGAAGGGTAAAAGAATCAATGTCTTATGATAAGTCGGATGAAAAGATTTGGGGCGTTGCATATCACTGGTATTGTTGTAACAAATCAGAGAATCTTGCAATGGTTCACAAGGATTATCCGAATCTTCATCTCATTTTTACAGAAGGTTGTGTTGAACTTGTTAATGTGTCAGGAAGTACAAGCTCAAAAGAGGGGGCCGGTGCATGGACACACGGCGAAACTTACGGAAGAAATATTATCAATGACATGAACAATTTCTGTGAAGGATGGATTGACTGGAACCTGCTTTTAAATGAGCAGGGTGGACCAAACTATGTTGGTAACTTCTGCGAAGCACCTATCATGGTAGACAGAAACGAAAACAAGGTTTTGAAGAATGTTTCGTATTTCTACATTGGACATTTTTCAAAATATATTCAGCATGGAGCAACCAGAATAGACACCATGAATGACGTGGAATTCGGATTGTATACAGCAGCATTTAAGAATCCGGACGGAAGTATTGTAGTAGTTGCACAGCACGAGAGCGAAGAAGAGAGAAAGGTTGCATTGGTAGTTGATGGAAAAGGTGTTGATGTGATTCTTCCGGCTCATTCCATAACAACATTTATCATCTAGAAATATTGTGACAATAATTGAATTGTTAATTCGATTTCATAAATGAAAATATAATGTCGGTTTTGTATAGAATTGCCTATGCAAAACCGATATTTTTTTGGGATTATGCTGATACTTTTTGCCTTGACTATAATTATTGGTATGTTATAATCTATTATGTGTGCTTGCATGCGGGTATGTTGTTATAATGAGCCGTTTTGCTTGTTTTAGTGTGTAATAGGCTTGTTTACTTAAAACCGGGTGGAAGACATATATTAGACGATATGAATTGTTAATGGAGCCATCCAACAATTCATAACATAAAAATACTAAAGTTTTAGGAGGAAAAATTAATGGCAAACAAATGGGTTTATACCTTTGCTGAAGGTAACATGTCCATGCGTAACTTACTCGGTGGTAAGGGCGCTAACCTTGCTGAGATGACAGAAATCGGTCTTCCAGTACCACAGGGTTTCACAATTACAACAGAGGCATGTACACAGTATTATGAAGATGGTCGTATGATTAACGACGAAATCATGGCACAGGCTATGGAAGGTGTAAAATGGATGGAAGAAGTTAACGGAAAGAAATTCGGTGATCTTCAGAATCCATTATTAGTATCTGTTCGTTCAGGTGCTAGAGCATCAATGCCAGGTATGATGGATACAATCCTTAATCTTGGTTTAAATGACGAAGTTGTTGAAGCAATGATCAAAGGAAATCCAGATCCTACATTTGCTCGTTTTGTATATGACTCATACAGAAGATTTATCCAGATGTTCTCTGATGTAGTTATGGAAGTTGGTAAGAAGTACTTCGAACAGCTCATCGACGAGATGAAAGAAAAGAAAGGTGTTCAGTATGATGTAGACCTTACAGCTGACGATCTTAAAGAACTTGCTCAGCAGTTCAAGGCTGAATACAAGAATCAGTTAGGACAGGACTTCCCATCTGATCCTGTAGAGCAGTTAAAGCTTGCTATCGAAGCAGTATTTAAGTCATGGGATAACCCACGTGCTAACGTATATAGAAGAGACAACGATATCCCTTACTCATGGGGTACAGCCGTAAACGTAATGCCTATGGTATTTGGTAACTTAAATGACCAGTCTGGTACAGGTGTTGCATTTACAAGAGATCCTGCTACAGGTGAGAACAAGCTTATGGGTGAGTTCCTCATCAACGCACAGGGTGAAGACGTTGTTGCCGGTGTTCGTACACCAATGCCAATCGCAGAGATGGAGAAGCAGTTCCCAGATGCATACGCTGAGTTCATCAAAGTATGGGATATTCTTG
>JAEEGF011064614.1_pt1 | contig 33397 bp, 22 predicted proteins | sample 9134171 | NCBI WGS metagenome assembly JAEEGF01 (sample SAMN16246542, study PRJNA631951) | gut metagenome | biome: gut microbiome; feature: rumen; material: AP-attached | host: Bos | place: Iran: Karaj | collected 2018-10
GTTGTGGGTCATTGGGGTGCATGACCCATAACCCCCGTCCCCAGGGGTCCATCTCAAGTGGCATTAAGGTGAAAGATGAATATCCTGAATGTAGAAAAAGTCACAAAAACATATATGGCGAAAACCGTGCTCCGCGACGTGACGGTCGGGATCAGTGATACCGACAAGATCGGCGTCGTGGGCACGAACGGGACCGGCAAGTCGACTCTGCTGGGGATCGTGGCCGGCATTGTCGAGCCCGACAGCGGGCAGGTCATCATGACGAACGGCCTGCGCATTTCGTACCTGCCGCAGAACCCCGTGTTCGACCCCGGCAAGACCCTGCTCGAGAACATCACGGACAGGATCTACGCGGGCGGCGATCACTGGGACAAGATGGGCGAGATAAAGGCCACGCTTGCGAAGTTCGGGATCGAGAACCCCGAGTGCGATCCGACGATCCTCTCGGGCGGACAGAAGAAGCGCGCGGCGCTCGTTGCCGCGATCATGACGCCTTCTGATCTCCTGGTGCTCGACGAGCCCACCAACCACCTCGATTCGGGGATGATCGAGTGGCTCGAGACCTTCCTTAAGGGCTTTAAGGGCGCGATCCTCATGGTCACCCACGACAGGTACTTTCTCGACGAGGTCACGAATCTGATCCTCGAGATCGATAAAGGCAACGCCTATCGCTACGAGTCGAACTACTCCGGCTTCCTCGAGCTCAAGGAGCAGCGTCTCGATTACGAGAAGGCCGCCGAGCGTAAGGCTGCGGCTCTCTACAGGAAGGATCTGGCATGGATGCTGCGTGGCGCGAGGGCGCGCTCAACGAAGCAGAAGGCCCACATAGAGCGCTTTGAGGCACTTCGCGACCGTGAGCGCCCCGAGGAGGAGCGGTTCGCTACTCTGAGCTCTCTTCCCACCAGGATGGGCAACAAGACTATCATTTTGAGTGACATCTCCAAGAGCTACGACGGTCGGAAGCTCTTCGGACCGTTCACATATACGTTTAATAAGCTCGACCGCATAGGCCTCATCGGACCCAACGGGTGCGGCAAATCGACTCTTCTCAAGTGCATCATCGGCGACGTGCGCCCCGACACGGGCACGGTCGAGATCGGCCAGACGATCAGGATCGGCTACTTCGGCCAGGAAAATGAGGCGCTCGACGAGAAAAAGCGCGTCATCGACTACGTGAAGGACGTCGCGGAGTACATCCCGACGCCTGACGGCACGGTGAGCGCAACGCTTATGTGTGAGCGATTCCTTTTCACGCCCGACATGCAGTACGCGCCGATCTCGAAGCTCTCGGGCGGAGAGAAGAGGCGGCTGTACCTCTTGCGGGTGCTGATGGACAACCCGAATGTCATCATCCTCGACGAGCCGACGAACGACCTCGATATTCAGACGCTGCGGATACTCGAGGATTACCTCGACGAGTTCGCGGGCATCATCATCACGGTCAGCCACGACCGCTACTTCCTCGACCGCGTCGTTACGAGGATATTCGCGTTCGAGACGGACGGAACGCTGCTGCAGAGCGAGGGCGGTTACTCGGACTACCTGGTGCATAAGAAGAGTGGAGCGGGTGCAAATGCCGTGTCCGGTTCAGGGAAGAATATTGCGGCAGGCAGAAACAGCGCGGCGATGAGCACTTCAGGGGGGAGAGAAAATCCCGTGGCTGAAGACGGCTCGGGTATGACCGCGAAAGGCAAATACCGCGCGCCCCGCGAGAAGACAAAACTCTCTTTTAACGAACAGAAGGAATATGACAATATAGAGTCCGAGATCGAAAAACTTGAAGCGCGCAGCGCAGAGCTTGAAGGGCTTATCGCAGGTGCGTCGACCGACTACTCTAAGCTCATGGAGCTCAGCAGGGAAAAAGAAGAAATTGACGGCGAAATAGAGCGCAAGATGGAGCGCTACATAGAGCTTCAGGAGATGGTGGACAGGTTTTCCAAAGACACGTGAGAGAGATAAAAACCGGTCAAACTCGCGAATTGCTTCGCAATTTGCTTTATATATTGATATTAGGGGATCTTTTGAGTAGAATTTTTACCAAAAGATCCCTTGGTCGATATGGAAAAAGTTGATGAGTATCGATTTGTTACAATACCGGCCGGGGATAAACAAGGAGAGATGCAGCGCATGAGTGTACATATGTATGTGACCAGACACGGCGAGTCGCAGTGGAATGTCGAGAAAAAGGTGCAGGGTATCACGGATACGCCTCTGACAGAAAAGGGGATGCGCCAGGCGCACGAGCTTGCCGAGAAGATCAAGGCGGGGGACTACGGAATTGATGAGATCCTTTACTCGCCCCTGAGCCGCGCGGCCGACACGGCACGGATCATCTCAGAGACCACCGGAATCCCGATGACCCTAGACACCCGGCTCATCGAGCAGAATTTCGGCAAATACGAGGGGCACGAGTGGGAGAAGAGTCCCGGCGAGTTCAGGCAGGCCAAGATGCAGTTCGCCTGCGACTACAGCGGCGGCGAGTCGATGCTCAAGCTCGGACAGAGGATCTACAACCTGATCGATGATGTCAGGGACAGGTCGGTCCGCGAGGGGAAGACGTTCCTCCTTGTGACGCACGGCGGCGTGAACCGCATGATCAAGTCATACTTCGTTTCGGAATCAAATGAGGAATTCAGCGTTTCGTCGATAGAAAACTGCTCGCTGGTGGAGTATGTGTTCGGCTACGGCTTCTACGGCGCGGACACTGCAGACATTAAGGACTCTAAAGGTCTGACCCCGAGAGATTACTACGACATTCTCTCAGGCATCTGGAGTGCCGAAACATGTGCACCCCGGCTGAGAGCGGAGTGGACCCCGCAGAATAAAACACTCGGGCAGTGCTCGATCACGGCTTTCCTAATGCAGGATATCTTCGGTGGCAAGGTCCTCGGCGTGCCGCTTGCGGACGGTAACTTCCACTGCTTTAATGACGTGGACGGATGCGTGTTCGACCTCACCAGTGAACAGTTCGGCGGCAGAAAACTCGACTACTCGGGCTGCCCCGAGCAGAAGAGAGAGGTACACTTCGCGAAAGAAGAGAAAAAGGCACGATATGAAATGCTGAGAAGATGGACCTTTGGTGACGGGGAGGTATGACCCACCTGGGGACGGGGGTTGTGGACCATGTACCTCAATGGTCCACCAACCCCCGTCCCCGGTGGGTCATCACAACCCCCGTCCCCAGGTGGGTCACATCTCCCCGTTACCCAAAATAAAAAGCGTATAGTAAGGAGAAAAAAATGAAAGCGACAAAACTGTTCTCAAAACTTTTAACCATGGTGCTTATTTTAGCACTTTTTGTACCGGCTTCGGGCACTGATAACGCCCGTGCTGCAGAAACCGGGATCACTGCTGCGGCGGGGTTGACCGCTGCAGCGAAATCGGAGAAGCCGAGATCATTCAAGGCGGCTATAGAGCCCGCTTACATCAGCAAGTACGGAAATGTCGGAATCCCGGTTACCTGCGAGGAGTTCCTTGCAGCCGGCTATAAATACGGCGACACAGTCAAGGTTAAGTTCCTCGGCAAGTCCGTGACAGTGCCTTTTGTGAGCAACTTCTCGGACGTTGATTCGGGCAAGGCTGCCTTGTTCGCACTCGACGGTCAGGAGTACATCTTCGTGGCCGTAAACATGGGTGATTTCGCTACAACTAACGGCATCGCGACCAAGACCGTGAAGGAAGACGGATCTTTCGAATGGAACTGGGCAGAGGGTGTCGAAGCACCCGTGACATTCAAGATCTCCCTCAAAAAGGCGGGCGGATACTATAATGAATATGTCACCCACCGGCTTTCCTCGACAAACGAGAGAGCAGACTACGCTGATCTCTCCGACGAGGAGTTCGCAAACTTCCGCGAGGTAAAGACGACAGGGATGGGCGAGGGCAAGTTGTTCCGCACATCTTCGCCGATCAATCCGAAGTACAACCGTAATGTTTATGCGGATGCAGCCATCAGGAAAGCCGGCGTCACAGTCGTGATGAACATGGCGGATGATGCCGAGACAGCCGCAGGTTACGAAGGTTTCGACGAAACATACTATTCGACGATCAAGTACATCCCTCTTGATATGACGGCCGATTACGCGTCCGATGATTTTAAAGCCAAGCTCGCGGAAGGCTTCCGCTTTATCGCACAGAACCCCGGTGTTTATGCTATCCATTGCACGGAGGGCAGGGACCGCGCCGGATTCGCGGTTGCGATCCTCGAGTGCCTGATGGGTGCAACTTACGAAGAAGTAGCGGATGACTACATGGTCTCCTTCTACAACATGTTCGGCGTAACGAAGGACGACGAGCGCTATGAGCCGATACTTTCGGGAAACCTTGCGAAGACACTTAAGTCTGCATTTACATTCACAAAGAAGGATAAGAAACGCGAGCTGTCGGACATGAATCTTGCATCATATGCGAAGAAGTACCTTAAGTCGATAGGACTCACAAGTAAGGAAATCAAGAAGATTAAGAAAAACCTTGCATAAGTAACTATTTAGAAAGTACCAAGGGGATGGTCCCTTGGGGACGGGGGACCATTTTTTTTGCCCTTTTTGCCGTCTAAACAAGAATCTCTATTGACTTTTACTTAAAATCTAATTAAAATTCATGTAAATTTACCTAATTTAACTTCATAACACAAACTAAATCTGAGTAAGAAACACAGTTATGTCTGATCAGGAAACAGAACAGGAGCGGATCATGAAGCAGATGCTTGAGGAGATGACACATGAATTTACGACTCATTTGTTCCCTTTCTGGGAAGGAATGATCGACCGCCGGTTTGGCGGATACTACGGAGAAATGGATCATGATCTGGTTCTCCGTAAAGATGCGGATAAGGGATGTATTCTGAACAGCCGCATCCTCTGGACTTTTTCTAATGCTTTTCTCGTACTTAAAGACCCCGTTTATTTAGCTTACGCAAAGCATGCATACGATTTCCTGCAGCGGGCCTTCATGGATCGGTCGCGCGGCGGGGTTTACTGGTCGGTGACGTATGAAGGAACGCTCTCGGACGACCAGAAGCACACCTACAATCTGGCTTTCGCGATATACGGTCTTTCCGCGTATTATGACGCCTCAAGAGACGAAAGAGCGCTTTTTGCCGCGCGGGACCTGATGAATGTGATCGAAGAAAAATGCAGGGACAGCGCGGGATACCTGGAGGCATTCTCTGCATCGTTTAAACCGTTCCCAAACGACCGGCTTTCCGAGAACGGGGTGATGGCGGACAGGACGATGAACACACTCCTTCACGTGATGGAGGCCTACACGGAGCTGCACCGCGTTGCACCCTCCAAGCAAACGGAAGAGAAGATAAAGGAGATCCTTCTCCTATTTAAAACCAAACTGTTCAACCCGGGAAAAGAAAGACTTGAGGTCTTCTTTGACAGGGATTACAGGTCACTGATCGACCTTCATTCATATGGGCACGATATCGAAGCGGCATGGCTTATCGACAGAGCCGTGGACGTGTGTGGCCTCGAAGGAACCGAATACGACCTCTCGCAGATAACCGCAGCCCTCACAGAAAAGATCTACACCACAGCCTACGACGGGCACTCGCTTCCGGCGGAATGCGAGGAAGGAAGGGTACTCACGGACCGCGTGTGGTGGGTGCAGTGCGAAGCAGTCGTCGGCTTCATGAACGGCCACGAACGGACCGGGGACAAGAAGTATCTTGAGGCGGCAAAGTCGGTCTGGGAATACATCCGCGACCATATCGTGGATCGCAGGAGGGGCTCCTGCTGGTACGCGCAGCTACATGAGGACGGGACACCGGATCCCGCAAAGGCGATCGCGGACGAATGGACGTGCCCGTACCACAGCGCAAGGATGTTTTTTGAGGCTTTGAAGAGACAGGGAAAGTGAGGGATGATGAGAATGGAGATTTTACGGATAAAACCTGTATTTAAGGAGACTGTATGGGGCGGAAAGCGGTTGCATGATGATTTCGGTTATGATATCATGAGCAATCATATCGGGGAATGCTGGGCGGTCAGCGCCCATCCGGACGGAGAGGGTCGCATAGACGGAGGAACCTTTGACGGCATGCGACTTTCCGAGCTTTGGAAAACACATCCGGAGCTTTTCGGAAACTTTGATTCGGACCGATTCCCGCTCCTCACAAAGATAATCGATGCAAATGCGGATCTTTCGATCCAGGTACATCCGGATGACGCTTATGCCGCAGAGCACGAGAATGGCTCCCTCGGAAAAACGGAATGCTGGTATATAATCGACTGCGCTCCCGGTGCGACCATAATCATCGGACATAACGCGCAGACCCGTGAGGAGCTGAAAAAGATGGTTGCAGAAGGACGCTGGAAGGAGCTGCTCAGGGAAGTTCCGATCAAAAAAGGAGACTTTTTCCAGATCGACCCCGGAACGATACATGCGATCAAAGCGGGCACTCTCATCCTTGAAAGCCAGCAGAGCAGCGATATCACTTACCGACTTTATGATTATGACCGTCTTCAGAACGGAAAAAAACGACCTCTTCATATCGAGAAGAGCCTGGACGTGATAAAGGTTCCCTTTACGGAACAAAAAACAGTTTCAACAAAATCCGGTTCCTGGCTGACGCAGCTCCACTCCTGCGACTGTTACAAGATCTGGAAAGGGGATCTTGACGGGAAGGAGACCCTCAGACCGGCCTCACCCTTCATGATCGGATCGGTCCTTTCGGGCGAAGCCACTCTCGGCGGAGTCACCTTTAAGAAAGGCGATCATTTCATCATCCCCTACGGTCATCCGGACGTACAGCTGTCCGGGAAAGCGGAATTCATCTTCTCCGCACCGACGCTCCGGGAGCAGACGCTCTCAAATACAAAAAAGAAAGAGATTTCCCGATCGAAAAAACCTTCAGTCGGTGTGATCTCCGGGACGTGGCACGTACAGCGACAAGGAGCGGTTATGAGTAAAGTCAAAAAAGCCAAAAAGAAGATTGCGCAGTCCGTATTAACGACATTCCTCTGCATATCCCTGATCGTCGGACTCGTGGGCTGCACGGGCGGTACACAGGGGAACCCGGGGACAAGCGTTACCGGTTCGGAAGCCGTCGATGCGGCAGATACTTCCGGATCTGACGATACAGGCGCAGCAAACGCCTCCGAACAGAACAATTCAGGCACAGAAAACGCCTCCGGACAGGACAATTCGGGCGTAGCAAACGCCTCCGGACAGGACAATTCGGGCGCAACAAACGCCTCCGAACAGGACAATTCGGGCTCAGCAAACGCTTCCGGACAGGACAATTCGGGCGCTTCCGGGTCGGAAACCGAGGACGAGGAGTCCGGTCTGAAGATCCCGGATATTTCCATAGAGAAAAAAACAGTTCCCGATACCGACTCGATGAGATTCGTAAAGGATCTTAAGATAGGCGTCAGTCTCGGAAACACCTTTGACGCATATAAGGACAGCGGGCTCTCCGACGAGATGAAAACCGAAACCGCATGGGTCAGTGTAAAGACCTCACAGTCCATGATAAAGGCTTTTCACGAGGCAGGATTTGAAACGATCCGTATCCCTGTTTCGTGGCACAACCATGTGGATAAGGAGTATAATATATCCGAGAAATGGATGTCGCGCGTACAACAGGTCGTGGATTGGGCGATAGAGGAGGGGATGTATGTCATCCTTAATATCCATCACGACAACCACCCCGAAGCCAACGGCTTCTACCCCGACAATGCGCACAGGGAGCAGTCCGTTTCCTACATAAAAGCCATCTGGTCACAGCTTGCAGAGCGTTACAAAGACTATGATGAGCACCTTATATTTGAATCAATGAACGAGCCCCGCCTCGTCGGGCACGAGCACGAGTGGTGGATCCCTACATGGAGCGATGATGTAAAGGAATCCATACTCTGCATAAACGAGCTCAATCAGCTGTTTGTCGATACCGTCAGAGCAGCCGGAGGCTTCAATGCCAAGAGGTACCTGATGTGTCCCGGATATGACGCTTCTCCCGAAGGTGCTCTGCACCGCGAGTTCGTCCTGCCCACGGACACGCCGGAGCTTGAAGACGCAAACCGCATCATCGTTTCAGTTCATGCGTACACCCCTTACGACTTCGCGCTGAACCTTTCGGGGACATCCTACTTCTCCTCTCAGAAGCAGTCCTCGACAAGGGATATAGACTCCTTTATGGACAGGCTGTATACCCGTTATGTAGAAAAAGGGATCCCTGTTGTGATCGGCGAGTTCGGAGCCCTTGATAAGAAGAACCTCGAAGAGCGCGTGGACTATGCCGCCTACTACATTGCATCGGCGAAGGCCCGCGGTATGACGGCCATGTGGTGGGACAACAACTCCTTCTCGGGGAACGGAGAGAATTTCGGACTTCTCTACAGGACAGGGGGATACATCGTTTATGAGGATATTGTCAATGCATTGATGAAATATGCGGAATAAATGAAAGGAAGGTTTTTTTCTTGGAAAAGGCAGAAAAAAAGGTTACCATGAAAGACATCGCGCAGGAATTTGATGTCAGTATCGTAACTGTTTCAAAGGCTCTTGCCGGCAAAGACGGCGTGAGGGAACAGCTCCGTCAGGAGATCTTAAACCGGGCACACGAGCTGGGGTACATCTTCAAAAAGAACCCCGAACGCAACGAGAGCAGAAATGTTGCGATCATCATATCCGAGCGATTTATCGGAGTGAACTCCTTCTATCAGAAGGTTTATCAGCAGATGCTCATAGAGCTGACCAAGCGTAATTTCGTTGCGATCTTCGAAACGGTCCGTGCCGAAGACGAGGAAAAGGGCGAGCTTCCGAAGCTGCTTTCACTCAAATCCATCGACCAGATCATCGTGATCGGTGAGGTCGGAAATGCCTACCTTCGTTCCGTAGTCCGCACCGGTATCGGTTGTATCCTCTTCGATTTTGAGAACGAGGACTTCGATATGGACGCCGTTATCAGCGACAACGTCAATGGCGGCTACCTTCTTACCCGCCACCTCGTCCGTTCCGGCTGTAAAAAGATCGGGTTTGTCGGAAGCTATCTGGCGACCAGGAGTAACCTCGATCGTTTTGTCGGCTACAGAAAATACCTGATAGCAAACCAGCTCGACTTTAACGAGGAATACGTACTTCCCGACCGTGACGAAAAAGGCCTGGACGTCGATCTTAAGCTCCCGGCCACACTTCCCGACGGTTTTATCTGCACCAACGATCATACGGCGTACCGTTTGATCAAAAAGCTCCGCAGCGAAGGCTACAACGTACCCGAGGACATCGCTGTAGTCGGTTACGATGATTATTCAGACAACAGGATGGACGATGTCGCTCTTACGACATATCATGTAAATATTGAGGAAATGATCAACCAGCTCCTGAACATCCTTGAGCAGCATTGCATCAATCCCGATTACCGCTACGGCACCGTGATCTCCTACGGCTGGCTTGTCGAGCGAAAGACCGGATTGCTTGGCGCCGGTAAAAACAAGGGCGAATAGTTCAACGATCTCATACATAAACAGATCGGCATAAAAAAACATCAGTATTGAGATAAAAAAGTATCTTAATACTGATGTTTTTTGCGATTCTTTTATATTTCTCTAATTAGTGACATCAATTCGCTTTTTTCTGAAAAATCCCACTAAATTTAAGTGAAAATTAAGTAAATTCTAATTCGAATTTAACAAAATTACCTTGTAATTTAAGTAACAAGGTGCTATATTTTTAACAAAAGAATTCACTGATCACTAAGCAAATTTGTATATTTTGCCTAAAACATCCGAAACAGGTCAATTGAAAAATCGGGAGTAAACGTTTAGCTAATTAGCAAACATAAGTCTGATGCGTTTTTCGACATTTTCTCCCGAAAGCATCCAAAAAGGATTTTTGTATGGTTCAACAAAGTAAAAAACCGGCAACCGACAATATCGTTCGACATTTCCTCTTCGATGTGGACGGACCGCTCGTTTCATTCCTTACCAAAACAGGCGAGCTGATCCTCCTCAGCCTGATGTGGATCGTGACCTGCCTGCCGGTCATAACGATAGGTGCCGCATCCGCTGCGCTTTATCACACGGTGGTAAAAAGTGTCCGCCACGGTGTCGGATATCCCGCCCGAAGCTACATAAAAAACTTTCGCAGGTTCCTTAAAAGAGGCACTTTGGCAACGATACCGCTGCTCATCGTGACTTCGGCGATGTACTTTTTCAATCGTTATGTTGCACATGTGGAGATCTCGCTCTCCACATTCGAAGCAAAGGTCTTTGTGATCCTTGTGATCATCACCCTGTCGACCGGCTTTTACCTCTTCCCCGTCATTTCGAGGTTCAGAGTATCGACGGGGCAGGCTTTAATGATGGCATTCATCATAAGCGGAAAGCATTTTTTTGTTACTCTGTTGCACATTGCCGCGATCGGCGGACTGATATACTCGGTGTTCTACGTTCTGCCGATCCTTAGCATACTTTTCCTCCCGGGGATCCTGTGCTTCCTGTCAAGTCTTCCGATGGAAAAGGTTCTCAGAAAATATATGCCGGACGCACCGGAAAAGAACAGTGAAGCCGTATGGCTGTATGAAGGAAACTGAAAGGAAACAAACATGTCGCAAAAGGTACGGAAAATTTTCATATACTGCGCTGTCGTGCTGGCTGTCGTGCTGTTTTTTGTGCTCCGGTCCGTACTTTCAAATGACACGGTAGTTCCGGGCAACGCTGACATGATGTACAGCACGGATTACGGAAGATACCTCTCCGAGGTCCCTGACGATGCCCGTCCCGACGAAGTGATAAAGATCGCCGCTGCCGATTATTCCTCATATACGGAGGACGGTCTTGCGGTAACTCCCGAAACAAGAAGCAGTTTTGAAGGCTACGACGGCGAATCCGTACTCACAGGCGAGACCGGCGAGATCACATATACGTTCTCCGTTAAAAAAGCCGGATTGTACGACCTTTCTCTCGATTACTATCCGGTAGAAGGCAAGAACTCAGAGATCCAGCGATCGTTCTTCCTTGACGGAGAACAACCCTACACCGAGCTTGGGATCATTCAGTTCTCGCGCGTCTGGACAACGGATGTCGCAAAGGAAGCCTTTGACAGCGGAAAAGATCACGTTACCTGGAGGAAGGACAACCAGGGCAACGACATGAAGCCCACCTCGATCGAGATCCCGGAGTGGATCACCTCATATCTTTATGACAACAACGGTTATATCACTTCTCCCTTAAGCTTTTATCTGACCGCCGGGGAGCATTCGATCACCATAAAGTCCCGCCGGGAGCCTATGCTCCTCGGAGGTCTTGCCTTCTCTAACAACGTGCAGGAACTGTCCTATGCGGACCGTAAAGCCGCATGGGACGGGGAGGGCGCGAAGGATACCTCGGGCGTGACGATCTTTGTCGAGGGCGAGGATGCAAGAAAGACATCCTCCCAGACTCTGTATCCGAAGCAGGATCAGTCTTCCGCTGCCGTATCCGACCACAGCTCAAGATACCTTCTCAACAATACCATCGGTGGAACCAGCTGGGATAAAGCCGGGCAGTGGGTTGAATGGCAGTTCGAGGTACCCGAGGACGGCTACTACGAGATCTCCCTTTTTGACAAACAGAACTTTATGCGCGGCATCTATGTCTCGCGAAAGATCACCGTCGACGGCAGGGTTCCCTTCAAGGAGATGGAAAACTACGGGTTCTACTATGATTCCGACTGGCGTCTCGATACTCTCACAGACAAGGACGGTAACCCTTACAAGTTCTTTCTGACCAAAGGGGTCCACAACTTCAGGATGGAGGTAGTCCTCGGCGAATTCTCCGAAGTGATCGCTCAGGTACAGGATTGTGTCAGCAAGCTGAATTCCGTCTACCGCAAGGTCATCAGGATAATCGGCGTTTCACCCGACACCTACCGCGACTACCAGATAGAAGCCGCCCTTCCCAATATAGAAAACGAACTTACCGAGATCAGAGACGAATTAAACGATGCGATCTATTCGCTCCGCACCGCCGTGGGAACGACCTCCGACAAGGAGTCCGTACTCATCACGATGCGTGACCAGCTTGATTATCTTATCGACGACGTTGAGCATTTTGTCCGCGTCATCAGTACATACAAGACGAATGTCCGCGCATGCGGTACATGGATCACTCAGGTCATCAGCCAGCCGCTGCAGATCGACCGAATCTTTATCACCTCGGATTCGAAGGCTCTTACGATCGACGGTGACAGCGTCTTAAGCGATTTCGGGAACGAAACGGCTCGCCTTTTCAATTCCTTTGTGATCGACTACAACTCTCTCGGATCGACAGGGGATACCGACAAGGAGAACAAGACCATAACCCTTTGGATCGGTACCGGACGCGATCAGGCAAACGTTATCCGCTCCCTGATCGATGAATCCTTCACAAACGTTTATGGCATAAACGTCAATGTACAGCTCGTCGACATGAACACCCTGTTAAGGGCAGAGCTGGCCGGAGAAGGCCCGGACGTTGCGATACAGGTTGCAAATACGAACGGTATCGCAGGTGCGGTCCTCAACACAGGAAACGATACTCCGGTCAATTACGGACTCAGAAACGCCGTGCTCGATCTGAACCGCTTCAGCGATGTAAAAGAAGTAACAAGCCGTTTCTACGACAGCGCGCTCACAGCATTTTCCTTTGACGGAGCGCTTTACGCGCTTCCCGAGACACAGACCTTCCCCGTCATGTTCTACAGGAAGGATATCCTCGCAGAGCTTGGCCTCACGATCCCTCAGAGTTGGGACGACGTAAAGGTCATCATGTCTGTGCTCGCCAAGAACCAGATGGAGTTCGGAATGCTGCCCGGCGAACAGATCTACGCGATGATGTTATATCAGAACGGCGGTAAATACTATAACGAAGGCGGCATTTCCTCCGCGCTCGATTCCGATATCGCGGTGAACACCTTCAAACAATACTGTGAATTCTACACCGATTACGGCCTCGACAAAACGACTTCCGTGGAGGAGCGCTTCCGTACAGGTGAATGTCCGATCATCATCGCAGACTATACAGTGTACAACAACCTTGAAGTGTCCGCTCCGGATATCGCAGGTTTGTGGGACTTCACGATGGTTCCCGGAACAAAGAAGGCTGACGGCACGATCGATCATTCAGTGGGCTGCACGGGTCTGGCTTCGATGATCATGGCCGATACAAAAGAGCCCGATGCATGCTGGCAGTTCCTGAAATGGTGGACAGATGCAGGCGTTCAGGCCCTTTACGACAGAGAGATGGAGAGCCTCATGGGTTCGGCGGCACGTGTCGCCACAGCGAACAGGGAAGCCTTCGAGATGCTCCCCTGGCCCGTGGATACCTACCATAATCTGGCCAAAGCCTTTGAATGGGTAAAAGGGATCCCTCAGGTCCCCGGCGGCTATTATTCATGGCGAAATGTCAACAATGCCTTTTATACCGTAACAACCGAGACAGATACGGCATCACCCCGCGAGGAGTTGATGGATAAGGTCCTTTATATCAATGAGGAGATCAGGTATAAGCGTATCGAGTTCGGTCTGCCGGTCGAAGATAAATGATCATTAGGAAGGAGGAGCAGGGAAGTGTCTGAGCATTCACCCGTTTCCGTGAATACGAACAACAAGAAAAGCAGCTTCAAAGCAGGCAACGAAGCACCTCTTCTGTCACTGACAGGTGTCGAGATCGCAAGGAAGCAGAGAACTCTGCGCTACCGGATCAAGAAGAGCAAGACCAGCTACATCATGATGTGCCCGTATTTTATCCTGTTCTTCCTCTTTACGGTGCTTCCGGTGCTTATGTCCATGGGACTGAGCTTTACCTACTTCAATATGCTCGAGGCGCCCAAGTTCAACGGCTGGGCCAATTATACAAAGCTGTTCTTAAATGACGATATCTTCATGATCTCTCTGAAGAATACCCTCATTTTTGCAGTCATCACAGGACCCATCAGTTATCTGCTCTGCCTCCTGTTTGCATGGATCATCAATGAGTTCCGTCCGAAGGTTCGTACCTTACTGACTCTCATTTTCTATGCTCCTTCGATCTGCGGCAATGCATATATGGTATGGTCTCTGATCCTTTCGTCAGACCGTTACGGATACCTCAACGGTATTCTGATGAACCTCGGGATCATCGACGAGCAGAAGCTCTGGATGCAGGATGCAAACCTCATCCTTCCCTGCCTGATAGTCGTACAGCTGTGGCTGTCACTCGGCACCGGTTTCCTCAGCTTCATCGCGGGTCTTCAGACCGTAGACAAGACGCTCTACGAGGCAGCGGCGATCGACGGCGTAAAAAACCGCTGGCAGGAGCTGTGGTTTGTCACTCTTCCCGCCATGAAGCCTCAGCTGATGTTCGGCGCGGTAATGCAGATCACACAGTCCTTCGCCGTGGCGGATATTTCCATCCAGCTGGCCGGTAATCCCTCCGTCAACTACGCCGGTGCGACAGTCGTTACCCACCTTCTTGATTACGGTTCGACAAGATTTGATATGGGTTACGCCTCAGCGATCGCAACAGTGCTCTTCCTTCTCATGGTCGGCACTAACAAGCTTGTACAAAAACTTCTCCGAAGGGTAGGTGAATAACCCTGGAAAGAGTAATAAAACTTCAGAAAAAACATCACAGACAGAAAAAGCTCAATCGTTCCGTCGCAGGGAACGGGATACTTTTCACCATCATGATCATATGCGGGATATTCATGTCCCTGCCGCTTGTCATGATCGTGAACAATTCCCTGAAGCCGCTCGATGAGATATTCCAGTATCCTCCGGCGATCTTCGTAAAGAACCCGACGTTCAACAACTTTACCGACCTGTTTAATGTCATGGGTGACTCCTGGGTACCCTTCTCAAGGTACATCATGAACACCATCATCATCACGGGTTTTGGAACCTTCGGGCATGTCATAGTAGCTTCTCTTGCCGCTTTCCCTTTGGCTAAGCATAAGTTCCCCGGCAAGAAGCTCCTGTTCAGCATGGTAGTCCTTTCCATGATGTTCTCATGGACGGTTACGCAGATCCCGAACTACATGATCATCAGCTGGCTGCATATCAACAATACATACCTGGCGCTCATCCTGCCGGCATGTCAGTACGGTATGGGTCTTTACCTGATGAAGCAGTTCATGGAGCAGCTCCCCGTTTCCCTGATGGAATCGGCAAGGCTCGACGGAGCAAGCGAGTACAGGATCTTCTGGTCCATCGTGATGCCGAATGTTAAACCGGCATGGCTGACACTCGCGATCTTCCAGTTCCAGCAGATGTGGGGCAATACAGGCTCCATGTTCCTAAGGGACGAGCAGTTAAAACCGCTCCAGTTCGCTCTTCAGCAGATCGCTGCCGGCGGTACGGCAAGAGCCGGTGCTTCCGCTGCGGTAACGTTTATCATCGCGGCAGTACCGATACTTTTCTTCCTGACCTGCCAGAGCAACGTACTGGAAACCATGACTACCTCCGGTATAAAGGAGTAGGTGCTTATGAGAAAGACTTTTAGATCAAAAAGAATACTCGGCGTGCTGATCCTGTCATTCATGGCGTCATTTTCCGCAACCGCGGTCCATGCGGAGGAAGATGTCCCGTATGACACCTACAATTACAACTACTGGGAAGACGTCATAAAAACACCCGCCGCATATACGCCGGCCGGAAAGATTGGCGGTACCGACCTGGGGACGACAGCCTTTAAGGAACCCAGAGACTTCTGTATCTCCGAAGACGGCGAGATCTATGTCGCAGACACCGGAAACAACAGGATCGTGGTACTGGACGGCAGCTTAAGGAAAGTGAACCGGATCATCGACACCTTTACGGCAGAAGGGATCGAAGATCATTTCAGCGCCCCCTACGGAGTCTGTGTTTCGGAGAACGGCGAGCTCTTTGTGGCAGACTCAAACAACGCCCGTGTAGTGGTCCTCACACCCGGGGGTGAATATAAGCGTGTTGTAAAGGAACCGAAATCCGAGATCCTCGAGGATGATTTTGCATTCATCCCCTTAAAGGTCACCGTGGACTACGCAGACCGTATCTACGTGATCTCCAAAGGCGCATTTGAAGGGATCCTCGTTTTTGAATCCGACGGAACATTTTCCGGATATTTCGGGACCATCGAGGTCAAGATCTCTGTATGGGAGAAGTTCTGGAGGCGATTCGCTTCGAAAGAGGAGCGTTCGAACACCCAGCTTTACATCCCTACCGAATTCACCGGGATAGACGTCGACGCGGACGGTTTCATATATGCGTCAAACATCGATTCTGAGGGAAAGCAGGCAGTCCGCAGGCTTAATCCGCAGGGTAAGGATGTTATCCAGAAGGGCGAGAACGGCAATGTCGGCGGCGACATCCGTTACGGCAACTATGGCGACTACAGCGGTCCTTCCGAGATCGTGGACGTGGTCTACAGGGGCAAGGGAATGTACTCAGCCCTCGACCGAAAAAGAGGAAGAGTCTTCACCTACGACAAGGAAGGAAATCTTCTCTATATCTTCGGTGGCGTCGGACTGCAGGACGGAACCTTCCAGACACCTGTTGCGATCGAACAGATCGGGGAAGAGGTCTTCATCCTCGATGCCGGACGAAATGTGATCATGAAATTCCGAGAGACCAACTACGGAAATCTGATCAACGAAGCTGTCGGACTCAGATTCGACGGAGACGAGAAACAGGCCATCGGCAAGTGGCAGGAGGTTCTCCGGCTGGATGAGAACAACGAACTTGCGAACAACGGCATCGGAAAGGCCTACCTCACGGCAGGTGATAACAAAAAGGCCATGCATTATTTCGAGCTCGGCATGAACAAAGAATACTATTCCATCGCGTTCAAACGCTACAGGAACATGATACTGGCCGAAAACCTCGGATGGATACTTACCGGAGCGATGGTTCTGATCGTCGCAGGGTTCATCTTTAAAAAGATAAAGAACAGAAAAAAGGGAATCGAAAGAGAGGAGGGACTGCTGTAGATGAAAAAACTTTTATCGAAAGATAAGTGGCTATACGCATTACATACAGTCAGTCATCCCGCAGACGGATTCTACGAGATCCGGCACAGAGACAGAGGCTCCGTAGCGGTGGCTCTGATCTTCGTTATCCTCTTCTCACTTGCGTGGTCCGTTAACCGGATTTCCGCAGGCTTCATCGTAAACGATATAGACCCGAGGGACGTAAACTCCCTCACAGAACTTATCACCGTGCTGCTGTTCTTCTTCCTGATCTGCGTCAGCAACTGGTCGATCACCTGTCTTATGGACGGGAAGGGAAGACTCAAAGACATCGTGATCGCGGTCGGATATTCCACCCTGCCGGCTACGGTAGGCATCCTGATCGGGACTGTGGTCAGCCGGTTTGTTTCTGAGGACGAGGCGGCATTTTATACCATGATCTGCGGAGTCGGGATAGCCTACACCCTGTTCATGATGCTTGTGGGGATCATGACGGTACACAACTTCACGCTCGGGAAGACTCTCATCACACTTTTCCTCACCGTGGTTGCCCTGCTGCTCATCATTTTTATCGTCCTCCTCATCGTGGATCTGGTCAATCAGTTTTACAGTTTCCTGCACAGCATATATCAGGAACTGCTTTTCCGGACATAAAAGAGAAGCCTACCACTTCATTGAAGTGTTTTGCCTAAAGGCCCGAAGCATTCCCGGCGGGAACAGCACGGGCAAGGAAACGCAGTCGGTTAAAGACCGACCGCGAGAGAGAAGCAAGAGGAGACAGCGCATGGCTAAGACAAAAGAACAGAATAAAGCGCTGAAGAAGCAGGATCTGAAGACGCGGCGGAAAAAAAGGAGCGGGTGGTTCCGTTATCTGCTCATAGCTCTTCTGGTGATCGGCGCAACATACCTTACCTATTACCTGATCCGCTACAGTTTCTATGACCACTACAGAGACTACCTGACGGATTACACAGTGGAGGAAGGGACCGACTTTAAGGCGGCGCCCGACAGTAACGTTTCGGTAGAAGGTTATGCTCTGGCAGCCGAGAGCGATTTTCTGAAGCTCTATGTCCAAACGGACACCGGCAACATCGCGGTATATGACAAGCGCAACGGTGAAACGGTCTACTCCAATCCCCCCGGGGCAGACGAGGACGGGATCGCAAATGTCACCAACAAGGCTTATCTGAAGAGTCAGCTGATCCTTGATTATTACAATACGCAGCGTATGGAGAACACCTTCGACTCCTACTCTCAGGCGGTACAGCTCGGACAGCTTAATGCACAGTCCATAAAGAACGGCGTAAGGATCATCTACACCTTCGGAGACACCACGGCAGCTACCGGTATCGTCCCCATCTACATCAACAAGGACGTTCTTGAAGATGTTCTCTCAAAGATGGACAGCGCCGCGGAAAAGTTCTCAAGGAAGAAATTCATCCAAAGCGACGAGGACGAGAATCTGATGGTCATGCTTGAGAACACCCAGAAAGGTGTGTCCCAGGTAAGACGCTTGAACGAATACTTTACGGCAGCGGGATGGACGAAGGAAGATTACGAGCGCGAGATGTCCGCAGTGGATGTCGAAGGCGCGGTGCCCATCACCTTCAAGGTCCCGATCGATTACACCATAAAGGACGACTACCTCGAAGCAAGCGTCTATATGAAGGGCGTTGAGGAGAACGGCGGAGGCGCGATCCATGATATTCAGATGCTGAATTTCTTCGGCGCGGCAGGAAAAGACGAGACGGGATACCTTCTCGTTCCGAACGGTTCCGGATCGATCATCGGCTTTAACAACGGCAAAGGAACCGCCCGCTCAGGAAATGATTATTCAGAATACATCTACGGCATCGACCCGATGGTCGCCGATTATACGGTCCGCGAGAAGACTCTGAGCGCAAAGCTCTCCCTCTTCGGAATATTCCGTGAGAACTCCGGGATCCTCGCAACCATCGAATCCGGCGCATCCTTAGCAAATGTTTCCGCGAGTGTTGCCGGAGACGTAAACGAATACAACAACGTGTACACCACGTTCATTCTCAGAGGAAACGACACTCTCGCGATGTTCGGTACTACGGGCAGCGAGGCAAAGCTTCCGATCGTCGAGACGGACTACTACGACACTCCGCTCACTGTGCGTTACACGCTCCTTACCGCAGAAAACCCCGGTTTCGCGGGTGCGGCCAACTACTACAGAGAACGGCTTATCCGCGAGGGACGTCTTAAAGCCTCCTCTTCAGAGACAGACGATATCAAGCTTTATTATGACGTGATCGGCGGTGTCGAGGAGACCAAATACTTCCTCGGGACTCAGTACAGAGGTCTTACCGCTATGACCACCTTTGAAGAGGCGGCACAGCTTGCAAACGACCTTAAAGCATCCGGCGTGACGAAACAGGTGATGAACCTGCAGGGCTGGAGCGGCGGAGGATACTACCATGACACTCTCGGAAAGATAAAGGTTCCGGGAAAGCTCGGCGGCGAAACCGGACTTGAAGAGCTTTCGGATGCGCTTCTCGCCCGGAACGGCACACTTTACGTAGACTGCGCATTCCAGAAGGTTTCCGAAGTGAGCGACAGGTATTCCGCTTCCAACGAAACCTCGCGTTATTACGGGACCGGATATATCGGTGAGTTCGGCGAAGTCCATCCCGCGACACTCAGACAGACCGCCAGCCTCGGCTATGATGAGAACATTTACTATCTCATCTCCCCGAAGTTCCTCGTCCGCTATACGGAGAATTTTGCGGAAAAGATCGGTGATATAGGCGTTTCGGGCATTTCCCTGAGAGACCTCGGGAACGAGCTTCATTCAGATAAGCGTCGGACCAATGTTATCAACCGCGAAGAGGCGTTACAGGTCGTAAAAGCTCAGCTCCAAAAGATGAAGGACACCGGCAAAAACGTGATGATCAACAGCGGAAATGATTACTCATTCACATATGCGGATGACATCCTTAACGCACCGCTCACGGACAATGCCTATCCCGTCGCAGACGCCGCGGTTCCTTTCTACGAGATGCTGATCCACGGGTGTATCGACTACTCCGGCACAGCGATCAACCTTAGTAACACTACGGACATCGATGAGATCATCCTCTCTCTTGTGGAACGGGGTGCTTCACCGCATTTCACCTTCACAAAGGAAGCATCGACACAGATGAAGATGACGGGACTCAACAAGTTTTATTCCACTTCCTATGACAGCTGGAAAGAGACGGCCGTTAAGATCTGGAACGGTGTAAACGATGCGCTCTCAAAGGTAAACGGCGCCTACATGACCGATTTCAGGCAGATTTCGGAAGGCGTCAGCGTCACGACCTACAGCAACGGAACAAAGATTTATGTAAACCATACAGACACCGCAGCGACTGCTGACCGGATCACGGTCGCAGCAAGGAGCTACGCGATCGGAGGGTGATATGGGGAAATTGAAGAAAAAAAACAGACTGACTCTTACCCGTAAGCGCTCTGCCAAGGGATTCCTGTTCATAGTCCCGTGGCTGATCGGATTCCTGTGTTTTTACCTGCGCAGTCTTTTCCAGACGGTACAGTTCTCCCTGTCAGAGCTGACTGTCTCACCGGGCGGAGGCTATACGCTCGACTTTGTCGGACTTGACAATTTCATATATGCATTCCGTGCACACGGTACCTTCAAGCAGGTACTGACGACATCGGTTGTGAACATGCTCGTCGATGTGCCCCTCATCACCTTCTTCAGTCTGATGCTCGCGATGCTTCTCAACAAGAAGTTCAGGGGACGCACACTGATGCGCGCGATCTTTTTCCTGCCGGTCATCATAAACTCCGAAGCGATCCTCTCCGCCATGAAGGTCGTGGCGAGCATGATGGTGGGCGGCCTCTCCTCTGCGGGGGCAGAGGTTTCCGAAGCGGCAAGCTCAGGTGTGAGCATCGGGTATTACATAGGGATGTTTTCAAACCTCGGACTTCCGAGCAGTCTCATCGATTATGTGGTCGGCGCGGTAGGGAGGATAAGTAATATCATCAATGCCTCCGGTGTTCAGATCATCATATTTATCGCAGCGCTGCAGTCCATCCCGGGTTCGATGTACGAAGTGGCAAAGATCGAGGGCGCTACCGCATATGAGACATTCTGGAAGGTCACCTTCCCGATGGTCATGCCTCACATCATAACCGTTGTGGTCTACACGGTAGTCGACAGCTTCATCAATTCGGATGTTGTAACGCTCGCATATAACACAGCGTTTTCCGAGAAAAACTACGGCTTAAGTTCGACTTTCTCGCTGGTATCCACGCTGATCACCTGCGGAATACTGGCACTCGTCGTCCGTTACATACAAAAACGAACATTCTACTATAACTGAAAAACCCGACACACGGGTCCCGTGCCGGGCTTAAAGGCCTCTTTGGTCCCCTTCGGGAACGAAGCGGCAAGTGAATATAAGCGTTAAAAAACGCTCTTAAAAGGAGGTGGTGACCATGGGAATGGATAAAGCTGCAGAGGAAGCGAAGAATAACACAACCGAAAAGAAAGCAGCGGACACAGAGCTTGTCACCGTTAATCCGAGAGGCTTCCGGTTCAAAAGGATAGATGGGAACACCAAAAGCCGGATCATTGACACTTTCAAGAGCTTCGTGCTCGGACTCGGACGCTGGGTGATCCTGATCGGCGTAGCCTATGTGATCATAGGCCCCGTGCTCGGCATCATTTCAAGGTCGTTCTTCTCCGATGCGGACAACTACAACACGATGGTCTATATGATCCCGCAGTCGCCCACGTTTGAGAGATACGAGATCGCATTTGATACGCTGAACTACTCTTCAACGGCACTCAGCACGATCCTCTACTCATTGACGCTCATGATGATCCAGGTGCTGATGTGTTCGATGGTGGGATACGGCTTCGCGAGATATGATTTCCCGCTCAAGAAGGCCCTCTTCGGCTGCGTCGTGGTCATGATCGTCATCCCCACTCACACGATCATGCTCCCGCTCTATATGACCTTCGCGAACTTCGATATCTTCGGCATCTTAAAGCTGATCACGGGCAGCAGCCCGAATCTCCTCGGAACTGTCTGGCCGATGTATATCCTTACCTTCTTCGCCTGCGGGCTGAGGTCGGGTCTGTACATATACATCTTCAACCAGTTCTTCCGGGGTCTTCCCAAAGAGATCGAGGAGGCCGCTTATGTGGACGGATGCGGCGTGTGGTACACCTACTTCAGGATCATGCTCCGTAACGCGATCCCGTCTGCCGTCACCGTAGCGATCTTTTCGCTCGTGTGGCAGTACAATGATACTTTTTATGCGAAGCTCTTCAACATCAGCGATTCAACGCTGCTGAGCAAGAGGATCGCATCACTCGCAAGTACGGTCGGGAATGTTTATAAGATCTACGACCCGAACATCCTGCAGCTTTACATGGATGCAGGCATCGTCCTGGTCATTCTCCCGCTCGTCATAATCTACATCGTTCTGCAAAAGCAGTTTATCGAGGGCGTTGAACGATCGGGTATCGTTGGCTAAACAATCAGATAATAAAATTGCAAAAGCAATCTTATTATACAGGAAACAAAGCAACAAAACACTTTTACAAAAAGAGGAGGAAAAAAAAGTGAAGAAAACAAAATTGGCAACCATAGTTCTGGTACTTGCCATGATGGTATCTTCTCTCGTTGCATGCGGAAGCTCTGCTGAAGAGCCCAAGACAGACGATCCCGTAGCCACAGAGACACCGTCAACGGCAGAAACAACGCCGAGTGTTGAGAAGGAAGAGACCACACCGGCTCCGGCAGCCACAGAGACACCGGCTCCGGCTGTTACACCGGAACCCGCAGTTACGCCCAGCATTGACTTTGAAGACGGCAATTTCGCCTTCGCCGCAGTCGATACCGGACGAGGGGGAGCAGACAATTCCACTCTTGAAGTGGTAGATTTTAACGGCTCCAAAGCACTCAAGGCAACGAACGTAGACGGCAAGAACATGTTCGTGGCATTCAATCTCTCCGCTATGCTCGGCGAGAAACTCGCAGAGGTTAAGGAGATCCGCATCGATCTCGGAACCGAGAACGCAGACAAGTTCGCTGCTTCGAGCGGACGTCTCTACTGCATGACCGGTGAGGACAACAAGGAAGTTAAGGGCAATGCGTGGTCCGTATACATCGAGACCTCAAATCCCAAGACCGCAAAGTTTGATGTAAGCGGTGTCGGCTTTATCGGAAACGGCGAGAACTACATTGTTCTCTCTAAGGAGACAGATACTTCCAAGACAGCTCCTTCGAATCTCCTGATCGACAATATCGCTTTCCTTGATGCGAGCGGCGCAACGATCGCTGCGGATTCCGCTGCCGAGTTCGGCAACCCCGCAGGCTTCGCAGCTGTAAACGACCGCAGCAACCTCTTTGCTCTGACAAAGACAGTTGAGTGGGAAGGCTACTCGGTATCCGCAGGTGCATGGGCACAGGCAGGCGTTCCTTTCACAGATAAGGTTCTCGAAGCTCTTGTTCCCGGCTCGGTTATCGAGATCGAGTACACATCCGAGACAGGCAACATGTGGATCGTTATGAACGAGTCCGCAGCAGGCTGGATGCGTGTCGGCGTAGGCGATGCGGACGGTTCGGGTCAGCAGTACGCATATGTGAACGGAAAGAAGAACATCGCACAGGTAACCTTCGAGCAGATCGCAGCTCAGTGCGGCGACGATGTCTCCACATGGGGCAGCCAGATCCAGTGCGAATCTGACGGTGCTTGGTCAGTTACAAGCGTTAAGGTCGGACAGAAGGCTCCCGCATATGCATTGACACACGCTGTTGATTTTGAAGGATATCAGGTTTCGGCAGGTGCATGGGCACAGGCAGGTATCCCCATGACAGATGCGGTCATCGCAGCTCTTGTACCCGGCTCAGTAGTAGAGATCAGCTACAAGTCAGAGTCAGGTAATATGTGGATCGTCATGAACGAAGCACAGGCAGGCTGGATGCGTGTCGGTGTCGGTGACGCAGACGGTTCCGGACAGGGCTATGCGGTCTGTGACGGCAGCAAGGCATATGTTACTTACGAAGATCTCGCTACATACTGCGGCGAAGACGTCTCCACTTGGGGATCGACAATGCAGTGCGAGTCTGACAGCGAATGGGAAGTTTACGGTATCCGCGTAGGTATGGGCGATGCATTCGCAGCTACCAACAGCCATATCGATCTCGGTGCTTCCGTATCGGCAGGTGCATGGGCACAGGCAGGCGTTGATCTGACCGAAGATCAGATCGCAGCACTCGTTCCCGGTTCGGTATTCGATGTTGAGTACACTTCCGAAACCGGCGAACTCTGGCTCGTATTCCCGGGCGCAGAGCAGGGCTGGACACGTGTCGGTGTCGGCGATTACGACGGATCGGGACAGGGCTACTCGAAGTTCGACGGCAGACATTGCCAGGTAACCTTTGAAGACATTGCACAGATCCTTGGCGAAGATACATCCAAGTGGGGAGCAACGGTTCAGTTCGAGGCATCCTCAGCATGGGCCGTAACATCCGCATCTATCGGTTATGTAAGATAAAAAGGAGGATAAATCAAACATGAAGATGTTAAAGAAGCTGACAGCCATGCTCCTGATCGGTGTCATGGTATTGAGTTTGGCAGCCTGCGGTTCTTCATCCGACGAAAAGACCGACGAAACGGGAAAGAGCGGAGAAACAACCACCTCAGAAGGCGACACAACCACCAAAACAGAAACCTCTGCCCCTGTGAAGGAACCCCGTCATGAGGGCGACACACCCCGTACCATCAAGATCGGTACCTGGTATGACATTTACTACGACAGCACTCACACCGATATCCATGACGATCCTTACGTATCGGACGAGGAGCTTGCTCAGAAGAACTTTGATGCTCTTAAGCGCGTTGAAGAGAAGTACAACGTACGTCTTGAGTATGTCAACCTTACATACGACGGCGTTCAGGAGTCCATCAACACCTCAGTGCTTGCAGGAAAGCCTGACTGCGACATCTACCTGACAGAGCCTTCATTCGGTATCCCCGCTGTAGCAAACGGCTATGCCACAAACCTTATGGATGTCCTTCCTGCGGATGCAGATATCCTCAATGAGCAGAACTACCTGAGAACCATCAACATCAACGGCCTTGACGGGATCTATTTCATGCTCCCCGTGGGCGGCGAGTCCGTTCCCGAAGCATCCTACGTTCTTTCGTTCAACAAGAAGATGCTTGATGATGCAGGTCTTGAAAACCCCAACGCTCTTTATGAGAGAGGCGAGTGGACATGGGACAAGTGGAGAGAGTACCTTATGAAGCTCACCAAGGACACAGACGGTGACGGTGTGACCGATGTCTACGGCTTCGGCTCACGTTATGACTGGCTCTTCGAGTACCTCAACATGTCCAACGGTACAAGTGTCGCTTCCGGAAAGACTGAGAACCTCAGCAGCAAGGAAGTCGGCGAGACACTTGAGTTCATTTACAACATGTACAATGTTGACCATATCGCAAATCCCTGGAACGAGGATGACTGGGATTACAACATGAGCGCTTATGTGAACGGAGAGGTAGCTTGCTGGTTCAACGCAGCCTGGATCGTAGACACAAACAAGGATTACGACAAGGGCCTTGAGGAGATCTGGTGCCCGATGCCCATCGGTCCTTCAGGAAACAAGGAAACCAACGCAAGAAAGAATTCCGCAAGCGGTGCCGCTTACATCATTCCTACCGGTGTTGAGGATCCTTACCTTGTTTACTGCGTATTCCGTGATTACAAAGACTACTACGGTGACGATTTCGAGCAGAGAGACTTTGTAAACGACTGGTGGCATGACAATGCGCTCACCGAGGACAACTACAATGTTATGTACTACTGCGGCGAGAAGACCGGTGTTGACCTTTGGAACGCTCTCGGTGTTGATTATCAGTTCCCTCTCCTTCTCAAGGGCGAGATGACTGCAGCACAGTTCCAGGAGACAAACAAGCAGCTTGTACAGAGCGCTCTGAACAATGTGTTCAAATGATCTTACCGGGTAAATGATCACAAATTAATCGGTTAAAAATGCGGGATAGCCTACGCTTCTTTTGTGTGGCGTGGGCTATTCCTGTAACCGACAGAAAAAAGGAGACCAGACAACATGTCAAAAGTTCAGATTTTAAACTGCGATCCGCTCCCGAATATCCCCTGGCAGGAAAGGCCCGAAGGGATAAAGGATGCACCGATCTGGAGATATAAAGAGAATCCGATCATCAACCGTAATCCCATCAAGGGTGTTGCGCGGATCTTCAACAGCGCGGTTGTTCCCTTCGAAGGAAAATATGTCGGAGTGTTCCGCGGCGAGCAGAGAAACGGTGTGTCCATGATCTACTTCGGTCGCAGCGAGGATGGTATCCACTGGGATTTTGAAGAGAACAAGATCCGGTTCGTAAACGAAGACGGAGAACCCTTCCAGCCGATATATGCGTATGATCCGAGACTGGTAAAGGTCGAGGATACATATTATACTATGTGGTGTCAGGATTTCTACGGCGCGTCCATCGGTCTTGCAAAGACAAAGGATTTCAAGACTTTCACGCGTCTCGAGAATCCCTTCATCCCGTTCAACCGTAATGCGGTGCTTTTCCCGCGTAAGGTGAACGGCAATTTCGTCATGCTGAGCCGCCCGTCGGACAGCGGCCATACCCCGTTCGGTGACATTTTCCTGTCCCAGAGCCCCGATCTTACTTATTGGGGCAAGCATCGTCATGTTATGGGACGAAGCTTCGAGTGGTGGGAGTCCTTAAAGATCGGCGGAGGTGCCGCTCCGATCGAGACGACCGAGGGATGGCTCCTCTTTTATCACGGCGTATCCGGTACATGCAACGGATATGTGTACTCGATCGGCGGCGCGATCCTTGATATCGACAATCCTTCCGTCGTTAAATACCGCTGCGAGAACTTCCTGCTCACACCGGAGGAATGGTATGAAGAGAGAGGCTTTGTCGGGAATGTAACCTTCCCTTGCGCTACGGTGCATGACCCCGTAACCGGACGTATCGCGCTTTACTACGGATGTGCAGACAGCTACGTCAGTCTGGCATTCACGGAAGTTGACGATATCGTGTCCTATATCAAGGAACACAGTGTTGTTCGCGGGGACGATACAGAAATAGGTATCAGATAACTATTGCTCATTTCCACGCAGGGAGACATGTATCGCGAGTTCGGTATGACAAGGAAGCTTTGGCGTAAATATTCTATTACCGGGAGGCCCACTATGCTAAAAACCTTTGATATCACTTACTGCGATGAAACCTCATGCTTCTCCCTGCAGACGGAGCATTCCACTTATATCATCGGCTCGGCCGACGGATATCTCGGTCATGTCTGTTTCGGCAGAAAGGTCCCCGACGGTTCGGGCCTGACTCTTCTGCGCAAAGATGAATACAGCTACATGAAGGGTGTACCCGGCGACAAATGTACCTTTATGGACGGATTCCCCTTTGAGTATCCGACGGAAGGGATCGGTGATTTCCGCCCCGGGTCGCTCGCAGTCAGAAACGCCCGGGGCTTCCTCGGTTGCGAGCTTAAACTTGCCGGTCACCGCATCTTTAACGGCAAGAAACCTCTCCCCGGTCTTCCTGCGACTTTCGGTACGGAAGACGACACAAAGTCTCTTGAGATAGATCTTAAGGACGAAACACTCGGCCTTTGCGTAACACTTTCCTACAGCATTTTCCGCGGACTTGACACTGTTGCCCGTTCTGTTACGGTAAGGAATGACGGAAGCGAATGCCTGCATCTTGAAAAAGTCTTGAGCGCATGTCTCGAACTTCCGTGGGAGAACCGCGAAATAGTCACTCTTTCCGGCAGCTGGGCGCGGGAGCGTTATATAGACAGACGCCCGATCGGACACGGACGTGTCGAGATCGGATCGAAGCGAGGAATCTCGAGCCATCAGGAGCATCCTTTCCTGGCTCTCGCCGCTGAAGACGCGTCGGAAACGGCGGGTGAAGTGATCGGTCTTTCTCTTGTATATTCCGGTAACTTTCTCGCTCAAGTCGAGCGCACGCAGCATGACATGCTCCGCGTCGGAATGGGCATTTCCGACTACAACTTCTCGTGGACGCTGCAGCCCGGGGAATCTTTTACCGCCCCCGAGGTCGTGATCGTTCATTCTTCGGAAGGTTTCGGTGCGATGAGCAGAACATTCCACGATACATTCAGGGGGCATCTCATCCGGAGTCCTTATCTGCATAAAAAGAGGCCTATACTCATCAATAACTGGGAAGCGACGTATTTTGATTTCAACATTGAAAAGCTCCTTCAAATAGCCCGTACTGCGAAATCAGCCGGTATAGAGATGCTTGTCATGGACGACGGTTGGTTCGGACATCGCAACAGCGATAACTGCTCTCTCGGTGACTGGACGGAAGTCAACGAGGAAAAGCTCCCGGGTGGTCTTAAGGCACTTGCGGACGCGGTAAATGAGATCGGCATGGACCTCGGTATCTGGATGGAGCCCGAAATGGTGAGCCCCGACTCCGATCTTTACCGTGCACATCCCGACTGGGTGATCAAGATTCCGGGACGCGAGCCGTCGCTTTGCCGTACTCAGCTGGTCCTCGACCTTACACGCAGGGAAGTTAGGGATCACATTTTTAACAGCATCTCTCAGGTTCTGAAAAGCGCGAACATCCGCTATTTAAAATGGGACATGAACAGGCCTCTCACTGATGTCGGGAGCATGACGACCCCGGGAGGCGAGATCATGCACCGCTATATGCTGGGTGTTTATGAGCTTCAGGGTCGGCTTACGACAGAATTCCCCGATCTTCTTCTCGAGAACTGCTCGAGCGGAGGCGCAAGGTTCGATCCGGGCATGCTTTATTACTGCCCGCAGATCTGGTGCTCGGACGATACGGATGCCATGGAAAGGCTTCCAATCCAGGAAGGAACCGCGCTCATCTACCCTCTTTCGGCGATCGGCGCGCATGTCAGCATCTGTCCAAACCACGTTGTCGGACGGACCACCGACCTTTATACGCGTGGTGTAGTGGCTCTTTCGGGGACCTTCGGCTATGAAATGGATATAACAAAGATGTCCGACGAGGAGCTTGATCTGATCCGTGACCAGGTCAAAATGTACCACCGCTATAACGACCTTGTACGCGAGGGTGACCTCTATCGCATAAAGGGAACCTCTCCCCTTTATAAAAACCAAAACAACCGTATGTCCGTTGCATGGATGTGTGTGGCAAAGGATAAGTCGGAAGCGCTTCTTTCCTATGTACAGATCCGCGGCGGCGCGAACTTGAGATCGGAGGTTCTCTGTCTTCAGGGACTCGATCCGGAAGGAACATATGCGTCAGATGACGGAAAGACTTTTTCCGGAGCGGAACTTATGAATACAGGATTCGTTACGGACAGACTATGGGGCGATGGGAAAGCGCAGATTTACCACCTTACGTACAGGAACCAATTCGAAGCGTGACACAACTAAAGTTCGGAGTTCGGAAGACGCGATGTTTCCTTCGGAAATAAGTAAAATCCGAACATCGCAGACAGAGGAAGAAAACACCGGAAAAAGGAAAAGACAAACTATGAATAAATACTCAGCATATCAGGAACCCGCCGAAACGATCCGTTTTCAGGGAAGGGTTCTTCGCGACCGCGATATGGTCGTAATGGGTTATACAAACAGCAGCTTTACGATCCGTGCGTCGGCAAGCTGTGTCCGGGCGGTACTGAGGACCGGAGAGAACGATCCGATCAACGCTCCGGGTCTCAGGGTTTATGTGGATGACATCGCGACACGCGAGATCGTCCTCAGCGGTACGGAGACAGACGTTCTTCTGGCCGAATTTCCGAAAAAAGAGGAACACGTGATACGCGTTGTAAAGATCACCGAAGCGGCGATGTCGTTCGTCGGCGTTGTTTCGGTCGAAGTGGACGGAGAGCTTCTTGCAGTCCCTGAGGATACAAGGACGAAGGCTCTTTTCATCGGCGATTCGATCACCTGCGGATATGGTGTCCTCGCTGCGCCGGAAGCGGAATATACCATCCGCGACGAGGACGGTGAGCTCAGCTACTCAGCCTTCCTTGCAAAGGACATGAAATGGAACGCGGAATGGGTCAGCGTGTCGGGACACGGTATGTTCGTTGATTATAAGGGTGACGAGGAAGACATCCTTCCGAGAGAATTTCCTTATACAAACTGGTTCTACAGCAAGGAGATGAGAGAGGATTACTCACGTTTCAAGCCGGAGTGGATCATCATCAATCTTGGGACGAACGATCAGGGCAGCTTTGAAAAGCCTTATTACCTTGCCGGGTTTAAGAGCAGGTACGAGAGCTTCCTCTGCACGCTTCGCATAGCATATCCGGATGCAAAGATCATCTGCGTCCTCGGAACACTTGCACCCGGTATCTTCCCGTATGTCCGCGAGGTCGTTGACCGCGTGTGTGCCGCCGGGATGAAGGATGTCTACGCTCTGGAGCTTCCCTTCCATGACGTCGAAAATGACGGCATGGCAGCGGGGCATCCTACTGCCGTAACACATGCCAAAGACGCAAAGCGGATCGAAGAGTTTATCCGCACCGTAATGCCGGAATTATGATCCGTACGGCAGTTTAAGACTGCGATTTTGACTGCGATTTTGACGGCAATTTATGACTGCGATTTTGACTGCGATTTATGACTGTGATTCAATACGGCAGTTTAAGAAATAAAATTTTGTAATATCCCGGGGGAGGATCTCATTTTGAGACTTGCAGCTATATTTTCGGAATCCATGGTACTTCAGCGCGACAAAGAAGTACATGTCTTTGGTGAAACAGAGAAACAGACCGTTATTAAGATCACGATCGACAACATCTCTGTGGAAAAGGAAGTGTCCGCAGGGAAATTTGTGATCGATCTTCCGGCACATCCCGCCGGAGGACCCTATACAATGACCGTAACAGACACTTCGGATCCGGGCAGCACAAAAGAGATCCGTGACGTATATTACGGAGAAGTCTGGATCGACAACGGTCAGTCAAACATCGAATTTGAGATACAGAATGCGCGCGGCGGGACCGAAGAACTTTCGTCCGCCGACCTTCCACTCATCAGGTATTTTAAGTGCATCAAAACTCCCGTGATCGATGACGATGTCCTTCTCGCAGAGCAGAACCAAAGCTGGACACCGCTAACAGACGGCCGGTTCCGTGACATGTCCGGCGTGGCTTATTTCTTCGCGAAGAAGCTTCATGCGGATCTTTCGGTTCCGATCGGAATGGTGGACTGCTATCAGGGTGGCTCCTCGATATCATGCTGGCTCGATGAAGAGCGCCTGTCGGCACATCCCGAAGGACGTGTCTATATCGATGCATTCGAGAAAGCGATAGAAGGGCAGACACAGGAAGATTATGACCGTAATCTTCGCACATATAACCGTATGGTCGAAGATTACAAAGAGAAAGCCCGCACAGCGAAAGAAAAGAACCCGTACATAACTCCGGAGGAACTCTCCGCAGTGGCAGGTGACTTCCCCTGGCCGCCTCCGATGGGACTTGAATCAACTTTTCGCCCGAGCGGGCTTTACCATACGATGCTTGAGAGGATCATGCCGTACACCGCGCGCGGGATCCTCTACTATCAGGGTGAAGAGGATTCGGAGAAAGCATCGGGGTACAGTGCATTGCTCAGAGAGCTGATCGACGAGTTCCGGGCAGGTTTTTCGGAGGATGATCTTCCTGTCGTCATCCTGCAGCTTCCGATGTTCTTAGAGAGAAATAAAGAGGATAAGCGAGAATGGGCACATCTGCGTGAGGCGCAGGCAAAGACCGTGGCCGAAACCGACGGCACATACCTCATCCCGCTGATCGACCTCGGCGAGTACGGTAATGTTCATCCCGAAGACAAGAAGACACCGGGAGAAAGAACAGAGACCGAGGTCCTGTACGAAGTCTATAAAGATGCGGACGCAGGCAGCCCGCACGCTGAGTTTGACTATACCGAAGAGAGCGTGAAGAGTATAACGCCCGGCAAAAGTATCGTTATTCATTTTAAGAACACTCTCGGGAAGCTGATCCTTAGGGAAAATGAGCTGAGTGATCTTCGTAAGGAAGGGGAGCTTGGGAGTATCTGTAAGGAAAATGAACCCGGGCGTGCAAGTAGGGGAACGGAAGGATTTGCCGGACATATCTACGGTTTTGAGGTCAGGCTTGCAGGCGGGGAGGACTATCTTGTCCCCGAAGCAAAGATCGAAGGGGATACCGTGATCCTCACGGCAGACGGTCCGATAGAAGAGATCCGCTACGGGTTCTTTGATTACGGCAAGGTGAACCTTTATAACGCTGCCGGACTGCCGGTTGCACCGTTTCGGTATGTGAATTATTGAGGGATGACCCACCGGGACGGGGGTTGTGATGACCCACCGGGGACGGGGGTTGGTGGACCATTGGGGTACATGGTCCACAACCCCCGTCCCCGGTGGGTCATCACAACCCCCGTCCCCGGTGGGTCATCCCCTTTGCATACATGCTCTTGTGTTTACGAAGTTTGTTGATATAATGGTATGAGGGTGGAGATCGTTTCGCTGATCGAAGGGAGAAATCATGAAACTTGTTGATCTGAAGTGTCCGAACTGCAACAGCACGCTTGAACAAGAGGGGGAGAATCTTGTTTGTCCTTCGTGCGGTGCGGTTTTCGCGATCGATTATGATGATTCTGATGTTGAGCGCGAGCGCATAAAGACCGAGGCTGAGCTCGAAGAGAAGCGCCGTGAGCACGAGAAAGAGATGCTCGAGCGGGAGTTCGAGCTTCGCGAGCAGGCCGAGATCAGGGCTGAGAAGAGGCAAGCCGGGACCGGGCATAAGTACGTCAACGGCAAGGCCGGCTGGGCTATTCTGATCGCGCTCCTCATAATCGGATGTTTCTCTTCGTATTTTGTTACCCAAAAGATTCAAAAGCAGAATGACGCTGCGGTGCAAGCCGAACAACAGAATAAGCCGACTGCCACTCCGAGACCGACTGCCACGCCCACTCCGACACCGAATTACTCGGTGACCCCGGAGGATATTGCTGCGCAGTTTGATGATTTCATCGAGTCCGGCAAGAACGCCCAGATGAAGGATACGGACTGCGGGGAATGGGACAGCGTGGGGCCCATATACGTTTATGACAAAAAATCTGTCGAATTCATCGACGCCTATATCGTCACCGACATTCCCGATGTAGCGATACAAAAGTCAAACAGGCTCGTGGTCTTTTATAAGATCGTTTGGGAGCACGAGACCAAAGGCGAGAAGATCTGCTACGACGCCGTGTATTTCGAGGGTCTGAAGCCGAATCCGAACGGCGGTGTCATAAGCGATTTCAGCGCAAAAACCATCTTCAGGAGCCAGGCAGGCTGGGGCTGGCCGTTCGCCGAGAGCTTCGAGGACTACGACCAGTGCTACCGCGAGAACGTGACCGCACTTGGCGGCAAGGTGAGTGAAGTGAAGTAGGGTAGACACGGGGATGACCCCCGTCCCCGGTGGGTCACCACACAGTTGACAAACAGT
>JAEEGF011965267.1_pt1 | contig 33387 bp, 25 predicted proteins | sample 9134171 | NCBI WGS metagenome assembly JAEEGF01 (sample SAMN16246542, study PRJNA631951) | gut metagenome | biome: gut microbiome; feature: rumen; material: AP-attached | host: Bos | place: Iran: Karaj | collected 2018-10
GAAGAAATTCCTGGAGGAAGCAAGCAAAAATGAGGAACTGAAAACAAAACTTGCGGCTTTGACCGACAAGGATACTGCCGTGGAAAAGGCAATTGAGATTGGAAAAGAGTATGGCTTTAACTTGACCGCTGAGGATTTTGAGACAACAGATGGAGCAGAGTTATCTTTCGATGAACTTGAGCAGGTTGCAGGTGGTTGGTGCCATTATGCAGCATCTGGTGGTCTTAAATATCCATGTCCATGTTCAATAGTTGGTCAAGGATTGCTTCATTGATCGTTGTCTTGGTGGGGCAAACTGAGCTGGTTTTTGTTTGCAATTAAGCGTATTTTTTGTTACAATAAAGCATAGGGTAGCAAATATTTTTTATGGGGTAAACAGTTATGAATAAATGGAGAATGCTTAATTGCATTGTGCCTGATCGCACTGCGTGGCGCTGCGATGCAGGGGGAGGGGAGACGCTTAGCTGTCTTCATGAATATGCTTTTGAATAATAGCCAGATCTGACGGTATTTTTATGTCTGTCAGGTTTGGCTTATTTTGTATTTATATGACGCATGCGTCGGATCGATCAAAGGAGGGGAGTTAACACATGGAAAATCAACAGAATGGTAAACAGCTTTATAGAAAACAGGTAATGGACAGATTGTCATCACCGGAGAAGCTGAATGATTATCTTAAGGTTACAAGTCCTGCAGTATGGGTTGCTCTTACGGCAATTATACTTATAATCGCGGGAGCTGTTGTATGGGGCATCACAACGTACATACATAGTGCCGCCAAGGGTACCGCGGAGGTGAAGGATGGCAAGCTTGTTGTGGTTTTTGATGATCTGTCGCAGGCTTCAAATGTGAAAGAGGGTCTTACTGTAAAGGTTGGCGGAACAAGTTCCACAATAACCAGCGTAGGCATGAATCAGGAAGGAAAGATAATCGCTGTAGCTGATACAACACTTGCAGATGGCACATATACTGCAGAGGTTCGCTACAAAACAACACAGCTGATAAAACTGATATTTAACTGATGGGGGAATATAAGATGAGTACGAAGCAGATACAGCCTGTCGCAAAAGGGCGAGCCAAGGTTCCTGTTATCATGCAGATGGAAGCTCTCGAATGTGGCGCGGCATCACTTGCAATGGTGCTTGCTTATTATAAAAAATGGGTACCGCTCGAGCAGGTCAGAGTTGACTGCGGTGTATCTCGTGACGGTTCCAATGCACTGAATGTGCTTAAGGCAGCACGAAATTACGGTCTTGAGGCGAAGGGTTATCGTTATGAACCGGAGAAGCTGAAGAAGGAAGGTACATTTCCGTGTATTATACACTGGAATTTTAATCATTTTGTTGTTCTTAAAGGTTTCAAGGGGAAATATGCATATATAAACGATCCTGCAAAGGGTGATGTTAAAATACCGATGGAGGAGTTTGATCGTTCTTTTACGGGTATATGTCTCATTTTCAAGCCTACTGATAGATTTGAACAGAGCGGACAGAGAAAGAGCACACTTGAATTTGCCAAAAAACGTTTGAGAGGGGCTGGTATGGCGGTAGGATTTGTCGTGCTGTCAACGATAATCCTGTATTGTTTTGAAATGATCAATCCCGCATTTTCAAGGTTCTTCATGGATCGCCTTCTGACAGGAGAAAACGGAGATGAGTTAAGACCATTTATCACCATTCTGTCGATAGCTGCTGTTATACAGATATTTGTCGCATGTATGCAGGCCGTCTACATGAATAAGATAAGCGGAAAGATGGATATCGTGGGTAGCAGCACTTTTCTCTGGAAGGTTCTCAGGATGCCGATGGAGTTTTTTACACAACGAATAGCCGGCGATATCATGCAGCGTCAGATGACCAATGCTACCATAGCAACAACAGTCATCAAAACACTTGTACCGCTTGTGTTAAATACGCTGATGCTCGTATTTTACCTGGTGTTCATGTTAAGATACAGCGTTTTGCTTACATTTGTGGGTGTTGCCGTAATCGTGCTTAATCTGGGGCTGTCAAGGATGATATCGAGGAAACGTGTAAATATCACCCGTGTACAGAAACGTGATTCAGGCAAACTTTCGTCAACAACAGTTTCGGGAATTCAGATGATAGAAACGATCAAGGCCAGCGGAGCAGAGAACGGTTTCTTTCAGACCTGGGCAGGATATCAGGCATCGGTTAATGCTCAGACGGTAAAGTTTGCAAAGCTTAATCAATATCTTGGCGTTATTCCCAATTTCCTTATAACTCTTGCAAACTCCACGGTTCTTGTACTTGGTGTCTGGCTTGCTATGGAGGGTGAATTCACGATTGGTATGATCATGACATTTCAGGGATTTATGTCAGCCTTTATGACCCCGGCACAGACTCTGATCACTGCAGGACAGACCATTCAGGAAATGCGTACCGACATGGAACGTGTAGAGGATGTAATGCAGTATCCTGTGGATGAATTATTCAGAGATGAACCGCTCAGTGACGACGAGAATTACGCAAAACTTTCAGGAAATGTGGAGTTGAAGAATATAACCTTCGGTTACTCAAGACTGGCACCGCCACTCATTGAGAATTTTTCAATGAAGATGAAAACGGGCAGCCGTGTAGCGCTTGTCGGAACATCGGGATGCGGCAAGTCAACACTGTCAAAACTGATTTCGGGATTGTATAAGCCATGGAGCGGCGAGATACTTTTTGACGGTAAGAAGATAAATGAGATCGAAAGAAGTGTATTTACAGGCTCCGTTGCTGTTGTTGATCAGGATATCATTCTCTTTGAGGATACGATCGCAAACAACATCAAGATGTGGAACAACACAATAGAAGATTACGAGGTTATCCTCGCTGCCAAGGATGCGCAGATCTATGACGATATCATGAAGCGTGACGGCGGTTTTTACGGAAAACTTATCGAGGGCGGTAAGGATCTTTCCGGGGGTCAGAGACAGAGACTCGAGATCGCAAGAGTGCTTGCTATGGATCCTTCGATCATCATCATGGATGAAGCCACCAGTGCTTTGGACGCGAAGACGGAGTTCGAGCTTGTACAGGCAGTTAAGGACAGAGGTATAACCTGTATAGTTATTGCTCACAGGCTATCAACCATAAGAGACTGTGATGAGATCATCGTACTTGACAAGGGCAAGGTGGTTGAACGCGGTACGCATGATGAGCTTTATGCAAAGGGCGGCTTCTATGCCGAGCTTATATCAAACGATTAAGGAGGCTGTGGTATGGGTTGGTTTGACGAGCAAATACGCCAGGCAAAAAAGAATGACCAGGATGTATTTGAAGAAGCTATCTTACGTATGGCCTCAGTCGTGCTTGGGAAAAATGCGGGTGAAATGAATGACAGCCGCATTGTGACAAAAGAGACCATAGACGAAATTTTAAAATACTATCATTATAAACCGGTTGAAATTCCGGATATGATAACTGATCCTGACGAACAGCTTGAATACTGCCTGCGGCCACATGGAATCATGCGCAGGAAGGTAGAACTGAAAAAGGGCTGGTACAAGGATTCCTACGGACCGCTGATGGCATTCAGGAATGAAGATGACATGCCGGTAGCATTGTTTCCTAAGTCTGTTTCGGGATACTGGTACAAGGATCCGGAAACCGGGAAACGCATTACGATCAACAAGAAAAACCAAGGTGAGTTTGCGGAGGATGCGATATGCTTCTATCGTCCTCTGCCACTCAGAAAGCTTGATACATCAGATTTATTTGTATTTATGAAAAACTGCTTTTCGGTATCTGACTGGGTACTGCTCATTGCAATGGCAGGAGTATTTACCGCAGTCGGTATGATGATGCCGTACATCACAAGACTCCTCACGGGTTTTGTACTCAGAAGCGGTAAAAATGCAATTTTGATCGGAACAGCAGTATTTATACTGTCGGTAATAATCTCAAAGGAACTGGTTAATGCTGTTTATGGACTGGCGGTGACAAGAATGCAATCAAAGGCATCACTGTCCATCGAGTCGGCCGTGATGATGAGACTGCTGAATCTTCCGGCAGAATTCTTCCGTCAATATACCGCAGGAGAACTTGCCTCGCGTTTTCAGGCGATAACCCAGCTTTGTCAGCTGATGATCGGAAATGTGCTTTCTATGGGCCTTATTGCGGTTTTTTCTCTGGCGTACATGTATCAGGTGTTTCACTATGCTTCCGGGCTGCTGCTTCCAGCACTGCTCATTATCCTTATGACGGTTGTAATAAACCTTATGGCGGCAAATAAGCAGCAGAAGGTTACGGCAAAGGTTATGGAACAGCAGGCTAAAACAAGCGGTATATCCTATGCACTTATCTGCGGTATACAGAAGGTAAAACTGGCAGGCGCTGAAAAGAGAGCGTTTGCACGATGGGCAAATGAATATGCCAAGCAGACGGATACGAACTACAATGCGCCACTTTTGGTTTTGATCAGTAGTGCGCTTACTAAAGCAGTTACTCTGATCGGAACGATAGTTCTTTACTATTTTGCTGTTAAGACAAATGTTGAGCCATCGAAATATATAGCATTTAATTCTGCATTTGGATTGATTACAGGTGCCTTTGCATCTATTGCAGGCGTGACACTTATGGTGGCACAGATCAAACCTATCGTTGACATGATCAAACCTATCCTCAGCGCAGAACCTGAATCTGCCGACAACAAGATGATGGTAAATGCTATTTCGGGTGGGATAGAGCTTTCAAATGTATATTTCCGCTATAAAGAGAACATGCCTTATGTGGTTGATGGCATGAGTCTTAAGATAATGCCGGGAGAGTATATCGCAATCGTAGGAACCACCGGCTGTGGCAAGTCAACTTTGATGAGACTTCTTCTCGGTTTTGAAACACCTGAGAGAGGAGCTATCTACTACGACGGTAAGGATATGTCCAAGCTTGATCTGAAGTCACTCAGACGACGGATAGGAGCTGTTACACAGGACGGCGGCCTGTTCCAGGGAAGTATATATTCAAATATCACGATATCGGCACCGCAGCTCACGCAGGATGAGGCGTGGAAAGCTGCTGAGATCGCAGGGATCGCAGATGATATACGGAATATGCCGATGGGTATGCATTCAATGATATCCGAGGGGCAGGGCGGTATATCCGGAGGACAGAAGCAAAGGCTTATGATAGCAAGAGCGATCGCTCCAAAGCCGAATCTTCTCATGTTTGATGAAGCTACTTCGGCTCTTGATAACAAGACTCAGAAGCAGGTTTCAGAGGCGCTTGACAAGATGAAGTGTACTCGTATTGTAATCGCTCACAGATTATCAACCATCAAAAACTGTGACCGCATCCTGATGCTGGACAAGGGTAAGATCATAGAAGACGGTACCTATGATGAACTGATAGCTATGAATGGAAGATTTGCCGAACTTGTCGAAAGACAGAGGCTTGATGCTTAAATAGATATAAAAACTGATCATTCAGGGAGGTAAAAAAATGGAAGTAAATATGACAAGAAATGATAAGGAACTCATTGCTGTGGTAGAGGGAAGGCTCGATACCATGACTTCTCCGGAGCTGGAGGATAAGCTTATGCCTGTTCTTGCCGAGACCGAAAAACTGGTATTTGACTTTGCAAATCTCGAGTATGTCAGCAGTGCCGGTCTGAGGGTTCTCATGGCAACATTTAAGGTTATGAAGGGCAAGGGAGGCAGCATGGTGATCAGAAATGTCACTCCTAAGGTTAAGGAGGTATTCATGGTCACCGGTCTTATCAATGGCTTCGATTTCGAGTAGTTAATATAACGTAAAACAGGAGGAGCCATATGGTCAATGAACTTAAGATAGAAGCGAAAAAAGAGAATTTCGAAAAAGTGTTGGCCTTTGTGGACGAAGCATTGGAAAAAGCGGGAGTTCCGTATGAGGTACAGCTCTCTGTGGAAATGGCGATCGAAGAGATATATTTGAATATTGTCTACTATGCATATGCCCAAAAGGATGGAGATGCAATAATCCTCGCAGATATTAATGAGAAAGACAAAATTCTGACTCTGACATTTATTGATGAGGGACCGGAGTATAATCCTCTTCTTAAAGAAGACCCGGATACAACAATGGATATTATGGACAGACCGATCGGAGGCCTCGGAATCCTTATGGTCAAGAAAATGATGGATGATGTAGCCTACTGCAGAGAAAACGGCGAGAATCATCTGACGATAAAAAAAGGGTGGTGACTTGATGGAAAGTACCGATAAAAAACCACGCAGGCTTTTGATACAGGTCTCTCTTATGACGGTTGTCATATTTGCGGCAACATTGCTGTATATGGTGATTTCCGATTATCTGATCACGAAGCGTTCATATCTTAAAGCCAAGCAGGAAATGATCGATCGCGATCTGGAAAATATGGAGAAGAATCTGGATGATGATAATAATGAATGGCTGTTGCCTTTCATTATGGAAAATGCAGATGAACTCCTAAAGGGATTATCTGCTGAAGAGAAGGAGGTTCGTAATTCCGAAAGATATGCTGAGCTTTCGGCACAGTTCTATATGGGAGGGGTTATTGATCCGGAGGAACTCAGTAAGGCAGAAAAAATGCTGTTCGCACATTCAAGTCTGTCAATCAGTGTATACATACTTAACGCCGTAAATGAAGTTGGTTATGAAAACGTATGTCTTATGGATTTCGTCGACGAGAATGAGGCATTTTACTATCTGGACAGTAATAGTGTGGATGTGGTCAACGGATTACTGGATGAGACACAGACCCATGATGAGACTCTGGGATCCGATATGCTTCATAAGATCAGCTATCCTGCATCTAAACACAGCGCAGTTAAGGAAATCCTTAAGGACAAAGCTTCAGGGATCAAGAAAACCTATTATGAGCTATATCATGATACCGATAATGACAAGAATTATTATATAGGCTACATGCCATATGTAAAGAATGGAAAGGTAATATGCTATTTCTGTCTGAAGTATGACTGGAGTGATTTCCACAGCGAGCTTATAGGGCATTTGCAAAAATCTGTGCTGATAGGACTCTCGGTTCTGCTGGTTCTCAATTTCCTGCTGCTGATATATCTGTATACGAAAGCAATCAAACCTGCGCAGAAGGTGAAGGATGGGGTTCAGGCGTATATGAAGGATAAGGATAGTGCCGCAGTATGCGAGAAGATGAAAACCATCAGAACAAGGAATGAGATCGGCATACTTGCGGGGAGCTTCTCGGATCTGGCTATGGAGATCGACAGATATACCAATGATGTCATGAGGCTGACCGATGAGAAGGCAAGGATCAGTACAGAGCTTGACCTTGCAACCACTATTCAGGCAGATATGCTGCCGAGTATATTTCCGGCATTTCCGGACCGTGAAGAATTTGATCTGTATGCATCCATGACGCCGGCGAAAGAAGTTGGAGGAGACTTTTATGACTTCTTTCTGATCGACGATGATCATCTCGGTATGGTAATAGCGGATGTTTCAGGTAAGGGAATTCCTGCTGCAATGTTTATGATGTTCTGCAAGAATGTTGTGGCCAATAATGCCAAGCTGGGCAATTCCCCTGCAAATGCTCTGAATAATGCAAATAAAACTATTTGCGCAAACAACAGTAAGAACATGTTTGTAACAGTCTGGCTCGGAATACTTGAGATATCAACGGGACATCTCACCGCGGCCAATGCCGGACATGAATACCCGATGCTTAAACAGGGCGATAGTTTCACACTTTTCAAGGATAAACATGGTATGCCGGTAGGATTCATGGATATTATCACCTATCAGGAATATGAGCTGGATCTTAAGCCGGGAGACAAGTTATTTGTTTATACGGATGGTGTTCCAGAAGCGACAGCAGAGGATAAAGAAATGTTTGGTACTGACAGAACTCTTGAGGTGCTCAATAAAAATCCTGATGCTACGCCACAGCAGATGCTTGAGAATGTAAAGGAGGGGGTAGATGCCTTTGTCAAAGATGCAGAGCAGTTTGATGATCTGACAATGCTGGCAATAGAGTACAAAGGAAAGAAGTTGAAAAAACTATAAACAGTAAAAGGGAGGGAATACAAAATGAATGAAAGGATAAAAGAGTTATTTACCGAAATTGAAAAGAATCCGGAATTAAAGAAAAAACTGCAAGCTCTTCCGGACGAGGATGCTTCTAAGGACAAGGCTATCGAAATCGCGAAGGAGTATGGCTTTGTTCTTACAAGAGAGGATCTTGAAGGCGATATAAATGGAGAGATCTCGAACGAAGAGCTTATGATGGTTGCCGGCGGGCTTAGAATGGAGGATTATGCCAGGGATGCATCCGGCAGTGGTATAATTCTTAGTGCAATAAGAAAGGCATTAAATTGATTGCCCAGACAGGAGATAACATAGAGAGAAAGAGCGAGAAGAATATGAGTATGACTGCCACTGATGAGGCCGGGCTTATTGGCTCTCTTGCCACAGTAGCAACTGTCGGTGCATTATCATTATCATTATCGGCAATGTGAAATAAACAGGGAAATAAATGAAACAGAATGAATTCTACGATTATATATCCGATCATGGTCCGCTTGGTTTTCTGGATATTAAAGCCGGGCAGATTGTAAGTGATCTGATAGAGAAGAATCCGGGCATAAAATCATTTCTTACGGATGATTTGACTGCCGGTATGAGAAGATCATACAAGGAGCGGATGGTACCGATTTATCTGCGTACGGTAGGTGAACAGCTCCTTCAGAATATGCGTAGATTAGATCCCTTTGGAGCGATAGATCCCACAAAGGCAGAGAATGAAGTTGTATACCGGGCTATGGAGGAAGTGAAAGAAACCTTCGTCGAGGGATATTTTGACAAAAACCTTCCTCTCTCAGTCCCGTTTTATGAAGTGATGACAGAAAACTTCAGGGATAGTCAGGATGATTTCATTAAGGATTTTCTTGCCAATAAACAGAAGATAGAGAAGCAGCTACTAGGTGGAAAAAAGATCAATCGTATCATGGGATATATTGGCGGCGGTGGAGACTCACATCGCCATGGCAGATCGGTATTCGGGATAAAAACTGATGCAGGCAGCTTTTTCTATAAGCCTCATGACTGTAAGCTGGATAAGCTTTATCATACACTTATAAGTGAGCTGTTCAATGACTGTACAGCTGCAGCAGACTGTGTGACCGGTGATGGATGTGGCTTTGTATCGGAATTACGGATAAAGGAAACGGAGCAGCAGGGTGATATCAGAACCTATTATCATAATTTCGGAATTCTGACGGCACTTTTTTATGGGATAGGTGCAGTTGATATGCATTTTGATAATATTATACCGGCAGGGGTGAGACCGTGTGCCATTGATCTTGAAACAATGTTCAAGCCGGAATTAAGAAGCTTCTCCAAAAAGGGTGTCACAAGAAAGAAGGCAGATTCACGGACGAATTCATTTGCATATACAGTATTACGCACCATGGTATTACCACGGTACACAAGAAAAACAGGGATCATATCACCGTTATATCATAGTTTTACGGGTTCCGGACATCTTCCGCGATACGCAGGAAACGACTATACGGTGGAAGGCTATGAAGAGGATTTCATTACCGGATTCGAAGAGGGATATATAAGAGTTCAGACGAACAGGAAACGAATAGAGGAGATGTTTTTATCCTTCGAGGATGCAGAGCTTCGCTATCTTCTGCGAAATACCGAGTATTACAACCTGATGAGGCAGATGCTCTGGAGACCGAAGGCTTTAAGCGATAAGGCTGAGCAGCGGAGGATACTTGACCGGTTGAGAACACCATTCACGCATAATAATTATGATGTTGATGAGGGGATTGTGAAATATGAGGAGGAATGTCTGCTTGAGGGCGATATTCCATATTATTCAACAACATTGGATGGATATGATCTCTGTGGTTCATCACCGGATCAGAAAATCAGCTGTGGAGCTTTTAAGGAAAGTGCAAGAAGAGCTGCATTTAAGACTCTCGAGATATTCGGAGAAGAGGATAAGCGTTTTGAAACAGATACGATCAGAAACTCACTCAGGTGTTCAGCTGTCCCTGTTTCCATGCAGGAAGAAGCATGGGAGATAGAGAAATGTGACAGCAGAGAAGTACTTGATGACAAGATCAGGAAGCTTTTGCAGGATATAAATGACAATATCCGGGAGAGCGGTATACACAGTACGAGTGACAGAATACTTTTCCTGACGCAGACACCGGATCTTGCTGATAAAAAATACTCAGGAATGGCTTGCTGTATATCGGATATCTTAAGATATTTTGGGACAATCAATAGACAAGGCTTTGATTATCCGGCGGATATTGCAGAGATGTCTCTACGCCTTATAAGTGAGAAGATAGAGGAATGGCTGCAGGAGGACGAGCTATATATCAGAGCAACTATAAGTCAGGATATCTATGGAGGAATAGGTGCGGTAATCCTTGGAATTGATGAGATGTGCTCAGCAGGGAATGAAAGGGCAGAGAATATATATGACATACTGATCAATCTTATTTCAGATAAAAAGATGTATATGATTGACAGTAAGAAGAATATTTCGAAGCTTGCAGGTCTGATAACAGCTCTTTCATTAAGCCGTAAAGGGCATAGCAAAATGATGGGGCTTATAAAGGATGCGTCACAGGCACTGATAAGTTTTTTACCGGATAATGATCTGGATGTGCTTTCTTTAACATATGTTGGAGCAGCCATGTCACTGTCTTTCAAGAAAACCGGGAATGGAAAATGTGAGGAGCTTGCCGGCTGGGCATATGAACGACTCTGCAGACTCTACAATGAGAAGCTATGCGGATGGACAGGCGAGGTTGGAAAGTTCAAGTGGCTTCCTGTAAGATCTGAATACTCTCCGTGGATAGGGCTCTGTGCCTGCATAGGTATATGTGCATTACGATCCGGAGAGGAAAAACCGACAGCTTTAATGGAAACGGATTCAGAGATAAAACCGGCTTCAGGAGAAGCAAAAGGGTTCGCAGAGAAGGTGGCAGAGCTGGCAGCGAAAAGTGTTATGAAAGAGAATACACTCAGATACAGAGACAGCCTTTATCATGGCAACGCGTTATCGATATACTTTTTAAATATGGCAGGAGAGCTGCTCGGGCAGCCGGAGATTACGGCTCGGGGAGAGGATATTTTACATACAATGTTCCTGCGTTACGAAAAACTTAAAGTGTTTCACACCAGTCCGGAGGGAATTAGAGATTTCTTCGATGTGTCTTATAGTTTCGGTGTTCCGGGAATAGGGGCGGCGGCACTGGCAATAATAAAAAAATAAGGAGGAATTAACATGAACGAGAATTTAAAGATGTTTTTGCAGAAAGTGGCAGCTGATGAAAAGATACAGGCAAAGATGCAGTCTTTTACTGATATGGACGAAGCATATGAGTATGCAGCTACTGTTCAGGATGGTTTTACCAAAGAAGAGTTTACAGAGCTTATGACGAAGATTAAAGGATTTGCTTCTCAAAATAATGATGAGATCAATGATGATGATCTTGCCAATGTTGCAGGTGGTACATCAACGTCGGCCTGTATAGCTCGAGCCGCTACAGCTGCTACAGCTGCTGTAACGATGAGTTTACTTGCGGTTTAATGATGAACATATACGGAGGGGCGGAATGAATGATAGTTTAAAAGAGTTTTTGAAAAAGCTTTCGGAGGATGAGGAACTTTGCGCAAAGCTGGAGTCTGCAGGTGATTCTGATAAAGCTTACGAGATTGCAAAGACTATACAGGAAGGTTTTACGAAGGAAGAATTTGTAGATGCTATGACCAGGATCAATAATTCTATTTCTGCTGATGGAGAGATAAATGATGATGATCTGATCAGTGTTGCCGGAGGCTTGACCACTGATGAGGAAACACTTCTTATGGATGGCACATTTTTAGGATCTGCTATCGTTGCGGCATCGTCAGCTGGAGCCGTCTAATCATGGTATATTCTTGGAGCAATATAAGTCAAGGAGGAATTAACATGAACGAGAGTTTAAAGAAGTTTTTGCAGAAGGTAGCAGCTGATGAAAAGATACAGGCAAAGATGAAGTCTTTTACTGATATTGACGAAGCATATGAGTATGCGGTGTCTATTCAGGATGGTTACAGTAAAGAAGAATTTGAAGCTGTTATGGCAAAGAGTGCGAAGGGCTCAACTATAAATGATGAAATCAGTGATATTGACCTTGAGAGTGTTGCGGGCGGAACTATTACAGAGGGAGCCAGGGGCTTCAGGGCTTCGGATGGTGATGAAGTTGATTATTCCCTTTTCGCTGCAACAGCAATCTGATCATGGTATATTTTTAGATTAATATAAGTTAAGGAGGAATTAACATGAACGAGAATTTAGAGAAGTTTTTTCAGAAGGTATCAGCAGATGAAAAGATACAGGCAAAGATGAAGTCTTTTACTGATATAGACGAGGCATATGATTATGCGGTGTCTATTCAGGATGGTTACAGTAAGGAAGAATTTGAAGCTGTTATGGTAGAGATTACGAAGGGTTCAGCTGAAAATGATGAAATCAGTGATGATGACCTTGAGAATGTTGCGGGTGGAATTATTTCAGAAGCCAGGGGTTTCAAGGCAGTTGATGGTAATGGCGATAATCTTACCAATTTCGCTGCAGGAGCAATCTGATCATGGCATATATTTGGAGCAATATAAGCTAATGGAAAAAGAACATAAAAAATGGTCGGTATATTTTCAGAATCCGGAGTTTCTTGAACGCACGCGCATGTTTCTGATTCAGAAGGAACTGTATCCTCTGGTCAGAAACTGGTGCGGCGTGAAGGACAACGTACGACTGCTGGATGTGGGTTGCGGAACGGGGTATTTTACCAGGCTTCTCGTCTCAGGTGATGAGAACGTGTCGGCTGTTGGTATTGATATGGAAGAACCATTCATAGAATACGCCCGGGAAAAAGCGGAAGAACTGGGGCTTCCGGCTGAGTTTATCATCGGAGACGCCCTGGCGCTTCCTTTTGAAGATAATACATTTGATATTGTCACCAGTCATACGTTTTTAACAAGCGTTCCGGATCCGGAGAAGGCGATGAGTGAGATGAAGCGGGTTGTCAGGCCGGGGGGGATCATTTCTTCGGTGACAGCTATGAATTTTATGCCGGCATGTAATACTGAAGGAGAATATCCTGAAGAATGTACATGGGTTGAAGATTTAAAAAAAGAGTATATGAAAATATATACAAAATATTTTAATGCCGATCCTCTTGAAACACGTATAAAAGGTGTGAAGTGCTCGGACGTTCCTAAGTTTTTCACCGGGCAGGGCTTAAAGGACGTATCACTATATCCTATAGGGAAGGTTTTTACACTTTCGAATGCTGCAGTTTCTGATGAGGATAAACTTCGTTATATAGAGCTTTTCTATGCATCAGAGATAAAAAAGCTTGATGCGTTTATGGAACTGCCGTATGAGGATATTGGTATAACCGAAGAAGATGCGGAGCGTTTTCGGGGGCTGATAGGCCAGAAGTGCAAATGGCTGAGAGACCATCTGCATGATAATTATGCCTGGGAATGGCAAGGCGGTGCAAACCTGCTCGTAACAGGTATTTGCAATAAACAGAGGTAGTATTTATGAGTAATTATTCAAAATATAAGGACAGAACGCCGGAGGAAACGGTAGAGCTTATTAAGAGTATCCTGAATGATATAGGACTTTCACCTGTTCTCACTTGGAATGATGATGCATATGATGGAGCAAAGTCCTGCAGAGTAAGCCTTTATCCGACCAAGCTCGGTACCAATGGAAAGGGAACTGATAAAAAATACTCGGAAGCAAGTGGATTTGCTGAGCTTATGGAAAGACTGAACAATAGTCTTATCACACTCAGGGATAAACGTGACAGCTATACAAAAGAGGCAGGCTTTAATGTATTTCCCGATGAAAAAATGATTTCTATTTATGATATCATATCGAATCCGGATCCTTATATGTCATATTTTTTTGAAGCTATGTGTTTAAGTGAAACTGGCTCGCAAGTTGAATTCCTGCAGTTTATGAGCAGGATCCTGGGATATGAGAATGATATGCTTCTGTGTGTGCCGTTTGCAGATCCGTTAAACGATAGGGTACTGTATCTGCCGATAGATATAGTGCATATGATCTGTGGATCAAACGGTATGGCTGCAGGTAATACTCTGATAGAAGCAATGGTTCAGGGGATGTCAGAGGTCTTTGAAAGAGCAGCATCAAGAGTTTTGCTTGATGGTAAAACCGTTCCACCGCAGATTCCTGAAGAGGAAATCAAAAAATACAGTTTTTATCATCTCATCGAGGAAGTGCATAGAGAAGGTAAATACCGTATAACATTATATGATGTATCGCTGGACAGAGATTGGCCGGTAACGGGGCTTATGATCTCTGACCTGGAGACAGGGAGGTTTGGATTCAAGCTGGGAGCACATCCGTCCTTTGCTGTATCGATTGAACGTACACTTACTGAGGCACTTCAGGGAAGGAATATGGAACACTTCGCTAACATATGTGTGGTTGGTTCACCGGAACAGGCCAGGGGTTATCATAATTATCCGAATGTCGGAAAAACTGGTGACGGGATATATCCATATACGATGTTCAGAGGAACTCCTGACTGGGAGTATCGCCCATGGACAAGGTGGGATGGACTTGATAACAGGGGTTTTCTGGCCAAGATGCTAAAGTTACTTAAAGCGGAAGGGCTTCAGCCTTTATTCCGCGACTGTTCCTTCCTCGGATTTCCAAGCTGCTTTATAGTCATACCGGGTTTCAGTGGACTTTTTCCGACAGGGAAAATGGCTTACAGAGGGATGATAAGCGCACATAAAGCAGTAGTGTCCTTTGATAGATTTCCGGATGTAACGGAAGAGGAAGAGAAGCGTATACTGAATGTTATCAGGTTTAAGGAATACAGTGTAATTGAAAATCAGATCGCTTTTATATCTGGCAGACAGCTTTCGGAAAAGTATAATGCATTCAGAATTGCTGCATACATAGCGCTGAAGCATGGAGAATATGCTCTTTCGGGGCATTACTTTAATAATATGAGCGTAATTGCTTCGGATGATGAGGATAAGGAGTTCTACTCGGCTATGCATCGGTACTGTCGTCTCATTGAAAAGGGTGCATCTCATGAAAATGCACTTGATGTAATAAAGCTGCTATGCAAAGATGAAATTGTAAAAAGAGTCAGTGAAGACACAGGTGATATCAGCCATGTAATGCAGCGTAATTTCCCGAAAATGAATTGCTACGACTGTGCAAATTGCCAGCTTAATGGTACGGAATGCGGTTATCCTGCTGTAAGAGAGGTGATCATCAAGTCATTCAAAGGCATGAAGAAAGAAAATGCTTCACAGGAAAAGCTTCTTGATGAATTAAAGGAAATATACGGCAGAGAATATTAATGATAGTGGGGTGGAATCTGTGATACGTGTTTTTTCAATTGTTTCTTCGTGCTCCGGTGAGAATGGCATTACAGCCGGATTCTCAGATATGACGGCAGAAAAGCTGTCTCAGCGCGCGGCAGATTTGGGAGAGAGTATAGAATATGAATGTATCACAGGAGATACCGTAAGGCTTTCCTTTTGCAGATCATGCAATAATTGTTTTAACAAGGGGGTGTGTCCGCTTGATAAAACAGATGATATGGCAAAGATTAAGGAGAAGCTTCTGGCAGCGGATATTATTTTCTTCTGCTCACCGGTGTATCTTGCCGGAATGTCGGGCTTTGCAAAATGTGTGATAGACAGGATGGCTTACTTTGCACATCGCTTTGAATTGGCGGGGAAGACGGCAGCGGTATTGGTATCCACTTCATATAGTTATGGTAAAGAAACAGCGGAAGAGATTAAGAAGGCGCTGCAGTTTATGGGAGCTTCTGTTGCGTATGCAGGACATGTTTGCAGAAGCAGAAACAATCCGAACATATATATTCCCGAACAGATGGATAGGCTTACGGATGAGATATCAGACAGACTGCTGGCCTCGTTTGAAAGTCCCGGCAGATTCATTGAAGTGTGGCAGGATCAGGCCTTTATCATTCGAAAGAAGATAAACAGAAGAGCCCTTCTAATGAATGAAATTGCGGGCGTGGATATTCCTGATGAAGTAAAAGTCTGTACAGAACGTGGATACGGACAGTATAAGACACTTTCCGAGTATGTCAGCAAAACTTATAACGGGTGGGACAAATAATGAACTTAACACTGAAGCAATGGCTGGAGCTTTTTGAAGATGGCGGATGTACTGAAGCGTTGCGAAGTAGATCTGCCCAAATAGTAGAAATGATACGAAGCCGGACCGGGAATGCGGACCGGCTTCTTAGCATACAGTCAGAAGATGATATTAAAGATATTTTTTACGATAGGTTGTGCGATATCTATATCGGGTGCTTTACTGAGCTTTTGTCCCTTGAGATGGGAGAAGCTGAATTTACTGCAGAGATCGTTATGTCTGATTCGGTGACACCACGGCTTCAGCAGGCTGTACAGGCACTTTCTGACAGACTGAAAGAAGATGCCGACATGATTTACAGGCGTTTTCCGTTTCTTCGGGATATTGAGGAGAAGATAACAGCAAACTTTATTGAAAGCGAGGTGCTTCTTCTTGATCGTTATGCGCTGTCGAAGGAAGAAATAAGTGAGGCAATATTTGGAGGCAGACCTTCAGGCAGGATACTTTCCTTCCTCAAACAGCGTATTTATTCCAGACAGCATGGAAGATTTGTGCAGGGAATAAATACCGAGGCAGGTGTAATATATTATAAACCACACGATTGTCAGGTGGATGCTCTTTGGCGTGACATTATAATGCTTGGCTTTTCTGATATTACAAGAGCTACTGATGTGGTATGGGGGAAAGGTTACGGTTTCTGTAAGGAGATAAAGGCCGAACCGCTGGAGGATATAAATGATGCAAGGCTGTATTTCTTCAGATTCGGAGCGCTTACGGCCGTATTGTCCGTGCTTGGAAGCATAGATATTCATAAAAATAACATCATGGCCTGCGGAGCGTGGCCGGTTTTGATAGATACAGAGAATCTGATCACGCCGGAAGCCGGGCTTTCAGACGTTATGAATCGGACTGCTGCAGATATCAGGATATATGAATCTGTGCTGAGAATGGGCACTCTGCCGGTACGAAAGTGTTTTGAACCTTACGTTGCATCTGCACTATATAAGGACGGAGATGAGGGCTGCAGTCTTCCTGTATGGCAGGGAAATACTATTGATGTCAGCGGATATGAACAGGAATTTCTGGATGGCTTTTCAGAGGGATACAGGCGTATGCTCCGGCTGTCGGAGGATATTCAGAAGCTCCTCGGCGGTTATCCTGATATGGAGCTCAGGGTTTTATATAACAGTCCGAAGGTACAGGGATATTTTTGTGATAAATACTTATCCCCTGAATGTCTGAAATCACGGGAGAAACAAAGGGCTGTGATGCGGCGTGATGAGTTTGCCTTACGTCGGAGAGGAAAACGTCTTGTCCCGGAAATACTTGATTATGAGGAAATGTGTTATCTGGAAGGGGATATTCCGTATTACTGTGTGCGGCTGAATGAGGAGTCGTTATATGGTACAGATGGAAAAAAACTGATTGAAAAAGAATACAGGCGCACGCCGTATGAATATATAAGCTCGAAGCTTCGTGAGTATTGCGATAAGGACAGACTTATGGAGGAAAAACTGGTTAGATGGGCGTTCGAGCATGCATTGCTGGATAGTGATGAGCAGTCTGCAGAGACAGAGTGCGGTTCTGATATGACAGAGATAAAATGTGATTCCGGCATGACAGGTGAGGCAGATCCCGCGGGGACTTTGATTAATGAGATAGCGGAGATTTTTGAAAGAATAAATAAAGAAAAGATGATCACACCTGATGGGAGAATATTCTTTTTGAGCGCTTCGCAGGACTATTATGTCCAGGGAGACTGGGGAATGGCTCCGCTTCAGGCAGAGACGGTATTATTCTGCGGCCTTGTACTCAGAGAGACGAAACTGGCGAGCTTACATACTGCGGCAGAGGAACTCATCAAACAGTGTATTTGTGAACTGAATGAGAAACTGGCGATTCTGGAAAAAGAGGGAATTCAGGATAATATAACTGCAGGGCTGCGTTTTGGATATGGAGAAATGATACTGGCAGGGCTTATTTTGAAGGAATTGTCAGATGATAAAATATGTCGAAGGCTGCTCGGATGCTTAACAGATAAAGAAGACTTTAATCTAAAACTTCCGGGTATATCAAATGGTTATGCAGGTTTACTTATCGCACTGTGTGCTGTAAAGGCTGATAAGAGTCTGATCACACGCTATGCAGATAAACTGGCTGCAATGAAAATAACGGATAATGATCCTTTTACAGGGCTTGCCGGGGCAGGACTTGCTTTTGCATTTGCAGGTGAGGCTGCAGGTGATGAGACCTGTTATGTTCATTCTTCACAATGCTTTGAAAAACTGTTAAAGGGATGGAATGAAAGGCTGCAGGGCTGGCCAAAGGATGGAGTTATTCAGCCTCGAAGGGGATGCTATGCGGCAGGGATAGGTTTATGTGCTTTACTGGCTATGGACGTACTTGCCGGGGACAAAAGGGATTCTGCAATGGAGTGTCTCAGAAAGGCATTTAGATCTGAATTGAATGAGGAAAAGCTCTATAGGCAGGATATTTTGGAAAACGGTAATGCACTCCGGGCTGCCTTCCTTATTAAGGCGGCGTCTTTCTTCCCGGAGTATGATTGTAAAAAAAGAACCGGAGAGATAATTTCGGCTATGATAACGAGAAAGAAAAAAACAGGAAATTACATATCATCGCCTGATGGTATGAGAAATACATTTGACATGGCGCTTTTTACCGGCACTCTTGGCGTCGGAGCTGTGATGGTTTTATTTTTGGGATGGCTGTCGAAGTAAAAAAGGTATATCACGAGATGGCTGTATCGGATGGAGAGCAGGAGGAGTTACAGATGGATTATTCAAAATTCAAAGAAAGAAAACCAGAGGATACTGTGCTTGAGATACAACGCATACTTAATGAGGTGGGACTCTTCCCGGTGATAAGCTGGGGAGACAAATCTTATGAGGGGGCGCGGTCCTGCCGTATCACATTGCATCCGACAGAATATGGAACCAACGGTAAAGGTACAGATGAGCTTTATGCCACGGCGAGCGGCTATGGCGAGCTGATAGAGAGACTGGAAAATAACATCATCACGTACAGGGACAGAGGAGATGACATGAAAGATAAGGTCGGTTTCCGCGAATTCCCTGATGAGAAAGATGTGAGTATTTTTGATATAGCGGATAATCCTGATCCGTATTCGTCGATAATGTTCGAAAAGATGGGCCTTACAGATTATGTTTCAAGAGTCGGATTTTTACAGGAACTTTCCAGATTATATAACAGGACCGATAATAAGATAACGGTTGTCCCTTTTGCAGATCCTGTAGAGGGAAAAATACAGTGGCTGCCGATAAGCTTCATTATTGAGTTTACGCTTTCAAACGGGATGGCTGCGGGAAATACCATGGAAGAAGCTATGGTGCAGGGACTTTCTGAGGTATTCGAACGTGCTGCGAATCTTGCGATACTGAAGGGGGAGGTTGTTCCTCCGGCTATTCCTGAGGAAGAGCTGAAGAAGTACAGCTTCTATAGGCTGATTGAGCAGATCCATGCAGAAGGGCACTTCAGAGTAACTCCTTTTGACTGTTCAATGGGCAGAGGCTGGCCTGTAGCCGGACTTATGATCACGGATGTCAAAACCGGTAATTTTGGAATCAAGCTTGGAGCGCATCCGTCATTTGCAATTGCTATGGAGCGTACACTTACGGAATCGCTTCAGGGCAGAAATATGGAGGACTTTGCAAATGCAGCAAGACCGGGTACGATAGGTCAATCATCGAATTATCATAATATAACAAATATTTCGAAAACCGGTAACGGGTATTATCCGGCAAAACTTCTGACGGATAAACCGGATTGGGAATATACTCCATGGAATCAGTGGGAGGGAAAGAATAACCACGAGTTTTTGAAGGGCATGTTCAGACTGCTCTATGCTGAGGGCTGTCATCCAATGGTACGTGACTGCTCATTCCTGGGATTCCCGAGCTGTTTTATCGTTGTGCCGGGTGTGACAGAGATATATGTTGACGGAAAGATAAAATATAAAGATATTGTAACTACAAGAAAAGCGAGGCGGTCATGGGATCATTTTCCGATTCTTGATAAAGATGAGGAGAAGCGTCTGCTTATGATGATTCTGTTTAATGAGAACAGCATCAGGGATAATGTAGTGAACTTTGCCACTGCAAGGCAGCTGTCCGAAAAATATATGCTTGAAAAGGTTGCGGCATGGATAGCTTTTAAGCATAAAGAGTATGACAGAGCAATACATTTCTTTGAGAAGCTGTATATGTACGAAAATGACGAGAAAGAAAAGCTATACTATAAAGCAATGGTACAATATGTCCAGGCACTCATCTGGGGGTTTGATGATGAAAAAGCAAAGGATTTGATAAGAAAGCTGTACCCGGATGATACAGCATCGTTCATATCTGAAGACGTTTCAGATCCGGAAACCATTATGGAACGCAAATTTCCAAAGCTGAACTGCTATAATTGTGAAAACTGTCATCTCGCCGGTAAGGAATGCACATATCCGGATGTGAGAGAGATCGTAATAAAGACCATGAGTGCGATGAAGACCGAAAATGTATCGCAGGAGAAAATGCTGAAGATGCTTAGTGAGTTTTAAATAACAAAAATAATGCACTTATTAAAAAGAACTCTTTCATTTTGTTGAGAGAGTTCTTTTTTTGCGTCTGCCTTTCGTACTTTGTTTATTCTGTCTAGGTTTGTTCGCTCAAACTCTGAATTTTCTGGCATGCTTTTCTAAGAGCTTCAGTGTTTTCAAGTTCGTATTCTACATTGTTTTCATGTACGTAGGAGAAGAGGTCGAATGCAAGTAAAACCTCTCGGCCGTCCTCCATGATGAATGTGATATCGTTATTAGCATCACATACATATATCATTTCATCAGGATCAGTGATCACTTTTTTGATCTTTACAACTCTTAAAGCTTCTATAAGATCATTTATTACAGCCTTATCTTTTGAAGAAAAAGTATTATAACCGTCCTCACCGCCACGCCCGAAAATAACCTCGGCAGGAATCTCTTTTCCATCAATTATATCAATAAAAAGAGCATCGGTCAGAACAGTCTGGATATCATAATTTGTTTTGCTAATGCTTTTATCTGTATTTCCGCAGGCTGTCAAAGCCAGTAGCATAGCTGCTAAAAAAATAAGTCTGATTTTCTTCATGGGATGTCACCTCTTTCCTGAAAGCTTATAAATAATGTACGAAAGGGAGGGGAGATTTTATGGAGCAAGAATTATCTGAGAATCAACTTTTCTTGCCTGCTACATGATAATACCGAAAGAGAGATAATTGGCAGTTAAAAAGAAAGACCACCAAACGTTAGAATAGGCTTGTGGGCTTGTGGGATTTTTTGTTGCGCTTTTGTTATGTTTATACTGTTAGAATGGTTTCAGTAATGTGGTTTAATGTGATTATTCCATATAAATGGAGAGAAAAATATGCCAGTTTTCAAGATTAAAAAATTAAACGATAACGAAAGACAGCAGTATAAGGATGAAGTTGCGAAGATCATAGAGGACAGAGATAAAAGGTTTGATAAGCTTTTTGAAGTATATGGTCCGAACGGAAAGCTCCCGCAGGGGTACAGTCTGAAAAATGAATTTGATTCCATTGAAGTTCCGCTTCCGGTCGTAGAGGGTATGAGTCCTGAGGATTCTAAAAAGCTTGCAACTGCGATCATCCTAGGTTCGATCATGAATCCGGAGAAGATGGCAGTCGCAACAAGTGCTGACGCATCTGATGAGGATAAGGTTTATTTTAATCAGTATTATCTTGTTGAAAATATTATAAAAGGTGATCCAAAAAGAGAGGGTAATTACCCTCCGATTATGGTGCAGGCGAAGCAGGCGGCTGCAGATGCTATTAAGGATCTGAATAACGGTGACCCTACAGCGGCAAAGAAGATGCTTGATGATTTCATCGAGTATGGCGCAAAGTTTACTGCCACCACCGGAATTTACAGATCAGATATAGAGCATACTTCGGAAAAGGTATATTTTCCTGCAACTTCAGCAGCAAGACTCGCTTTTGATCAGATTGGAAAGAAACCGGTAAATGCGAATGGTCCAAGTGACAATCCTGTAACGGACATTCAGAAAAAGGTCGGTCAGAAAACACTCGAGGCTGTTGACAGGGTATTTGATATAAAGAACCGACTGTTGACAGAACCTTCCGGAGCCGGAAGTGCTGAAAGAAAAGAACTGGTTGAGAAGCTTCTGTTTGACGAGTATCTCATAAATCTGTCATTTGTTGAGGCTGATAACAGAACCTATGAGACTGGTGAATATGTTGCTGCAATCGCAGAGAAGATCGGCTATGGAACTGATCATGAACTGTATGATGAAATGGATCCTGTCAGAAGGCAGTTGGATAACGACGTTAAGACAGTACTTAAATATAATACTGTAACAGATCTTCAGGTTATTCTATCTAAGGATGATGGATATGAGAGGCTGAAGACTCTCTACATGGATTCAATCAGAAATTCTGATCTGTATCAGAAGATGGTAGCGGCTGATGGTGATGCGATCATTGATGTGATGAAAATTGCCGATAAGCACATCAGTACTAAGAGTTTCTATGATTTTGATGAGGCAGTGACCAGGCTTAATGAAGGCAACTACGAAAACAGAAATGCGCTTCTGAAGGATGCCGCTCTGGCTATGACAGGCAAGCTTTATAATCTGAACGGTAAGCTTCCGAACAATCCGAAGACCAAGAAGCCTTATACATTTACCGAGTATGCGAAAGCTCTCGCCAAGGAGCCTTCATTTACGGCGACCATCAATAAAGGAAACGGACTTAATGACGCTGCTAAGCTCTTCGCGCGTGTTGCGGGAGATGCAACAAAGCTTAAGGCTATGCTTGCCAAGACAAATATGGTAGGTCAGAACCTTCAGGCACAGAATAAAAATGTCAATAAAAATGCAAATAAGAACGCAAATATAGAGCAGGGAAAACGTAAATAGGAGGATATCCCATGCCGAGAAAATCATTTGATACAACTGCATTTCAGCAGAAAATAAATGAATATATGCGCGAGATGCAAGACATCTATACAAAGGAAGAACTGACGGAGAGCTATTCAAAGTTCTGCGAGGCTGTCTTCAGGCTCAAAGCCCTGACGGATTATTTCTATACGCCTGACAGCGAAGGAAAACTGATGCCGGTTGATAATAAGTCGAGGCTTGAGATCTTAAACGCTTACAAGGACGCTATCAGTGAGGCTTCAAGTTTTGCAGGTGTGGAAGATACCGGTGAAGTCGGCATTGCCATGAAGGGTATAGCCGATGAGCTCCTTCCGTTAATGAGGCTGGACTATGATGCATTGTCCCAGGTGGATGATAAGAAGTCTATGCCGCTTCCTGAACTGATAAGCGCGGGCCGTAGAGAGCTTGTTGATTTTGAAGATCAGGCCATGGTGACGGCGGGCGGAAACGTCAATCAGAGAATGCATATCAAGGTTCGAGACGAGAACGGCAAGGTGACCGAGGAAGGCTACTTTACGCCGACTGTGATTGCGGATCCCGAGAAGGATGCCAGGGAGATACTTGTCAGACTGTCAAAAAAATATGGTCCTAATTATGGCAGATTACTTAAAAAACTCTATGATTCTGACCTGAGTAAATATTTTAAAGATACATTTATGGCGTGGGATAGTGCAGATCCTTTTGTTTCGATGGAACAGACAGACAAGCAGGAAGCTGTTGAGCATCTTGATGATATATGGTTTTCTTGCTTTTATAATCGTATGGAGCTGAATGAAGAAGCAAACGAGGTATTGAATGAGCCGAGATTTGAGGAGTTTTCGCATGAGCTATTCAGCTCTCTTAAGGTATGTATGGAGCATTACAGACAGTTTTTTGGCCAGAATGGCTATATAAATGTTGAAAAGGGCGCCAATATAGATAAGAGAAATATCGCTTTTTATCGTATGGCCTGTCTGCTTGGAAAGCCTGATCTTGTAGCCGCAGCAAAACCGATGACTATCGGTGTTAACGGACAGAAGATTACCGGTACCTTTATGGCTGAAGCTCATGGCGTTGACATAACCAAGGTTAAGGATGGCGATGAGATATTGGATTATAAGCCGGAGGTTTATGACAATCCGGATGTATTTGATGATATAGCTGCCATGCAGGCTCTGGATTTTATCGGCGGCAATACGGACAGACATATGGGCAATCTCTTCATGAGATTTAATCCGAAGGACGCCGAACATGCAAAGCTTGTCGGTCTGACTCTGATCGATAATGATATGACATTCTCCGATGCAAGTGAGGATGGACGATTCGAAGGTTTAATTAAAGCCAGGCAAATGGGTGTTGTCGGCTATGATTTTTATAAACAGATGTGTCTTATGACCAGGGAACAGCTGCACGTTATGCTTGCCGACTGCGGTTTGTCCAATAAAGAGATAGATATGGCCTGGGACAGGAAGGAATATCTCCAAAAGAAGATAGAAGCCGACATAGAGTATTTCAAGGATAAGGCTCCGGGCTATACAGAAAAGGGTAGGATAAGGCTTGTAAAAAAAGAGGAATGGTCTTCTTATAAGCTTAAGGATCTTGCAGAGACTCACAGAGAGAGTAAGTTCAGATTTATTCATGAAACAAAACGTACCGCGCTGGTTTCCAGAGAGATGGTTATCCAGGATAAGCTTAAGGAAGAAAAGAGAAATGAAATAAAGAAGCTTGTCGGCATACCTGTTGAGGAGAAGAAGGCGGATCAGCCGATCCCTGAGGGACATGTGGTAACCATTGAACCGGTTAAGTTGGATGAAAGGGAGGCAGAGATTAAGCTTGTCATTCCGAGACTTACCAGCGTTAAGTCGATGGGCAATGTTCTGTCTAAACGCTACCTTCTCAGCTTTGAGGAGGGTGACAAAACCAAGGAGGTTTTCTTCACGCCTGAGCAGAACAGTGGTATTCGAAGTGATTTTATAAAGCTCATAGATTCGAATATCGAAAAGCATCCGGAGTACAAGGATGTACTTCTTAATTACAGGGATTATTATATGAGTGATGATAATTATGAGTATAGTAAAATCCCTATTAAACCCCACTTGATACCTTATGAAGAATTTGGCATCTCACAGGAAAGAAGAGATGCACTTATGACCGATAGAAAATTTGAAAACCTGCTCTCCAAGTTCAATATTGATCTCTCTAAACTGACCAATAGAAATATCATGTCTGAGATGAATGGCCTGCAGCTCGGAGAAGGAAGGAGAATAGAACTCCGTAATGTGGCTATGAGTGATGTTTGTGATTCTCTGGGGCTCGAAGGAGTACTGGCAAAAACCAGAACTGCCAAGGTTATGTGTGAAGGACAGATCATCGAGGGTGTAGTGATGGACAGGGCCGATGGATATGATCTCGGTGTTGTCAGAGAAAATGGCAATCATCCAATGGCTCAGATCCCTAAGGAAAAAATTGATGAGGTTTATAATACTCCTGAAGGACTTAAGAGTATCGCGGATCTCTATATTACCGACTACATATCGCTTAATCTTGACAGGCATGAAGAGAATCTGATGTACAGATTCTCGGGAATGGATACAGGTAATCCGAGATTCTTAGGTGTTGTTGGTATAGATAATGACTGTTCATTCAGTATTCAGGTTCCGAAGGATGATGAGCCCGTAAATAAACTCCACCCGCTTGATTCCATGAAGGTCATCAGTAAAGAGGCTGCCGACAGCATAATGGCGCCGGGATATTTTGATAACCTTGCAAAAAAGCTTAAGGAAAGAGGACTTTCCGAGGCTGAGATAAATGCCGCAAAGACGCGTGTCGAGATGGTCAAAGAGCGAATCCAAGACGGCAGGATGAGGATTGTGGCGCGCGATGAGTGGGCGAAGGGAGAAAATACCTTACAGAAGCTTGCGGAAGAGGAAGACAGTATATTCAGTGCGCTTAAAGAGAATGCGTTTGAGGCTGCTTCAAAAATCGGAAAGTCATATAATAATAAAAATAAACGTAAAGGGGCTGAACTTAAGCCTTATGTCGAGAAAGAACTTAAATTTACAAAATGTGCTAAGGTTGATGATTTTGGAAGAAATGCACTGAGGAGCGAAGAACTGAGGAAGCTTGAGCATCAGGCTGAACTTGATTTCAGAGACAGGATCGGACTTGCGGTCTTCTCGGCTCAGGTTAAAGCAAAGCTTACCGATAGAGAGATGCTGGATAAGATCAAGTCGGAATCGGCGGAGCTGATGTCACTTCTCAGTAAGGCGGATCCAGTATTTTCCTTTACTTCAGGAACATACAAGGATCTGAGGAAGGCGGCTAAGGAGCTTCACGAGCTGGCAGGTAAGCTTAAGAAAAAATACAAGGATCCTAATTCGGTTGTGTCGGATAAGGATTCGAATAAGCTGAATCTTGCATTTAATAAGGTGTTTGATAAGAGTGCGGCATATAACCTGAAGAAGGCGGCCGAGACAGCGAGAGGAGAGGAACTCACTGAAAACGGTCAGCACAGGGTGGAGGCATCGACCAGAACCTCTTCGGTTGTTAACAGCCTGAAGAACGAATATGAGGCGGTTATTATCAATCGAAATGCAACCAAGGATCCTATGAAGGAAGTAAGGAGAAGAATGGGTGTTGCGCAGGGGGCTCTCTCCGGCAAGACCGGTAATGAGCTTCATGAAAATGTGGCTGAAGTGCTATTCTTCAAGGGCTTCCTGAGGCTGGACAAGGAGAATAAGAGCATCGCTTCATTAAAGAATGCGCTGGATCCGGAACATGTAAAGCTCGAGATAGAGGGAATCATGAACACGCCGGGCTGGAGGGAACTCGCAAAGCTTCCTGAGGACAGACTCAGATCCATGGCAGCCGAGAAGAATGCGGAAAAGCTTCTGAAGCAATATATAAAGGAAACTGCCAAGTGCATGAAGCAGGCAAATGACAAGGCAAAGCACCAGGCAGCAAGGCCGAAGCAGAATGCACCTGTCAATCCGAAGGCAGGGAAATAATTACTATAGACATTTTCTGATTTTTTATTCTACAAAATAGAGTGGTTTGAAGAAACGGAAAATGTCTATTTTGCATTTTGGGTAAAAATGCACAATTTTTGCAAGGTGGCCTTGAGACCTTCGATATCTCTGATTTCAAGGTTGTGGATCAGCAGTCTTTCATTTTCGATGTGCATCGGATTTCGTTCCATGGATATGTTCTCCCATAATTTCATGTCACTGACTAATTATACCACACTTCATTTTCCTTTATCCAGTAGAGGAGTTGAGGTGATCATTTCTTAAACTGGTTGGAGAAGTTGCAAATGAAGAAATTTATATGGAAAACTCTATGTATTTCAAATTGTTACCAGATAAGTGATATAAGATGATTGAGTTGGGTAAAGAAACGTAAAAAAACAGAATTGACAGAAAAGACAGAATTCGGAGTATAATAGATTATAATTAATAGAATCTACGTTAGTACGAGGAGGGTTAGAATGAATAACGAAAGCGTAAATGAATATAGAACACCGATGCCGATGATCGGCGACAGGGCGCCGGAATTTAAGGCGATGACCACTAAGGGGAAGATCAGTTTTCCTGAGGATTACAAGGGCTCATGGGTTGTGCTTTTTTCACATCCTGCGGACTTTACGCCGGTATGCACCACAGAGTTTATCGGTTTTACAAAGCTCGCTCCGGAATTTGAAAAGCTGAATACAAAGCTTCTCGGCCTCTCAATCGACTCGCTGCATTCACATCTGGCATGGGCTAAGAGCATCGAGAATATTGATCTTTACGGGGAGGGAAAGGTTGAGGTTTCCTTCCCGATAATCGCAGATATAAGCATGAAGGTCGCAAAGATGTACGGTATGCTTCAGACGGTTGCAAATACCCAGACGATCCGCGCCGTATTTATCATTGATGATAAGGGGATAATACGTACTATCCTGTATTATCCGATGAGTACCGGCAGAAATCTTCCGGAAATACTTCGTATCATCAAGTCTCTGCAGCTTCATGATACAGAAAATGTCAGCACACCCGCCGACTGGAACCCTGGGGATGATGTTGTCCTTGGTTCGCCGCTCACTCTTGATGAATCAAATGAGAGAATGAACAGCAACGACGCAAGCCTTGTAAAATACGACTGGTATCTGGTGATGAAGAAGCAATAAAATAAAAAAAGAGCAGACAATCACATTTGCCTGCTCTTTTTTTTAAAAACTATTTGGATCTTACATTTTGCTTTTTGCTGTCTATCTTGGAGGCTTCTGCAGACCGCTTCTCATTGTAATCGGATAGCTTTACTCGGTTTTTGCTATCTCCCTCTGCGTTTCGAACCTTATTTATCCTATCAATGATCACATTGATCTGAGAGGCCGTCTTAGGAGCAAATTCAGACAGTATGCCAAGTGAATCAAGCGCATTATTGAAACGGTTTTGTCCTTCTGGGGTTCCTCTGACGGATTTTTTACCTTTCATATAATTGGCCGATTCGGACAGAAGCTTGGCGTTTAGATTTGATATTTTAGCTGATGCTCTCTGTCTTCCTCCTTCGGTGCTAAGATCACATTCGGTTCCAAGAAGCTTTATTTTTTCTACTGCCTGTTTAAACCTTTTATATTCGGCTGACTGACTACCGACCGGCTTCATATTGTCATAAAGTGTAGTCATTTTTTGAATATATTTTTCTATTCTTTCAGGCTTAACACCATAGGTACGTTCGATTATATTTTTACCGGTTATTTCAACGGTTTTAGGATCAGCAAGGCAGCAGCAGATTTTGACCGGATCTGCTGATATTTCTTTGAATTCCTGCATCTGTTTTACTGATTGGGCAGTTCTATGGATTAGATCCAGGTCGAACTTTTTTGCGCTTTTTTTCAGCATGCTTGCAGCAATTGAATTGGCCAGCACATCAGATGCTTTATCAAAGTCCTTATGAGTTGCTTCATAGCCGGAGTGCCTGAGAATATACTGATCAAATGAAGGTTTCTTGGACATATTATAACGTTTATATAAATCATTGATATAACCGCGGGATCTGGCGTTGCTTAGGGCATTTCTGATCGTTACGCCTTCCCCGTCTTCTTTTGTCCATTCGCTTATTTTTTCCATGTTCATACGTTCGGCAGTTTTGGCGTTTTGGATCTCGTTATACCTGTCTAAGGTTATATTATGTTTTTTAACCTGGTATTTCATTCCTTTAGTGATAAAATTATCAATTGTTCTGGCCGAAAACTCCTTAGCTGTGGCGCCTACTATATCTTCAACACTTATTTCTATGGCGTCATAAGCCTGCTTATCATATTTTTCAGGATCTTTCATTGCTTTTTCCAGTACTTCATCACTCAGATTATCCTGATTCTGAAGGCCCGCCCTCATACGTTCTTTTCGGAGGGATCTTTCGAAGTGCTCATAAACATTATTGTTCGGATCTGCATGTATCTGGTTTAGATAGTTGTCAATTTTATTTGCACTATAACCACATTCTTTAGCAAAATCCTTCATATTTGTGTCTTGTACTATACTGCTATTGCTCATCAGATTGTACATGTTATTGTCGTTGAAATATCTATCCTTAATGTGAGCCTGTGATACCAGTCTGTTATCATATCTATGTACAGAAGCGGATACGGAAAACAGATAATTGACTTTCATATCGTGGTCGGGATCTGAAGGATCGATTATTTTATTAAGCCATTTATTTTCTTTGTCGAACGCAACGCCTTTATCAACCAGTTCTCGCCCCATGGCGGTGAACAGAAGCTTTGCATCTTCGGTATTCATATCTGTTATGCTTTTCATAAAGGATGAGCTGATCTCATTGTCAATACTCTGTTCTTCATTTGTCAGATCCTGACCAAGATCTCTTCTCATTATGGTATAATCATTGAAATCCATATATGCTTTATATTTCTTATCGATCGTTTTGGCGGATAAAAATGCTTTATATAGATTGTTTATAATATCCGGAACGATTTCGCCATTTCCTATATCAGTATATACGTCGGAAATATTTTCTATCTCTTTCATAAACAACCTCCTTTTTTGTGAATACCCTAATTATTTTGAATAATATCATGCAAAGCATAACAAAAGCGCAACTAATTTATGTGTTTTGAACGCATTTTGAACGTATTTTGAGCGCTTTTTTTATCGCGTGAGCGTTTTTTATTGTTGCGCTTTTGTTATGGCATTTGTTTTATAATGTTACAGGTAACATTAAATACTAAAGCCGAAAGGATAAAAGGTGATATGCTATGAAAGAAATTGAAGAACCAAAGGATGATATAATTCAGGAAGAAGCACCAAAGAAGAAAAAAAATGCGGTATCAAAAAAGATTGAGATAAATGATAAGACTATGGATGCTTTGTATGCATTCAGGATAATGGCAGGCGGAGCAAGACGCGCGGTAGATTCAACGGAATATACGGCATTTTATGCAGCTGTAAATAATGTTATCGGTATTGCCGAATATATGAATTCCAAGCGTAAATCAAATGAGATATATGATGAGAAGAGAGCATACAGGCAATATGTTAAAGCTGTTAATGAATTAAAAGAAAGAGCAAAGGAGTACGAGGCATACAAGCTGAGCTACAGAACCGAAAATCCTAAGGGAGAACCCGGCAAGAAAGAGGTTAACAGCGACGATAAAGCTAAACTTAAGGTTGTCCGGTCTGTGGCTAAAGAAAAGGTCTTTAATGTGGCTTTTCCACGAAAGGCACCGGCATATCCTTCATATCTGAAGAAAACTGATGAGGCTATGGAGCGCTTGAAGGCAGGGAATTATGACAGTGAAGACGCCATGGCGGAGGATGCCCTCTATGCACACATAGGACAGATGGTGAGATATTCCGGAGGGGCTGTTCTTATTGATCCAAATACCGGGAAGAACATAAGCTTTGCCGAATATAAAGACAGATGTATACATTCGGATCTGAAGGCTGTTTTGAGAGACAGTAAGGATCCTCAAAAATATAAATCAGCAAAGGATTTATATTCCAGACTTAATAATTCTGAATTTCTTCAGCAAATGGCATCGGCAAGTGTAATGCCGGATGATCCTGACTTTAAGCTTCCGCAGATAAAGCTTCCTAAGGGAGAACAGGCTACAAGGTATATGCTGAGGAGCTTTGCTGAGGATATGGAAGAAGTGATGCATGACATCATGAAAACATATGGTAAGGGGAAGAGCGACTCGACTCCTTCCAGACTTATGAAAACAGTATTAAACGGAATTAGAGATTTTTCCTCTAAAGATGGGAAAAATAAAGCTGATACTGCAGATAAAAGAATAAACGAAATGATGAAACTCAGTCCGGAAGAGTTTGAAAACCGTTTAGATATTCTGACCAGAGCGATAAATGAATACATGAACAAAAGGCAGAATCCAAGCAAGGGTGACAGAGTTGACAGGAATATGCATATGATGAGCCTGAAGCGTAAGCTTGCGAATTACAAGAAAGAAGTAAAGGCTATTCAGGATGGAAAAAGCGGTTTTGTTCATAGACCTAAGATAGGCCTTTATACAAAAGGTGAGATAATGTCATATCCGACACTTAAGAAGAATCTTTTCGCATTTGTGCTTGATATGGCTGAAAAATCTGAAAGTGGAGCGGATCTTTTATTCCGTTATGATCCGGAAAGCTATGATCCTAACAGATTTGGCAATGATATAAGACCGGAACGTCCAAGTGCCGAGCTGAAAAAGGTATTTGATGCCTTCAAGGATTACAGAAGTCTGTTTCATTTAAATGATAACGGCGAGGCGCCATTTGTTTCCTTTGACATGATAAAGAAAAAGGTTACAGCGTTAAATAGAGCTGTAACTCTCTATAAATCTAAATACAAAGATAAGATGTCGGCAGAATATAAAGAAATGATGGATGGCATATTGGACGATTGCCAGGATTGCTTCAGAAATATGGAAGCTCTTCAACCATATATGGATATGCAGACTGTAGAAGGCAGGATCGGAGACAAGAATATATATGAAGTGAAGAAGACCATGGAGGTTTCTTACAAGAGAACGATTCTTTTAGCCAGCGAAACGGCACTGACTCTCAAGAATACTAATGCTGATGGGGATGAGTATAAAAAGATCTCAAAGATGAATCAGACGAGGGCGGTGGCATGTGGCGCGCTTTCAAAGGAAAAGAATCTGCTTCAGAAGGCTGTCTCTAAGGGAGATAAGCTTAGGATAGAGGTTATTCAGGAAATCAATCAGAATTATTCAGATACATTATTACGCCCTGCAGGTAAGAATATAAGCCAGAACAGCAAAAATGCCAGAGATAATGCTATGCTTGATGTGGCTCTCGGACAGATTATGCTAAAGCTTACAGATGATGCAAATATGTGGCAGGAACTCGGAAATGTTGCAGAACGTAAAAAAATAATAGATGAATGCTTTAGTGATGAAAAACAAGACTTACTGAAAAATAATCCTGCATTCCGAAATGTTGTGGATGGATCGGTTTTGGGTAATATCGGAACTAATATACTGAAGGAAGCGGAACGTCTCGGTACACTGGATGAAATAAAGAGAGAATTTGGACCGGAAAAGCTGAGACAGGTTATGAAGGAAAAAACTGCAGAAAAGAATAAAAACAAAGAAACGATCATTATTAAAAAGTAATCAGTGATAGCCGTAATGATTGATGAATAGTAGATGAGATCGGAGGAAAAGAAAATGAAGAAGAATATTACGAAAGTCACGACAGTCATGTTAGCGGCAGCATTCTGTCTTTCAGGCTGTGGCTCGTCGAAGAAAGGCAGCAAGAAGGAAAAGACCGAGGATACGACAGGACAGGCAGCTACAGAATCGACATCGCAGCAGACTTCTGTTCCGGAGGGTGAAGGCGTTGATAGGGAGACGCTTTATCAGGTTTCACTTCTGCAGGGGCTGACCTTCGGAGATTATCATGGAAGTATTTCCGTAGGTGAGCTGAAGAAGAAGGGCGATACCGGGATCGGGACATTTAACGCGCTTAACGGTGAGCTGATAATGCTGGACGGAGTGGTTTATCGCGCTGCGGGAGACGGAAGTGTCGAGGCAGTTCCGGACGATGAAACGATACCATTTTCAAATGTTACATTTTTTGATAAGGATGAGACACAGGCTATTGCCTCGGCTGATGAGATAAACGATATCAAATCGCTGACTGCAATGCTTGATGAAAAGGTCGCATCACTTGGTGAGAACCGTTTCTATGTGATACGGATTGATGGTAAGTTTGATAAGATGAATGTCAGAAGTGAACTGGCACAGTCTGAACCGTATAAACCGCTTGCC
>JAEEGF011309358.1_pt1 | contig 33369 bp, 22 predicted proteins | sample 9134171 | NCBI WGS metagenome assembly JAEEGF01 (sample SAMN16246542, study PRJNA631951) | gut metagenome | biome: gut microbiome; feature: rumen; material: AP-attached | host: Bos | place: Iran: Karaj | collected 2018-10
TAGTCAGGTATCTTCCTGAAATCTTCTTGTATATTATATGCCTGTCAAGATCTCCAAGATCTGTAGTAAATGCGTCTATAATAAGACTTTCATCCACTTTATCAGATCTATAATATGTACTATCATCAAGACCATCGCCAAAATCAGGCTCTTTGCTGTAACCTGTGCTTGCCTCCAAGCTTTCTGTGTTATCTTTAGTACTTCCAAACAGAACTTGTTCACTACTGCTTACAAAGAAGCTGTATAGAGTATCATCACCTTCATACACTCCCGGGAACATAGTCTTAAGCGGCATCGCCGCTTCCACATATCCGATAACGCCTCTGTCATAATCTGTAACCTGACTGCACAGACCTGCAAGCTCTGTCCCCTGATCTGTAGTAAGTGAGGAAAAGAGGGTATCGTGATATCCAAAATGCCAGCCCTCTTTGACATCGTCGTACCATGACAATTTCTTCATACGGGTGTTATTGTACAAAACAGGCATCATCTCCTGCACATTGTCATTGACGCCATATACCCTTACTGCATACAGTACAGGATTATTATTAACAAGCCTTTCAAGGTCAGCCACCTGAGTATTATAAAAATCAATGATCTGCCTAGTATCCATAGTCTGACCATCATAGGCCATCGTAAGAATATCCGAAAGTCCCTCATCTGACAAAAAGAACCTTGTAGACATATTGATCGATTCGATATTGGTAGAGATCATCGCATAGTCTCTTGTAACCTTGGCTTCCATGTAGTTATAGCTTTCTTTTATGGCATCTGTTTCAAGATTCCTAAAAAGGACACCTGCCATAACGCCAATAGGAACAAAGGTAAAAGCAAGGATCACAAGGGTGAATCTACTATTTATTTTAAAATTACCAAAAAAGCTTCCTTCTTTCATCCAAACCCTCGCACAATGTAGCGGCTTATTCCATTCCAAGTCTCTTCTTGTTCTCTATCATCTGTCTGGTCTCTTCTTCCATAAGTCTGTCGTAGCCAAGACTCGTACGCTGACTTATATACTCTTCCAATATCTCATCGAACTCTTCATCTGAACCTGCCAGAAGAAGCCTTGGAAGCGTAGTCCCCCACAGCTCTCTGCAGGCAGAATATATCCTTCCTATCTCCGAGTCCTCATTGATGATAACATCGTACTGACCCAGATATGTAGTATAGGGATATGTCCACTCTTCAAGCTGCTTGAGAGGCTCTTCCGTCTCCATATGCCAGTCAAGCTGCATTACATTGTTCTGAAGCATCCAGTAGGTATCATCCGCTCCGTATATGGCATCATACGTCTCACGATCTGTAGAGAGGATCTTCTTAACATCCTCTTTCATAACAGGGACATCTCCTACCATATCGTAAGTCTCACCTTCTATCCCCAGATACAAAAGCTTCTGCCCATCCTGACTTAACATATAGTCCATGAACTTTATAGCCCTTTCAGGATCTTTACAATTCCTGGATATAAAGGTCAGAGTCCAGCCAACTATACCATTAGAAGGAAGCACAGGATCATCGCCATTAGAATTCCTTGGACCGTCTACTGCTATGTAAATCTTATCAGGATCCTTGGCATAGAGCTCTTTCTCCTGATCTGCAAGGTCAGTCCTTTGATACAGCATGCAAAAGTACCGCCCCTCGCTTACCTTCTCACTTGTCTGTGTCCGCCTGTCTACGAAGATATCATCAGCCAGATACCCTTCTTCACATAGCTTTCTGAAGAGTTTAAGCCACCTTAGATACTCAGGGTCAGTCTTCCTGTCATACTTGACCCCGTCCTTCTCATAAGGAACCGCCAGGAAGTTCTGCAGATACTGGTCAAAAGATACGCACCCGTCCTGCTCAAATTCATGTGCCCCTATCGGTATAAGAGGCTTACCGTCTACTTCCGGGAACATCTCACAAGCTTTGACCACAGCGTTATAGAACCCTTCCGGAGTACTCATATCAGGACTTCCTATAGCTTCATATATATCTTTCCTTACAAGAAAAGTCTGATTGGATGCGATATTGTCATGCTCTTCCAAGTCTTTGGGCGTATAGGTAGAGTTGGGATATCCGTAGATATTGCCATCACTCATGGTATACCAGTCCCTGACCATATCATCAGTCACATCGTAAAAAGAAGCATCGTACATATCCGCAAGCTCGTTAAGAGGATATACCATCCCCCTATCAAGCATCGTCTGGATCTGCGGCTCCCACCATCCTATAGTTACAATATCAGGCAGTGAATCTGAATCGATAAGTGACTCAAGCTTATTGGTCTCATTGCCCATAGGCGTTATGAAGTTTATATCTACTCCTGTATCCTTGGTGAACTTCTGAGACACCATATTCTCACCCCAGTCCGTAACGAACCAGGAATAGTTCACATACCAGTCAAGAGTTATAATACCCGTATCTGCAGCAGGTACGTTTTCGCCCTCACCTGCAGCATCTGCGCATCCGGCTAGCATGATAAGTGATAACAAAAGAACGCACTGTTTCTTAAAAAAATAGTTTCTACCCACTTTCTACACTTATCCTTTCATTATGTTGCCAAAAAGATCCAATAGATTTGGCATAATTATATCATGTGTAGAGTTTCATATCATTTCATCAATAAAAGCTGCCACCTAAGTGACAGCTTCTATTGGCCTTGTTTTTATTCTTTGACCGCACCTGCTGATATACTGCTGATAATATATCGCGAGAAGAAGCAGAATACGAGCAGAATCGGTATTACAGATATCGCTACCGCAAGATATGTAGCGCCCTGGTTCTTGGCAGCATCAATGGATGCACGAAGGGTTGCCATCATTACAGGGAGTGTGAATTTCTCATTCTTGTTTAGGATGATCATCGGAAGCAGGTAGTTGTTCCAGTTGCCGATGAATCCCATGATACCCATAGTCGCCATAGCAGGTGATATTATGGGAAGGGCTATCCTGTGGAATGTATATATCTCTGGTGATCCGTCAATTCTTGCAGCTTCTACCAAAGACGGGGAGAGGGATGAGAGAATATACTGTCTTAGGAAGAATACTGTTCCCGGAGCTGCAATAGCAGGCACTATAAGAGGTATATATGAGTTAACAAGATGGAGCTTTGTACACAACTGATAGAAACCGATAAGTGACAACTGTCCGGGGATCATCATGAATGTGAGGATCGCACCGAATATAACCTTGTTACCCTTAAACTTGTACATAGCAAGTCCGTATGCTGTAAGAGCTGAGAAATATGCTCCAAGAAGTGTTGCAGGAACTGCAACTAATACACTATTGAACATACCTCTAAAGAGGTTGAAGTATCCAAATAGTATATCCCAGTTCTCTTTAAGGTGAGTTCCGGGTATGAAAGTAAATGAGCTTGATATTTCAGCTCCGCTTCTTGTTGCATTTACTATCATGAGAGTGAAAGGAAGAAGACAGGTTGCAGCAAGGATTATAAGAAGTATATACAAAATGCCTTTTTTAATAGTAAAACCCATATCACTTCTCCTTTCTGTTAAATAATTTGATCTGTAACAGTGATACTGACAGGATGATCAAAAACAGTGCATATGCTATGGCAGATGCAAAGCCTGTCTGTACAGTACCTGAAGTAAATCCAAATTTGTACAGGTACATCATTACTGTCTGAACTGAACCATAAGATGCTGTTGCCGGATTGACCATAAGGTATGGCAGATCGAACATCTGAAGTCCGCCGATAAGAGATGTGATAGCTACATACATCATGATAGGCTTTATAAGAGGAAGAGTGATCTTACCAAAGATAGTCCATCTGCCTGCGCCGTCAATAGCTGCTGCCTCGAAATAATCTTTGGATATACCCTGAACACCTGCCATAAGCATGATGAATGAGTTACCAAACCACATCCAGGACTGGATCACCGCAATAGTAGGTCCTGCTGTTGCTGAGTTTCCAATCCAGTCAATAGGAGCATAATGTGCTCCAAAAAGCTTATAAACCTGATTAAGCAAAATATTAAAAGTACCAAATCTCCAGTCCAAAAGGGTACTGAAAAGAAATGCTACAGATGTTGCCGCGATAAGATTGGGAAGATAATATACAACCCTGAATACTGAAAGACCTGCCATCTTGTATTTGACATCACTAAATACCATCATAAGAAGGAATGCAAGTCCCAGCTGAAGTACAATGTTGACAGTCCAGATACGAACTGTGTTCCACAGTGCTATCCAGAAAAACTTGTCTGTCACAACTCGAGTATAGTTGTCAAGTCCGATAAAATGAGCCTGTCCCATAACTTTAAGATCTGTAAAACTCAGATACAGAGTACGAAGAACAGGATATACGCTGAAAATAAGAAATACTATTACGAAGGGAGCTACAAATGCGTATCCCCAGTTGTTATATGCAGTTAGTTTGCTTCTCTTTTTATTGATCTTACTCATAGTAACCTCGATTCTTTCTGTTTTAAAAAACCGGAGAGAGGATCGATATTGGCACATTTCTACGCCACCAATATCGAACCATTAGTCTCTCCGGCGTGTTGTCTTTTAGCAGAAATTACCTTGTTACTTTGATATCAGGATATGTAGATTCAATTGTGTCATAGAAGGTGTTAAGAGCTTCTTCCTTAGTAGCCTGGCCGGTCTTGATAGCTCCGATCGCCTGACCCCATGCATCGCCGATAACCTTGTCATACTTAGTTACCTTAGAATAATCGATGCCTTCAGCCTGCTCAAGCCAGAAGCTGTAGAGCTTCTCACCGCCGTATACTGCGTTCTCGTCATCCTTGTGCTTGTCAAGAGCAGAGATAAGTGATACTGTGTCACCTTCAGATGTCTCGATCCACCAGTCAGCTGTCTCTTCGTTAAGTGTGCAGAACTTGATGAAGTCCCAAGCAAGTTCTTTTCTCTCAGAAAGGCTTGAGATACCGATGTATGTACCGCCACCAAATCCGTAAGCAGGTCCCTGACATACACCCCATTTACCTGATGTCTCGCCTACATTGTCTCTCATAGTGAGAACACCCCATGAAGGAAGACCGAATGCGAATACTGTTGTCTTCTCAAGATCTGCTGTAGCTTCTTCGAAAGACTCTGCATCCCATACGTTAACTGAATCATCTTCGTAGTTCTGGATCTCAGCTGTAAGAATCGGAACCTCTCCGCTCATAGCCTGATACCATGGTGTTGACCACTGGTTAGCATATGCTGTGAGGTCGTCCTGATAAAGTGAGATTACAAGGTCCATATAATCAAGTCTTGCCTGTGATACATTAAGTGCTCCGTCTACAACCCAAGCGCTGTCACCTGAGAAATAGTTGATCTCAGAGTCTGATGCGAAGATTCTGTATCCTGCATCCTTAAGTGTGTTAGCTGTATCAAGGATTGTTCCATAATCTGCAAAATACTTGCCAATCTCTTCAGGATCATCTGTTCCGAATACTTCTGTTGCAATATCTCTTCTGTAGTAGATTCCTGCAGGTGTGATCTGATATGAGATAGCTCTCTGAACGCCATCTGCATCCTGACCGACTTTCCAAACATAATCTACGATCTGTCCTTCATAATCCTTAGCTCCAAGCTCGTCAAGATCAGCAAAGAATCCATTATCATAGAAGTCTTCAAGCATCTGAGGCTCGCCTACGATGATATCAGGCTCTGTCTCGCCGCCCATAAGAGCTGTCTGAACCTTGGTTGGATAGTCACCCGGCTCGATAACTACTGTTTCAACTTCTGTACCAGTCTGCTCTGTGTATCTTTCAGCAAACTGCTTAAGGTCAGATGCAAGAGTCCATACAACAAGCTTCTCGCCATTTGATGCTACTGCCTCACCGGAATTCTCTGTACTTGTTCCGTTGCCTGCACCAGTCTTGCCATCAGATGATCCGGCGCATCCCACCATAGAAGCAGCCATAGCACCTACTAATGAGATTGCCATTAACTTTTTCAACTTCATAAAAATAACCCTCCTTGTTAAAGCACGTTTTGTGTTTATGCTTTGATTATAGGAGGGTTATAGGTGTCAAAAAATTATCCAAATTTTAAAATGGTGTCGTTTTTTTATATGGCAGGATGTTGGTGAAAAATATTTTTGATCAATATCTTTTAGTCAAAATAACCATATATCATTTTCATATATCGTTTTTATCTATCAGGCAAGATATATGTCTACTTTTTTATAGGCTCCGCTTCTAAGGGCTATAGCTGCATCTGCCTTCATAGCCTGACCTGTTATCTCTTTTTCTTTGTCTTCTGCATCTGTTGCCACCATCTTAGTGATCTTGTATTCAGCCGGGATATAATCTTTTCTTTCTCCAAGATGATATACAATATCAGTCTGTCCCATGAATCTGGCACTTATCACTTTGTCGCCATCTTCTGACTCAGGGATCAGATACTTTGGAATAACAGGACTTGGCGCAAATACAAGTTCACCTGATTCAAGCATAAAAGGCTCACTTCCAAACATCATGATCTTCCACATACTCATGAATTCTATGGTAGATCCGCTAAGTCTTGCCACAAAGCCCTTGCCATGGATCTTGTCATCAGGACCTGCGCTACTTGCGATAAATGAAGAGTTCTCATATATACTTCTTCCATATACCGAAGGATCCATAAAGGGAACTAGAGCTGTACGAAGATCGTCTATATACTCTTTGTATAGACCTGATCTTACAAGTTCAAGAAGGTACTTGTACTCCATATGAAGCCATATAGACTCATTTTCAAGCCATCCCGGAGTAAAGCATCTGCATCTGCCAAGTTCGTATGAAGCACTTGATAGAGGTGCATTTATTTTATACATCTTGAGCTTGTCATCATACAGGTCACTTTCTTTGATCCTGTCATAAAGTGCTCTCTTCTTGTCAAGATCTATAGCTGTCTTAAGATATCTCACAGGACCTTCTAAGAAAAGAGGCACCATGTTGACCTTAAAGGATACAGGATGTATGCCATCATCATCCTTGGTATAGTAGGTCACATCATAATAGAAATATGTAGGACATATACCATTTCCAAGTTTTATGGCCTTCTTAATTCCCTCATCGACTATCTCTTTAAATCTTGTAAGAACTGCAAGTGCTTCTGCAGCAGGGACTGTGCTTACACTACCATCGATTCTTTCAAAGACATCGTCCCAGTATTTCTCTTTCCTGTCATTAACAAGATTCCAGTATATGTTACAATCTTCTACATTCTCAGTAATGTGATAAATATCACTCATAAACTCCCAGAGCTCTTTGAAGATAGCAATATCTCCCTCATAAGAAGAAAGTGCCTCAATAGTCCATGCAAGAGTTCTTTCAAGCTCGTAGCTTTCTGCCATGGAAGATCCCAAAAGTCCCGGAAGACCATTGAGTGCATCATACCAGCCCGGCTTGCCGCCTTCCATCTCAACACCCATCTGCTCAGGATCAAGAGCTGCGAATTTGGTAGTACACAAAAGGATCAGCTTCTCAAGAAGAGTTCCTTTATAGATATGGCCGTCTTTGGTTCTAAGCTCCTTGCCGGTATCCTGTCTTACAGTATCTGTATCAAGTGCATAGTACTGTCTGATACCGCCTTCTGTCTCTTCATAGCGTTTGGATCTTTTATTTATTTTCTTCTGAGAGGCAAAATAGGTATAATCCTTCTCGAAAAGAAGCTCCTGCCTCTTCTCAGGATATAGTGACAGGTACTCTTCTACAAGGTCAAGGTTGTAAGTCCAGTGATCTGACCAATAGCCCTCACCAAATGAAGCGTTAACATCAGCTGTGCTGCTATCCATGATCTTGTCAAAAACATCGCCGTCACATACAAGGGCAAGGTGTCCCGGTGTGAAGTGCTTGTCCTTAACTACGTCATATATAGTATTTCTAAACTTCTCTTTATCAAAATTATCGCCATCATAATAGTCTTCAAGATCTGCGCTCAGAAGGTCTTCATGGCCTTCTTCTATCTTAGAGATATATCCGGATAGTATATCTTCTAAAACAACTCTATCTATACTATAAGTAATCTTCTCTATACTAAGAGGATTGTAACCATCTGTCTGTATCAAAGAGTAGAACATCTTGATACCGGCTCTGTCTGTATATGGAGCAAAGAAGCTGTCCATCCTGCGGTTCTGATTGACATCCCTGAAGTTACCGTTGCCCTGAGAATAGAACTCCGGTGACATGGCAAAATAGTTATATTCTCTTTCAAGATCTCCGTGCTTTCTTGAATATACGTAGAACACCTTGTTATCACCGATCTTTATAGGAAGTCCTCCTCTAAGAACATTGTCCATAAAGGTGTATCTGGTATACTCATCAAAATTCTTGTCTCCGGTCTTAGTTGAAACTATATCTGTAAGATCATCAGTAAGTTCTATGGCACGTTCAAGCTTTTTCTCAAAAAACTTGGGCGTAAGTTTTGTAAAAGCATTAGCCGAAGGTGCACTCTTTTCAGATGTGCTTTTTTCAGATGCACTTTTTTCAGTTACGCTCTTTTTACCAGATACTTCTTCCCCTGATAAGAATCTCTTTAGTACAGACACATCTTCTACCTGACCTATAAGTTCATAGATGCAGGTACTTTCGCCTTTTGATAGTCTATCTTTCTTGGCAAAAAAGCTTGAAGGTATAAGATTGGATCTACTCTGCTTAGTATCAAGTACGCCGCCAAGGCCTCCTCCTATAAAGTTAACAGGCTTTGAAAGGCTGTTGTCATAGCCAAAGACTGCGTCAGGATCTATAACAGGCTTTAAGAACTCTCCCTTTTCATCTATTGCAAGAGAGAAGTTGCCACCTGCAACAGTTGTGACACTTGCTGTATCTTCCATGCTGGCTCTGACTCTATAGTAGGATACATTCTCAAAAGGCTCTTCCACCTGCATCCAGGCTTTGGAGAGCTGTGCCATGTTCTTCATAGAGTCAAGTGATACTCCGTAAGGGATAAGGGCGGGCATACCGTCTATGATCTCGATTTCTTTATCTTGATCAGAGATATTCTCTATACATACCTTTCTGACAAGGCCTCCTATCTTCTCTTCCGGAAGGACGAAGTAGGTAACTTTGGTCCTAAGGCCTGTATCAACATTATCTTCTTCTATAGACAGGGTGTTGGCTCCAACTAGCATCTTGTGAGCATGGTCTTCATCTGCAAAGCTTTCTGCAAACTTATCGCCTGATTTTATGAATGTTCTAAAGCCTGTTCTCTTAACATTCTGATAAGCCGTGTGTGCAGGGTAGAACTCCATGATGGCGTGGTCTTTGTTGTCTACACCAAAGCTTACTACTCCCTGGCCTCTGTTAACGTAGTAGCACCAGATAGGGATGCCTTTTATGCCGGCGATTCCGGGAAGGAAGCTCGCAAAAGTCGTTTTCTTTCCATAACTATCTATAACAAAATTCTCCATGATTCCTCCTGAATGTGTGTGGTTGTTTCAGTCCGCAAGTCCGGGAACTTAAGTGGTCCATTTGGGCTGACGCTTTCGCTCCGTGAAAAACGTAACGGTACTAAGGGGGCAAAGTACGCCCCCTAAGTGCCGACGTTTTTCAAAGCAGCCCAAATGGGCCATTTAAGGCCCCAGCCTTGCTAGGTATAAAAAAATTCAACTGTATTGTTTTTATTAGCGCTTTAGTTCTTTATCTAAGCGCTACTTCTATTTGGGCTTTAGATTTTTATCTGAGCACTACTTTTATTTGTGCTTTGGCTCTTTATCTTAGTACTACTTTTAGTTGCGATTTGGTTCTTTATCCTAGTACTACTTCTATTTGCAATTTGGCTTTTTATCTTAGTACCACTTCTATTTGCACTTTGTTTCTTTATCCTAGTACTACTTCTATAGTGTTTCTTACGCTTAGTTCTAACGCGTCTATTATGTTTTTGCTGATGATCACTTTGTTTGTGCCATTGTCCACGTCAATGTTTTTGCCTGCCACTTTGCATTCTTTGATGTGGTATTGGCCGTGGTCTAGGTGGGCGGGGTTTATGATTTCTATTCTTAGGGGGCGGAAGGCGTATTCCAGTTCTATCTGGCATTTTCCGTTTTGATCGAACTGTTCTTGTAAGAGGCCTGGTTCTATTACTAGGTTGCCGTACTCTCCTTTTATTCCGAACATATTCATGGTTACTGTCATGAGGTACCAGCTGGCAGCTCCTGTGAGGTATCCGTAGAGTCCTTTTCCATGTCGTCCGAAATATTCGGGGATTCCGGGATAGATCTTCGAGGTGTCATAGTCTGAGCTAAGTTCATATAGGGCTTTAAGTGATTTATATCCCTGCCTTGCATAGCCTCTTTGATACAGGGCGCTTGCGTACATGACTGCCATGTGGCTAAAGACTGCTCCGTTTTCTTTTTCTCCGAAGGCAAATCCGAACATGCGTCCCATGTCAGTCTTGACAAGGCCAAAATCTGTATTGAGTCTGTATCCGCCTGCGTCCTTGTCAAAAAGGAGCTTATCTGCGCTCTTACATATTTTCTCTATCTGGTCATCTGTTGCTGTGCCGTTCATGATGGAGAAGACCTGGCCTGTGAGCATCATGTTCCTATGTCCAGGGACAGAGAGATCCAGTGCTCTGCCGCTGTTGTCATAATAGCTGTTGTACCAGCCAAGTTTCTCTTCATTGTGATCACACTGTTTCTTATCATCAGGATTTGCAGTATCAGGTTCTGTATGATCTTCTATCCACTCATTTTGTCTTATGTGGTTTATGATCCACATTCCTTTATGACGAAGGTTTGATGACAGGTTCCTTATATCTATACCGATAGTATTACCTGTGATATCTCCGGATACTTTTGACAGGAATCCTTCCAGTATATTTTCTTTACTTTTGATATCTTCATAGATAGTTTCATCATCTATAAGAAGGTCTCCAAGTTCTTCAAAGACGTATATCTTGTCACTTTGAAGTCTGCCTGATTCCAGCATATCTGCAAGGTGTATAAGGTTTCCTGCATAGGCATTTGCAAATGCTACGCTTTCGCCTCTATCACCTGCCATATCCAGAGCATCATTCCAGTCTGCATCTCGTATCTTTATGATATTGTGCTCGCCAACTTCCCAGAAAGATGAAAGATTTTGAAGAAGTATGTGCTCTAAGACGCTGCCTGTATACTTGTCTCCATTTACCTGTCTAAGTGCGTTGTCATCTCTTATAAGCTCAGGATTAACTTTACGTCCTCTAAAGATCTGCTTGTCACAAAAGTATCCGCACTTCTCGTTTAAAAATTCTATGTCTCCTGTCTGGTCTATATAGAGTCTTGTTGTTATAAATGGCCATACGCCGTGATCCATCCATACTCTTGTGATTGAGTTTCTGTCAGCTTTGAACTCGCCGGGGCCATCTCCTATGATCGTTGCATTGGTGCCATCGATTCTGACTCCCTGATAGTTACCAAGCAGCATCTGCCTTACTCCGGAAGGGTCCATAAGAAGGAGCGCAAGGCAGTCCTGCCATAGGTCTCGCCAGCCTCTGCCACCTTTGCCATAGTCGTGGTGAGGAAGGAAAGAGCATCCAAATATCCTTCTAAGTTCCGGCTGAAAAGCTACCCATCTCATGAAGCCGTCAAAATATGCATCACCAGTTGTTATCTTGATATTGACCTTACTGATCCAGTAGCTCCTTGTTCTTTCAAGGCTTTCATATACATTGGAAGGCGTAGCCAGATCTTCTCTGACCTTTCTAAACTCATCATTATCCTTGCAAATGCCTGCATATACTATGTAAGTCTTATCTTCACCGGGCTTTAGGTTCGCCTTTTCAAAACTTATGGCACCTATTATCTCCTGGCCGCTTGCATCCTTACATTCGTGGAAGTTATGGACTGCCACTTCCTCGTCCTTCTTATCTGATATAGCCTTATTACCATCACAATCACTAAGTGGAATATCATTTATATACTTATGATCGTCATCATCAGATGCTGACTTTTTGATAACATACTCTGGCCAGTCGGGAGTTCCGTCTCCGATGAAGTCGTCAAGTACCGGTACGACCTTAACAGGATTCTCTACAAGGTCTTTACTTCCTATGCCGTATCCCTCTACGAAGTATCTGCTGTCTGCCAGATTGTGTCCTCTCTCGTCAAAAGACAGAGTTGGCGCATCTATTATGCCCTTATCTGTAATATATGTCCTTCCAAGAAGTGATGTTACATGCCTGTGATCTCTTAAGTTGTCAGCACTTCTTCCATATACAGGGATAGCCGGGATGAAGGTTATGTCCATATCCTTATCACCTGCATTTGACAGCTTTACTATATGAACTTCAACGTTTTGATCGTATGGAACGAATGAAGTTATCTCTGACTTAATACCAAGTTTTTTATTTTCTCTTTCTACCTTGTGCCACATGAATCCGGCAGTGACCTTACAGGGCTCCCTGTCATCAGTTAGTCTATTTACATTCTGTGATGCACTGCTGCCGTTTGCAGACCATGGTATCCCGTTAACAAGGCACCAGAAATTCCTAGTAAGTCTGTTATTATTAAGGTTCTCAATGCTCATTGGTTCCAAGAGGAAGTGGTTCTGATCGATCTTGGAATCACCGGACAGAAGGGGTGTCACGCAGCTCTTAAGGCCGCGCTCGCTTGCAAGCGGAAAATACAGATTGTTACAAAGATCCGCATCCTCAAGCTCAAATGTTCCGTTTTTATCAAGGAATTTAACTTTATTCATTCATCTCCTACCTTTTTCATAAATAAACGATTAGTAATAAAAAACGTGGCAAAGATTTATACTCTGTCTGCCTTTTCGAGATTTTCTCGGATATGGCCAAGTGGGAAGTTTGAGTTATTTAATAATCCAATTGGTTCATTATCATAATAAAAAAAAGAAACTTTATTATTTAGGCTTCTTTTTTTCAAATGGTGTTATTTTTTTATTGTTCGCCAAACTTGGCTATATCAATCATTAACGCTATAATGGTAGATGGGTACTTAATTTCGACAATATTGGGGGGAATAAAAAAAATGAATACTGAGGAAAAAGAATCCAGACAGCTTTTAAGACTTAACAAGGAAGCTTCGAGAAAAAAGCCTCTTCACTATATTGGAGTAGCCATGATCCTGCTTACGATCATATATATCGTAGATGAGATCACTTCCAATATGAATGCTGCAATGCAGCCTTATGTTCTATTCGATCTGTTTAATATCTCATCAAGAAATGTTAATACACCTGAGTATACCAAAGCTTTTAATGTTGTTGCTCCTATTCAGGTGTTCTCTAATCTGCTTCTTATCATCACGCCTTTTTATAAAGCTCTTTCCGATAAATACGGGCGAAAGCTCTTTCTTATGATCAATACGGTTGGAATGGGCATAGGTATGTGCATTGTAATGACATCGCAAAATGTTGCCTGGTACATTCTGGGAATGCTCTTTATGATGTTCTTTACTCCAAACGATATGCAGGTTCTGTATATAATGGAGACAGCGCCCAAGCAAAAGCGCGCCACATATAGCTTTATAGCTAAGGGCATCGCTCTTGTAAGTGTATCGCTTATCGGCGTATTCTCAAGGATATTCCTTAATGACAATGAGCCTTCAAGCTGGCGCCTTGTCTATGCGATCCCGGTAGTCTCTGCTATAGTGATTGGATTATTATCATATCTTTTCATGCATGAAACACCTGTATTTCTGGAACAGCGAATGGGATACCTATCTCTGACCAAAGATGAAAGAGAAAAGAAAATACTAGAAGATAAGGAAAAAGGCACTTCTGAAGAAGGCGGCGTTTTTAGAGCAATCCGTTTTATATTTACTAACAAGCAGCTACGCTGGATCTTCATAGCAGGCTTTATCTTTTTTGCTACAACATTCTATACTTCTTACTATGCAACTGTACTTGAAGGAGCCATGTCTACAGATATGGTAGCAACTGCTCTTGTAATATATCCTTTCTTCAACGGGCTTGTTACAATATTAAGCGGATTCTTCTCAGATAAGCTTGGTCGTAAGAAGGTATGCCTGATACTAGGATCTGTTACGATAATAGGTCTTTTGATGTTCGTCCTCTCCTGCAGACTGGGGCTTGGACCTATAGCAGCAGGAATCTCATATGGATGCTCAATAGGTGGCCTTTGGTCCATGTCTGATACCTTGATACTGACCATGCCTGCCGAATCCTCTCCTTCCGGTATGAGATCTTCTGTAATGGGTACCATATCTGTACTGATAGGTGCCGGTATGTTCCTGGGGCAGACAATCTTCATCGTATGTCAGAACTTCCTTCCCATGGATGTACTGTTCATGATCATATGTCTTCCGTTTATGGCTCTAAGCCTTATAATACTGATAACCAAAGTCAAAGAAACCAAAGATGCAGATCTTGATAATATAACCGCAGATACATATAGATAATAAAAAACTCCGCCAAGTTTTCGCATTGGCGGAGTTTTTTATTATTTTCTCAATAGTTTTTGGGGAATTTTGGGCTCATATACTTTTCCTGCACATAGCGCTTTTGCCTTTACACTCCAAAATCTTTCCATCCTTCTCCGTAATAATTTTCCATAGCATTTTCCCATTCTTCGATAGGTGTTATGGATTCACATTCTGAATACGGAGAAAAATGATTGGTTGCAATTCCGTTTAATATTGCCTTTCTTAATTCTAAGGGATCAAAATGATACTCTACACATTTTTCATACAGTCCATACTCTGTTTCAAGTTCATCTTCTGTAGGAAAATCTTTGGAAGCATCCTTTATAGCCACCTTATCCCAATCACCTTTATCATTTTTGACTGATGCTAATAATATTTCACCAGATGCAGCATCTATTGTGAGCATCTTCTCAAAACCACTATTGTCTACTCCTCTGACCGACAACGTAAGAACTGGTGTTTCTTCTGCTCCAATATACTCATATTGAAGAGTATAATGATATCCCCAAGCCCATTCAGAAGCTCCATATAAATCCTGATAGATTGCTATATTATACATTTCATCAGAATCTAAAATAATATCAGCTTTATCAAAACTGTACTCGGAAGGCTGTGTTATTTCCTGTGCATTAAATACTGATCCCTCTACAATATGAATCAAGTATTGAGATGATTTGTTGGGACTACTCATAATTATGTTCCAACAGCGTCTCCTTCCGTTTACGCCACTCCTGCAGCAAGGAGAGTCTTTGGTATCTGTACTTGTTATCAACTGAGTTTTTACATCTTTGTCCCAGTTTTTGATCGCGTAATTTAAAGCAAGATTCCAAGCTCCAAATAGTGTTAGATCTGACTCTTTTTCTTTTGCGTCCACAGCTTCTGAATCCACTGATTCATTATTCCCTTGAAATAGAGGCTTACCATCTTTATAGCCTGCATATATGCAGGCTATAATTGTGACGCTAACAAAAATCAACGAAACATATTTTTTCTTTTTATTCATGTCAATCCTCCATAATAGCATCCTTTAATCCCATGTTATATTCACATACTTTTTTATTAGGCTTTGAATATAAATAGTTTCAACATTTTAATAAAAGCTTATTATTTCGATGTCTAGATGAAATCAATGAAAAAATAATCTACGCCCTTTGCATGAACTCACAGAAAGCGCTTACCATCCGGCTTTCTGTGATAGCAAAGGCTATTTCAGGCGCTGTTGTTTTGATCATAAAAGCATAGTGATCTTCACTTGCTATAACATACATGTTGTCAGGAATATTCTCTGCTTGCACTTGTTTATAGTACTTATACGTTTTGGCATATAGTTCACTATTTTCAATATGCGCTTTCCATTCTTCAGGCGTGTATGTCATACCTGCTGCCCCAATAAGGCCGGCACATGGAAGGGGAACATTTACTTTACTGATATCAGGTTTTGGGAGTATCTCTGTATAAGTCTTTTTAGATGATAGCGATTCAAAAAAATCTCTGAACATTGTCCAATAAGCATAGATACTGCTCTGAGGCGCCCTGTCCTGCATACTTTTTGCGACCCACTGCGGCATTGTAATAAGGGTTGGTACTTTACCCATAAGCATAATATCAGCATCTACACTTGAAAGCTCTTTATGTGCATTCCAAAATTCACCAGATCTTTGGGCCCCATATATTTCCATGAGCTTCTTGCTTCTGTCAAATATTTCTTCATATTCTTTTACCAAAGCATTTACAGCTTTGGGATCAGTTATAAACTCGTTAAGCATTCCTTCTGTGTTCATGCCAACAGATCCGGATACTACTGCGGCACACGAAGGTGCAATAAATAATGTTCTTTGTAATAGTCCATCCCTTAACTTGGGATAGTAATAAGGTTCTATCATGCCTGTAGAATAGACAGGAATCCATTTGGCTACGGCTTCTAAAAGTTCGTTTATGTCACGCCCTAAGTTATGGATGATCTTAACCTTATTGCCAGCTCTTAATACCTTGGTGAATGCTTTGGCCCACCTTGCAGCAAAAACCGGATCATTATAAAGCCACGCCATATCTTCATCCGAAAACAAAAGAAGTGTCATAGGCGCTTTATTACTTTTTAAAATGTGGTCAAAAAAATGCAAAACAGCTTCACCCTTACCGGACGGGCCATAATAATATCTTTTGGTTTTAGATAAAACCAGTTCTTCATCTTTGTCTAAAACGATTCTTGCAGATTCTGTTCCAAAGCTGTCTAAAAGTCCTGGTATTCCGTTTCTTATAGTATTTCCATTACCTAAAAACCAGTTCTTTATAAGATATACTGCCCTTTGCTCATCCTGGGGCCACTTTGAAATATTCAGCTCTTTGCACATGGCATCCTGCTGATATCCAATGCTTATATGTGATGCAAAATAAGCGCTCATATCATCAAGAAATCCTGGATTTCTGGGAAGGTTCCTGGATCCATTTCTAAGACGACTTATATGAGAAGAGTCCACATGACATGCGGCTCCTAAAATATTGGCTCTTGTACCTGTAAGATTCATGATATAATCGAGCTTTTGAGCGAACATAATATACCTCCGTAAACTACTTGCATCTTAAGCTAAGGAAGTTTATGGGTTAGTTATTACAAAACATCACCACAAATATATAACGCTTAATCAGTCTTCATCTCACAAAGAATCCTTCATATCTACATTAGCATAGCGACTATTAAGAATCTATAGAATTGTCGGAATTTTGGCACGAATAATGCCAGAATTTTGTCAGTGTCAAATCATCTTTTTGTGTGCATTATTAAGGTTTATGTACCGAGATACAGATAGATTCCCTATGTTATACCTAGGATAGTTTTCATGACAAGGAGGCCGTCTATGAAATATTTAAATCACTTTTTAAAACAGGCATCATCTTTATCATTATGCATTCCGGTCGCTGGGATGATGCTCTCTTCTTTCAATGTCTGTGCTGCAGGCTCTTATGATACCCTGGGCGAAAAATTTTACGATAATGGCGATGTTATATATGAAAACAGCAGCATTGCCGGTGTATCAAGTGGACCTTCTGAGGATGTCGTATTTGAAATAGAAGAAACAACTTTGATCACCGGAATCTGGACTTATCACTGGTATCCTGATGATGTTGATGAGTGGGAATATGCTTACGTCTGGATAGAATCAGAAGAAGGAGACGAATATGGTCCATGGTCTGTCCAGGCTGAACAAGGCCAGGGAGGCAAAGAAAATGTAAACTGGTATGCATTCCCCAATGTTACACTCGAACCGGGAACCTATTATCTTTATGACTCTAACGCTTCTACCTGGTCATATGCCTACGACACAGATAATAAAGGAATGTGCATGATAAGAGGAACTGTCGTTGATGGCAGCTCTTCATCCAAGACGTCTAAAAGCGGTAATCTTCTGACCAATCCCAGCTTTGAAGATGGACTTGATGGCTGGGAAGATCCTGATGGAATATGGAATAATTATCCTGATACGACAGGGCATGACGCTACTGACGGAGACCATTTTGCCTGGCCTTCTGATGGTGCATCAGAAGATACTTACATATATCAGGATGTCTATGTAGATTCAGATGCTGAAGGGCAGACGGCAGTACTTAGTGCAATGCTTTCAACTTTTGATCAGGATCCTACTGATCTTGCCCGCCTTGAGCTTATATTCCTGAATTCCAAAGGTAAAGTCATCGACTCATATTCTAAAGAGCAACGGGCTATTGAATGGGCAAAGTTCACCATAAGTGCTGAAGTTCCCGATGGAACAACCACTATAAGAGTTATGCTTCACGGCATAAGATATAACGGAAGTCTTATAGATTCATATTTTGATGATGTAAGTCTTACCTTATCAGGTGATGCTGTATCATCCACTAAAAATAGCAAGTCCGATGATGATTCAAACTATTATATGTTTAGCTACTACACCTTTACTGTCCCCTCCTATTGGGGCGAGCCTGAATATGACTCAGATGGTACAGTTTATTTCTACGGCGAAGATGAATATGATCTTCCTCTTATTATGCTGACTTATGAACCAATCGAAAATTACTTCGATTCTGGCGAAGTAAACGGACTTACAGATGAAGAAGCTATAGAAATACTGGAATCTTTCAAGGATACGCTTGAAGAAGATTCTTACTATATATCAGAAACAGAAGAAATAACAATTGCAGGATACCCTGCAATAATATATACCGCAACAGTATCATTATTTGGTGACAATGATATACGAATAGCTCATTTCATGGATTCTGATTACTTCTATGAACTGTTGCTTATTGAATATGAGGATTCTGATACATCATATCTTGAAGATCTGGACTATATAGTATCAACCTTTGAATAATAGGAAGTATATATCTTTTTCTTAAAATATATACGGTAAGCTATCCCATATACCGATATATAAATAGAGTGTCCCCACGAGCTCAAGTTGTGTCAAGGAGCGTTTTATCGACAAGGAGGCCATCTATGATTTCTATCAAAAAGCTTATTAGTGTCACTGTATCAGCTTCTCTTTGCATGGGCATCATGCTGCTGCCCATCACTTCTATTCCGGCATCAGCCAAAGGTTCCGGCTCTATTCAGGTAAATAAATCTTCCCAGACAGAAGATGACAATGTTGAAACCTTCGGAAGCTATACCTTCACTCTTCCTGAATCCTTCGATGATTGTGAGAAGGAAGGTGATCCCGATGATGAAGCTGTGTACTATTATCTGGGTGACTATGATGATGTCCCCGCTCTCATGATCCTGAAGGAATCGCTTCTGGATTATGTTACTTCCAGCGAACTTAAAACTCTGACTGAAGATGATGAATATGAGATACTTGGTTACTTCAAAGAGGGTGTGCTTGAAGGTGAAGACTTCACTAATGTATCTGAGACCAGTAAGACCAAGATTGCAGGTAACCCTGCTATCACTTTCAGCTTCACAGGTGAGCTTTATGGCGAAAACGATGTCAGGATCACTGTCTTCATAGACAAGGAGGAAGTTAACATATACTGCCTGATGCTGCTTGAAGAAGCCGGTGCCAAAAAGTCTTATGTCAAAGACATGGAAAAGATTGAAAAGAGTTTCAAAAAGTCCGGTGATTCAGATATTCCGGAAGACCTTGCAGCCGCTGTATATGAAGCATTGGAAGATGTATCATCTTACTCTGCCAGATCTGTATTTGAGCTGGTAGCAGATATTACAGACTCAGGCGAATCCGCTGACCTTACTCTTATCATGGATCATGAGCTTGAAGCACTGCTTGGCAAAAACAAATCCTGCCACATGATCCTTACAGAGAGCATGTTCAGCGATGAACTTGGAATAAAAGAAGGCGATTATGTAACTGCAAACGAATTCTATATCCTTACTGATGGCAAGAGTACTTCCGCTTACTATAAAGAAGATGGTGAAGACTGGGAGACAGAAGATCTCGAATCAGACAGCGATGATCTTGAAGAGATAGAAGAATATATAGGAAGTGTATATGCTTTCGAATTCTTCGAAAAGCTGGCAGATGGCTCTATAGATTATGAAGTTGATCCGGAGCTTTCAGAAATAGATGAATCCTCGTTCTATGTTATGCAGATGGATCTTACAGGAGATGATCTTAAACTTGCTGTTGAAACACAATTTTTCCTCTCCGGTGTCTTCCTTGAAGATGAGATTGACTATGATGATATCACATCACATATGATAATCTACGTTGACAGTGAAACCTTCCTTCCATCTACTGTAGAGATAGATCTTGCAGGAGTTGGTGAACAGATTCTGTATGAAATGATCGGATTTGAAGAGGCAGATATAAGTAACTGCTCTCTTGTTACAGATTATATAGGTTTTGATGAGTTCGATGAGATCGAAGCTCCTGATATCTAATTATTTATGACCTCAATAAGTTCAAAAGATTGTACAATTCGGTCATCACAGGTGGCAAATGATACTTTGACACCTATTTTTATCTAATAGGAGGGCCATCTTATGAATAAAAAAACTTTCTATAAAGTCCTGACTCTTATTGCCTCATTTATCCTTGTTACCTCACTTGGAGGCGTCCATACGGCATATGCTACGAACGTTTCCACGATTGATATGGACATGCTGTATAACACCCTTATTGTAGGCGATATGTCATATGCAACAGCTCTCTACTATCAGGGCACAATTGATGCCTACATGGCAACTGATGCCGACGGTATCGAAATATATGTTCCGGATGATCCTAAAGGCGGAACAGGTACCGGTGTAGGAATCTACAGACAGGATAATCTTATAGCAGAAAATTACCAATACGGAGTATATACAATATATTATGGCGAGTTTGTTAACTTTAACAGACACGGCAATGGCTCTATCTTCAAGAGCTATAAGGATTCATCCTATACTTTTACAAGATCCTTCTACGGAATATGGGCAGACGATTATCCCAATGGGCAGGGTAATGAAAGCTCTACACGAGAAATGTTCGGTGAGTACAAAAGTGTTTCAGAAAGATCAGGAATGTATATAAAATATGCGTTTACCGGTATAGATAATAATATGACATCTTATTTTGGAACTTCTGGCGGAAGGGAAGGAATCTCTACAAATTCTTACGCCTATGTCAATGGATATGCTGAGGGTACCGTATCCTGGACTGTACAAGATGCCGGGAAGCCTTTGGAATCCGGATCTTATCAGATGCTGGGAGGATATCTTGTAAATGACAGAACAGATGAGTATTTCGCCTCTTACAGCGCAAACGACTTTGATCCACAAACCATGGTTATCGCTGCATGGGCTGAACAGAATAATTACTATATTCCTGAAAGTAAAGTTGAACCCAGATCCTATGACTATAGCGATTTTATGGCACTGAAGTAACTGAGTGTATTATGCTGTAAGCTGGTTTTCTAGATCATTCATATTGAATCATATTATTAGATATATATGTTATTGCAACAAGGAGAGTCTGTTAATTACATCAGACTCTCCAACGCTTTTATCTATTCAATATAATGAGGTAGGTGTCAAAAAGCTTTCTAATTATAGAAAACTTAAGAATATATTTTATCAGAACCACCTGAGGGTGCTTCCTAAATTACTAAGCTTTACAGCTTGCATGCAGCATATCCAGATAATCCCTGTCCCAGAGCATAACGTTTAATTTGTCAGCCATCATAGCGGCAGGAGTTGTAAAGTACTGGTTGCATAGTACTGCTGCCACCATCCTGTCATAATAGTCCTTAGCTGCATATACTTCCTGAACAGCATGAACTCCAACATCCTTATCATAGCACTTACATTGAATGGCATATGTGATTCCGTTTCTTTCACATAAGATATCAGCGCCAAAGTCTCCTGAACCTTTGGTTACTTCAACTTTTGAAAAGCCATTCATCTTCAGAAGATCAGCGCAGTAATATTCAAAGTCATGGCCTTCAAGCTCATCTACAAGCGGTGGCTTTGGAACCTTAAACTTTTTTAGTATCAATACTAATACTACTACGCATATTAAAGATATAAAAAGTATAATATATACTTTTTGATCCGGTGTTAAAACAATATTCCCCATAACTAACCTCATGCCTCAGCGTGTTAAAAACGCCCCTGATCACAAGACCAGGGGCGAAAATATTTAAGATCTATTAAGCCATAGAAGGAAACTACTTATTAGAGCTGAGGACCTGCAGATACAAGTGCCTTACCAGCTTCATTTCCTGTGTACTTAACGAAGTTCTTCTGGAATCTTGATGCAAGATCCTTAGCCTTCTCTTCCCATTCAGAAGCGTTAGCATATGTATCTCTAGGATCAAGGATTGCAGGATCAACTCCAGGAAGCTCTGTAGGAACTTCGAAATCGAAGAATGGAATCTTCTTAGTAGGAGCCTTAAGAACATCACCATTAAGGATTGCATCGATGATACCACGTGTATCCTTAATAGAGATTCTCTTACCTGTGCCGTTCCAACCTGTGTTTACAAGGTAAGCCTTAGCACCGGACTTCTCCATCTTCTTAACGAGCTCTTCAGCATACTTTGTAGGATGAAGCTCAAGGAATGCCTGACCGAAGCAAGCTGAGAATGTAGGAGTAGGCTCTGTGATACCTCTCTCTGTACCGGCAAGCTTAGCTGTGAAACCAGACAGGAAATAGTACTTAGTCTGCTCAGGTGTAAGGATTGATACTGGAGGAAGTACTCCGAAAGCATCAGCTGAAAGGAAGATTACGTTATCAGCATCAGGACCTGAAGAGATCTTGTTAACCTTCTGTGCGATCTTATCGATGAACTCGATAGGATATGATACACGAGTATTCTCTGTTACGGACTTGTCATCGAAATCGATCTTGCCGTCAGCAGCTACTGTTACGTTCTCAAGGAGAGCGTTTCTCTTGATAGCATTGTAGATATCAGGCTCAGACTCTTTGTCAAGGCCGATAACCTTAGCATAGCATCCACCCTCAAGGTTGAATACGCCGTTGTCATCCCAGCCGTGCTCGTCATCACCGATGAGAAGTCTCTTAGGATCTGTTGAAAGTGTTGTCTTACCTGTTCCTGAAAGACCGAAGAAGATAGCTGTGTGCTTACCTTCCATATCTGTGTTAGCTGAGCAGTGCATAGAAGCGATGCCCTGAAGAGGAAGGAAATAGTTCTGCATTGAGAACAGACCCTTCTTCATCTCTCCGCCGTACCATGTGTTAAGGATAACCTGTTCCTTAGATGTTACGTTGAAAAGAACTGCTGTCTCAGAGTTAAGTCCGAGTTCCTTGTAGTTCTCAACCTTAGCCTTAGAAGCGTTGTAAACAACGAAGTCAGGCTTGAAGTTAGCAAGCTCTTCATCTGTAGGACGGATGAACATGTTCTTAACAAAGTGTGCCTGCCAAGCTACTTCCATGATGAAACGAACAGCAAGACGTGTTCCTTCATTAGCTCCGCAGAAACCATCTATAACATAAAGCTTCTTGCCTGAAAGTTCTTCTACTGCAAGCTTCTTACAAGCTTCCCATGCAGCCTGTGATGCTCTGTGGTTATCGTTAGGATATTCTTCAGATGTCCACCATACTGTATCCTTAGACTTCTCATCTTCTACGATGAACTTATCTTTAGGAGAACGTCCTGTGTAAATACCTGTCATAACGTTAACAGCGCCAAGCTCTGTCTCCTGACCCTTATCAAAACCTGTAAGAGAAGGATCTGTCTCATCCTTGAAAAGCTGTTCGTATGAAGGATTGTAAACAACTTCTTTGACATCAGAGATGCCATACTGTGATAAATCTACATTGCTCATTTTTTAAGCCTCCTTTATGGACAATTAAAAATTTGCGGTTGAAATGTGGAGTGAGTTTCCACACGAAAACTTGTGTCTGATAACCTATCACAAATTCAATCGTTAGCTGCAAAAATGTTTTGCAGCATAAAGATTAGTATGATAAAAGTTTACCAATCTACACCCGTCATTATACATGGTTTTAAGGTCTATGTCATCATAAAATCCAAAATACAAAGTTAAAAAATTGTAAAATTCCTTGTATTTTCAGTATGTGGAACGTTAGCTCTTGTTAACGTTCCACATGGACATTCGCCGAATATTATATCGGCAATTTTGACCAAAAACATTAGCCTGTTATATTCAAGGATGAAGCTATCATTCCTCGATCTCAAAACACATGCATCCGTGAGGATTAAGGGCTATCTTGTCTCCGTTTTCAAGACTTCCCTGCCTTCCTGACCATATCTCTGTACAGCTGACTTTTGCATCTTTATCAAAACCATAGTCTTCAAACTTAAGCTTTACTTCTTTGACTTCATCATTAAGATTGAAGATCGCAAGATATTTTATGCCATCCTTGGTCTTGGACATCCAGGTTACTATGTCTTTTTTCCTTGAGATCTGACGAGCCTTGCGTCCGTCTCTGTGCATCTTAAGGAGTTTCTTGTTAGTAAGAAGGCCCAGTGTGAACGGATCGTTGTCGCGAAGCTCTCCTCCGAACATAAGAGGTGATCTGAATATGCACCAAAGTGTCATGAGAAGTCTCTGCTCATCCTGAGTGAAGTTTGTCATCCTGTCATCATGCCTGTCAGGTGTAGTCCTTACTCCGATGTGACCAAGAGGAAGCATATCACAGTCCGGCCAGTGATCCTTGCATCCTATTCCTGCCCATGCATCAGCTCTTTCGAACATGCCGTAGAGAAGTTCCCACTTGTCCCAGAAATCATCTGTCATACGCCACATATTGGCATTCTCTAAAAGGAATTCCTTCTGGTCAACTCTTGCAGGTCCCGGTGAAAGGCTAAGGACTATAGGTCTTCCGCACTTCTCGATTGCATTTCTGATAAGTCTTATCTCAGAAAAACCTGCTCCTGGTGCGTCAGGTCCTACGTCAACTCTTGCAAGGTCATCAACCTTGACATAGTCAACTCCCCAGCTTGCATAAAGCTCAAAAATAGAGTCATAGTATTCCTGAGCGCCTTCCTGACTTGCATCAACTCCGTACATATCTGTATTCCATACACAGATAGATGCAGGATGTGCTATGTCTCTTGCTGTCTTATCAGTTCCAAGTATCTTGGTATTTCTATGAACTGCCTGACGCGGGATTCCGCGCATGATGTGGATGCCGAACTTAAGACCCATATCATGGATCTGATCGGCTATAGGCTTAAAGCCCTGTCCACCTTTAGATGATGGGAATCTGTTCTCTGCAGGGATAAGTCTTGAATACTCATCCATGTTGAGCTCTGCGAACTTGTGATACCAGCATGAATCTGCTGTTGGCTCTGACCACTGAATGTCACAGACTATATACTCCCATCCGTACTCCTTAAGATTCTCTGCCATGTATCTTGCATTACCAAGAAGTTCTTCCTCGGTTACACTTGCTCCATAACAGTCCCATGAATTCCATCCCATGGGGGGATATTTGGCTACATGCTTGTCTGACATACCGCTCCTTCTAGCTTTTAATAATATTCAAAGCTTGTTGTAAATAATATTTCTATATATTGAAATAAATGCTGGTCATTAGTATATTCAGTCTTATCATGAATAAATATTATATTGTTAGTATATAAAAACTTATTATGAATAATTATTACATTTTTGGTTTTATTAGTCTTTTTTTATTAATGCCTGATAGATTTCACGTTTCTGAACGCCTCTATCTAATGCAACTTTTTTCATAGCATCCTTATGAGATACTCCCTGGCTTTCATAGTACTCCATGTGCTCTTCTATTGACATGGAAAGCCACTCTTTTTGCTTTTCCTTTTTCTGGTCATTAAGGCTCTTTCCTTCTATGACCATGACATATTCGCCTCTTGGGTCGTTCTCATTATAATAATCTATTGCAGCTTTAAGAGTTGTCGGCATTACTTCTTCAAATCTCTTGGTAAGTTCTCTGCAGATAGCCATATTGCGGTCGCCAAGTGTTTCATACAGGTCTGCAAGGGCTGCTTTTAGATGATGAGGTGCTTCGTAGATTATCATGGTACGGCTCTCATCCTTGAGATCTTCCAAGATATCTTTCCTGGCTTTCTTGTCATCACTACCTGGCAGGAATCCTTCGAAACAGAATCTTCTGGTTGGAAGCCCGGAAAGAGTCAGGGCTGTGATGCATGCAGCCGGTCCCGGAAGAGATGTTACTGTGATGCCTGATTCATGGCACATCTTAACAAGGACTTCACCGGGATCAGATATTCCGGGAGTTCCTGCATCTGTTATAAGGGCGATGTTCTTGCCTTCCTTCATCTGATCTATAAGATAATAGGCCTTGTCTACCTTGTTGTATTCATGGTAGCTGGTCATAGGTGTATGTATATCAAAATGAGTCAGAAGATGTATGCTGTTTCTGGTATCCTCTGCAGCTATGATATCAACCATATTAAGAGTCTCTAAAACTCTTGCTGTTATATCTTTAAGATTGCCTATGGGGGTTGCACACAGATAGAGCATTCCGCATTTACTATTTGTATTATTATTCATATTATTACTCATATTTATTGCCACTTGCTATTATAATTCATTAATACCCATATCATTAATATCCATATATATCATATACTTCTTTGGTATATTCGCCCGGTGCTTTATATATGATAAGAGGCCTTTCTACAGCTATCCTTGGCTTGCCGCCTCTGACAGCTTCGATAAGTACCATGTTAGGTTCCTTGTCAATATAAGGGTATACCAATTGCATACGTTTGGGTTCAAGGCTGTGCTTTGTAAGTGTCACCATGATCTCAGACAGGCGGAATGGCCTGTGAACAAGGAACAGCTTACCTGAAGGCTTTAACAGCTTCTTGGCCTGCTCTGCTACGTCTTCAAATGTACACATGACTTCATGTCTAGCAATAGCCTTGGGAGAATCCGGATTCTGAAGTCCGTGACCTCCTATCATATATGGGGGATTGCAGGTTATCACGTCAAAAGAGGCGGCTCCGAATATACTGCTTGCGTCCTTTATATCACCACGTACTATAGATACTCTTGGAGCAAGGTCATTTAGATCTATACTCCTTGCCGCCATTTCTGCACTATCTTCCTGAATCTCCAGACCTATCAGCTCACGGGCCTTTGTTTTAGATGACAAAAGAATAGGAAGGATGCCTGTTCCTGTGCCCATATCTAGTACACGCTTTCCTTCCATGTTGTTGCCTACTGCTATACCCTTGACCGGATCTGCAGATACAGCAAAGCCGGACAAAAGTACAGCATCCATCCCAAAACAGAAACGTTCAGGATCTTGTATTATCCTAAGTCCGTCTCTTTGAAGATCATCTATCCTTTCACCCGGCTTTAACTTAACTTCCATTAGAAAATCCCATCCAATTACTGATTTGAATCCTGACCAGAGCTCTGATGAGAGCTTGTCTGCTGATTACCATTTGGCTGATTAGCGGCATTAGCATTAGGATTCTGACGTCTGTTATTATGGCGGTTGTTGTGACGATTGCCGCCTCTTTGACCATTACCGCGGCCGTTATCATGTGAGTTTTGGTTGTCCTGCCTGCGTCCATTACCCTGTGAATTATTGTCGCGATTATTGTCAGATCTGTTTTTGTTGTCGTTATTTTTGTTGTTTACATTTTTGTTGTCATTATTTCTGTTATCGTAGTTCCTACTATCTGAACTGCTGCCATGTTCTCTATTGTCGTAAGTTCTGTTATCAGCATTCCTTGTGCTGTTCTCTATATTGTCGGAATTTCTGACGTCATTATTTCTGGAATCAGAACCCTTGTTGTCAGCATTCCTATTGTCATTATTTCTATTATCAGAATTTCTGTTATCGGAATTTCTATTATTCCTGTTATCGCTTCTTTGAGGTCTGGAGCCTCTTGAGCCCTGATTTCTGTTATTTCTTCCCTGGTTTCTTGGCTGACCCTGATTAGGCGTCTCCTCGCTGTCAAGATCTCCGCTTGTACCGCTATCTTCAAGCGCCTTTAATTCTTCAAGGCTTACTTCTTCGATTCTATCAGCCTTAGCTTCGTTACCATGCTTGGACTTCTTCCTCACAAAGTGTACCTGATCAGCTGTATAATCGTGAACCTCTTTTTCATCATTAACATCTACAAGGATACGGACAGTCTGACGCAGTACGCCTACATTAGCAACCTCACCTTCAAATCCGTCATCTGTTCTTACGATATCTCCAACCTTAGGAAGCTTCTTGTTGAGCTCTTCATAGACCTCTTCTTCATTCTTGAGACAGCACATAAGTCTTCCGCACACACCGGATATCTTGGTAGGGTTAAGAGAAAGGTTCTGCTCCTTGGCCATCTTGATAGACACAGGCGCAAAATCAGACAGATATGAATGGCAGCAAAGAGGTCTTCCGCAGATTCCATATCCGCCGATTATCTTGGTCTCATCTCTTACACCGATCTGGCGCAGCTCTATCCTGGTCCTGAATACAGCCGCAAGATCCTTAACAAGCGCACGGAAGTCAATCCTTCCATCTGCAGTAAAGTAGAAAAGGATCTTATTGTTATCAAAAGTATACTCAGCGTCAATAAGCTTCATATCAAGGCCGTGCTTACGGATTTTCTCCTGACATACCTTGAAGGCTTCCTTCTCCTTGACTCTGTTCTCTTTTTCCTGATTCTCATCAACTTCATTGGCAATACGGATGACTGTCTTGATGGGCTTTACAACCTTCTCATCCTCAACGTCATATGCAGGAGCCACAACAGTTCCGTACTCTATGCCTCTGGCAGTCTCCACGATAACATGGCTGCCTCTTTTAATTTCTAATTCTCCCGGATCAAAAAAATATATCTTTCCGGCAGTACGAAAACGTACGCCTATTACTCTGGTCATCTTAACCTCGTTTCTATGATGATTTAGGATCATTTTCAATCTATTAAATTTTTTTATAAGAAACTTTTTGTCCACTTATAACTATATGACTTTCAACCTTGGCAAGCTATTCATGCCATATTATCCTTTATTCCGATCATAAGCATCTCTACTGCAATGTCGGGATTGACGTTAACTTGTATCCTTCTTCGCGTCTTAGTGATAAGTTTGACTATGGCATTTAAGCCCTCAAAAGTGCATTTTTCAGCCGTATCTCTAATATACGATAGGTCGCCTGCGAAAATCAAGCCCCCGTCACTTTCCGTGGCTTTATATACCAGTACATCCCTAAAAAAGAACAGCAGCATATCCAAAAAATCGGATATAACTTCCTTCTTGTCAACATTCTCTTCATTCCCTGATTCGTCCAGAGGTGTCTCTATTTCTTTGACCATATCAAGGATCTCATGGAGCTCTTTTCGGCTTATCTTCTGAAGAAGGCCAAAGGTCTGCTTTCTCATCCTGTCGAAGTCTTCATTCTGAGACAGCATGATCGCTTTGCCCACATTACCCCTTGCAAAAGAGACGCACAGATCCGCCCTATAATCAGGAGTATGGTACTCTTTCATAAGAAAATTCTTAATATCATCATCCGGCGCCGGCTTCATGGGAAGCACTACGCACCTTGAAAGAATCGTTGGCAAAAACACATCAAGATTGTCTGTAAGTATCAGCATGACAACGTAAGACGGCGGCTCTTCCAGCGTCTTTAAAAGCGCATTCTGAGCCTGAATATTCATTTTTTCTCCATCAGGGAAAATATAGATCTTGTAAGGCCCCGCATATGGCTTGATAACAACATCGTCACAGATAGCACGGACTTCATCAACACTTATAGTGTTTGGCTTGTCGTGGGTTACTGTTATTATGTCAGGATTACTGCCGCTTTCTGCCTGAATGCAGGAATGACACTCGTGACAGGGTTCTAAAAGGCCGTATTCTTCATGCCTGTCTGTGCACTGCAGAGTCTGCGCGAATATTCTTGCAATGAACTCCTTGCCGGACTCCTTTTCTCCCGTGATTATATATGCATGCGATGCTTTACCTGTACGCAGCGCATTCTGCAGATGATCTATCATCTGCTTTTGTCCGATTATATCGGCAAAATCAGCCATTCCCAGTCCTCTTTTTACAAATAATGATTATCGCTACATATGTACTGACACATTCATAGACTTACAAAAATACATTATTGAACGTAAAGTTCAATAACTCAAGTAAAAATATCAAGTATCAGCCCTTCAATATCGCCTATTCTCCCCATTATAGCGATATGATCCTTCTCATCTTTGAAAAGCTCCTGCGTAAGAGCATCAAGATTCTCATTAACAAGTCTCACTATTCCGTATACGCGGTGGCGCCCTTTTCTATCCAGGAAGTTCTCTCTTGAAAAAGCATGTGACCTTGTTATGACTTCGTTGAGGAATTCCTTGATAAGCTTCCTGTACCTTTGCATATCTCTGATATCATGCTTCTTGCCAATGAGTTTGCCCTGCTGCTGTATGTCCTGCATCATAGTCGTAAGGCGGTCTGCAAGGGTTGTGTCTTCAAGTTTTGATGCCAGAGTGAACTTAAACTGATCATCAACTATCTGGGCAGCATCTGTCTGCTGTACCTGCTGAGTCTGCTGCACTTGACCGACTTTAATATCCATGCAATCGCCTCCTTACGCTTTATTATCACGCAGGAATAAAACTTATAAGATCACATCCAGATCCTATGAAAGGCAACCGATCTTTGATACTAAAAGTCCTATTACAGATAACAGATCTCAGACACCCATATCTTTTAGGTATGATGTTATCTCATCAAGTATCTGATCAATTGAGCCCTCGTTATTGAATCTGCGCGTGATTCCTGCTTCTTTTATCTTTTCTTCGGAAAAATCTTCCTCGTCTGCAAGATATCTACGGCACATCTCATCATACTTGGGGTGCTCTTGTTTATTCTCCCTGTGCATGGCTCTCTCCATGCGGATCCTGTCAGAGATCTCGATATAAACAGGAACCACCTTGTCGGCCCCAAAATATTCCTTCATGGACTCATAGGCTTCAAGAGTACCGATCATCAGAAAACTTCCAAGGCTTAGATCTATCTGCCCGTCATCTACGGTAAAATATCGCCACGGTCCATAACATGTGTCGTAAGTACGTCCTTCTATTATCTTTCGGTCATTCAAAAACTTCTGATAACCCTCTTCATCACAAAAGTAGTACTGAACGCCATTTTCTTCCTTGTCTCGCATGGGTCTTGTGGTATATAAAACAACTTTTTTAAGATCCAGAATATGCTTTTCCAGAAGATTTTTATAAACTGTATCTTTTCCTGTAGTGCTCTTACCCATGAGCAGAACTATTTTCCCCATATTAAACCTCACAATGTATATTTAATTTCAGGTAATAACTCTTATCTTACCTGTCTCTGAAATTCCCTGAACATTTAGTCCTTTGGATAAACTGTCGCGGATAGTACTTACAATATCTTGAGAGATCTCTTCTCCGGGAACTATGATAGGTATCCCAGGCGGATATAAGTTCACGAAATCTCCTGCTATACGTCCTACTGCGGATTCCAGGATCACCTCTTCAAAGCCGCTATCCCATGCATCACGCAAAGTCTTTATAGCTTTTGGAGCCGTATCCGTAGAAAGAGTATCGTTCTTTAACCTCATGTCGCGAGCAAAGCGAGTGACTGATGGTTCAAATTGGTGAAGCTCGCGACACCAATTTGGGTTTGAAAGTGGAACACTTTCAAACTTATCTTCAAATGCAGCAGAGCCCAGTCTTCTATCTATATCTTCTACGGCCTCTATAAGTCTATCTATGCCCTCTATGGTGTCCATGCCGGTGATTATCATAAGAACATAGGTTTCACATGCCATCTCAGGCTGCAGAGCGTATCTGGTCCGCAGCAGATCATATAGCTGTGATCCGCTTATAGATGTATTCCTGCAGGAGATAACTACCTTACATGGATCATTGACTATCTTATCATCCGGGATCTCAAGGTGCTGTAACTGTCTTGTAGCATCTATGATCTTGTCATGATAAGACATAAGGCTATCGGCCCACAGATTCCCATTAGCTGCCATATAAGTGATGCAGTCATCAATAGACGCCATCATAAGGTACGACGGACTACTAGTCTGATAGATCCTAAGAAACCTCTTAAGCCTGTTCCTGTCAACTATCGTTCCATTCACATGTAAAAGCGCTGTCTGAGTGATGCTGGGAAGTGTCTTATGAAGACTGTGTATTACAATATCAGCTCCCCCTTCAATAGCACCTTCACTTATACGATCACTTATTCCAAGATGTGCTCCGTGAGCTTCATCTACTATCAAAGGTACGCCATATGAATGAGCTATGTCAGCAATAGCCCTGACATCCGAATACACACCCTCATAAGTAGGTGATGTGATAAACACTGCTTTGATAGAAGTTCCCGCCTTAAGCGCAGCATCTATATCTTCCGGCTTAACAGCGCCGCAAAAATCATAGCCGCTTATACGCTGAGGATATAAATATTCCAGCTTAAGATTTCTAAGATAGGCAGCATGATATAAAGACTTGTGACAGTTCCTTGCAGTAAGGATAGTATCTCCATCGTCTGTAACAGCCGATATGGCCGACAGAACGCCGCAGGTCGAGCCATTTACAAGGAAGTATGTCTCACCGGCCTTATACAGAGCATTAGCCCTGTTCTGGCAATCCATTATAATATCTCTTGCATCATGCAGGTTATCAAAGTCATCTATCTCTGTAATATCATGATCAAAGAAAAGAGCTGTATCCATGCCGCAGCCTGCATTTCTCTTATGGCCCGGCATATGATAAGGATACATATTGCTTCTGCTAAGATCACCAAGCTTATCCCATAACTGTCCCAATAGTAACTCCAAATGTATTATTATCTGCAAAACTTTGCACTACCACTATTAATAACTTATCTATTATACCATGACAGGACTATCTTGAATATTGTAAAGAATCTTCACCATTGCATCGTATCTTTGAAAGAAAATAAATCATCAAATATCCCAAATAGGATATTTGATGATCTTATGAGTTTAATACCAGAAAATATGTAATGACCTCAATTTTGTTACAACGTGAATTTACCTGTATACTAAAGATATTGAGTTAATGTAGCAGGAATTACCGCATACAAAAGGATGTCATTACAAATTGTTTATGACATAAAAAAAGACATAAGATAATCTTATGTCGAAAATAAAAAAAGTGCCTTGAACAGGAATCGAACCGGTGACACACGGATTTTCAGTCCGTTGCTCTACCAACTGAGCTATCAAGGCACAAAGTAGCGGGGACAGGATTTGAACCTATGACCTTCGGGTTATGAGCCCGACGAGCTTCCAGACTGCTCCACCCCGCGTCATTGAAGTTCTTCAAGAACTCCCACTATTGTATATATTAAGTTATCAAGTGGGTGGCGGTGGATTCGAACCACCGAAGCAATTTGCAGCAGATTTACAGTCTGTCCCCTTTGGCCACTCGGGAAGCCACCCTTATGAAAAAAGCCGATGAGCGGACTCGAACCGTTAACCTGCTGATTACAAATCAGCTGCTCTGCCAATTGAGCCACATCGGCGTTTTCATAGAAAACTTTAGATAAAATCTAAAGCGTGGGACCTACAGGGCTCGAACCTGTGACCCTCTGCTTGTAAGGCAGATGCTCTCCCAGCTGAGCTAAGA
>JAEEGF012272240.1_pt1 | contig 33361 bp, 25 predicted proteins | sample 9134171 | NCBI WGS metagenome assembly JAEEGF01 (sample SAMN16246542, study PRJNA631951) | gut metagenome | biome: gut microbiome; feature: rumen; material: AP-attached | host: Bos | place: Iran: Karaj | collected 2018-10
TTCTCAGGCACTTCCTCCACAGCCAACTCGTTCCAGTTGTCCTCACCGTAGGGCGAATAACTCACCTCTACTGACTCAGGGGCTAAGCGGCTATAGGTGGCAATAATCCCTGACTTTGGCGTAACCATATAATTAAAATCACCAGCACTAAATTCAAGCGTTCCGTCGGCGGCTGTGGCGAAGCGGTCGGTCACATTCTCATCCCCGTCTTTGAAGTGCAGCATGGTCACTGTGGGCGGGTTCTGATCCTCGGCACCAGCCGTATAGTGCAACTGCGCCTTGTTAGAACCCTCCAAATCATCAACGACTACGCCTTCTTTGACGATGGAAGCATCCACGACACCATTGAGGAACTCGTCGATATTGGTGAAGAATGCTCCGTCAGCTGTAAGGATGTCATTGCCGTCTAATTTCATCTTGACATCTGCGCTACTTGAACCTTCTTTCGCCTCTCCATAACGACCCCGATAGGTAAAGTTGAAGCTAAAGCATAGAGCTTCAGCACGTTTATCCTCCCACTGAAATGGGTTTGTAACTACAAACGGGCAGTTGCTTCCCAAGTTCTCTTTCTTCTTCTCGACAGGATAAGAGAACACGGGATGTGGCGGCCAAGAGGGTAGTTCCTTGATGTCACGACCATACTCATCCAATTCTTCGCTATATTCGAGATTAAAACTGCCGAGGAAGCCATTATTCGCAAAGATAGCCTGGCCGTTCGACACAGTCAATGGCGCACTCTGCAAGACTTCCATGTAGTTCTCGTCCAACACAAACGGTTGAATGGTAGGCACAAATCCCATTTCACTATCCTCGGGCGACGCGCTCAGGTAGATCTTATAGGTCTCACCCTCAGGTAAGGCTTCGTAAAGATACCAATTAAACGCCCACCCATCGGCACCATAATAAAAACCTGGAGTAATCTCCTCGCCCAGATGATCTGTCGCGATGAACGGATCCTCGAATAATTGGAATTTCGACGGGTCATTGCTCACGGTGATGTCTCCCGAAGCACCTCGTGTCTCGTAGGCCGAGGTGTATACATTGACCCCATTGATGGCAACTCGATACGAATAAAATACCCAACGGTCACTCACGTCGTTGACAAAAAAATCGTAAAGATCCTCGGCACAGGAAGTTATAAATGTTGGTCCCACAACGGTCTGCGCAAAGTTGCCCATATGATCTTCCAGTGTGCCATAATCCTCACAATATAACTTGTTATGGCAAACGACATCATCGGTATTACCCTCCTCAAGAACCGTCACATTCCAATTCTCATCAATGCCCATCTTGCCCGTGAATACAGGTTCGCCATCGATGGTCATCGTCTGGAAATGGATGTGGTTCTTGGCTTCGCTGGCGGCAAAGTTCAGTTCCATGTCCTGGTCAATGGTTACCTGCTCGCGGATGACAAACAAATGATAGAGCACCCACTCCTCTTCGTATGGATCCATCTGTCCAAAGTCCACAATGATATCGTAGGTGCCTTCAGGAACAACGAGTGTATTTATCCCATCCTCTAAGTCATAATAACCTAGAGACTTACCGCGCTGCCCAGGTCTTAGCATTGTGACTTCATAGGGTTTTTGACTCTCGGTGTCATAGTCAAGAACGAAATTCACTTGGTGGGTAGGTGCGTCTTCCTTAAACTGCGCTTTGTGTGCCGAAGGGGCCATCTCGTCGGTAGCAAGGCTATTGAATTGTGTTTGTGTCGCCTTGAATGGCTTTGCCTCCAGAGACTTGAGATTCGGTTTCCAATGGAAGCCACCCTCGAGGACTTGTGGCTTCAATTCCTGAGGTAGTTGTGCCGTGGCGGTGAGTGCCCCCAGCAACATCATGCAAAGTAGAAATCTTACTTTCATAACATTAGGTTTTTGGTGATGAATAAATAGATAAATTGAGTATTGATAGTCCCCCCAAGCCCCCTAAAGGGGGGGTGTTAAACATCTTGTTCCCCCTTTAGGGGGTTAGGGGGACAAGACAAGACCGAAAGGGGGCCATCATTCTCGAGTGCAAAGGTAGCCCCACCCCGCGAAACCCGCCAAATTTTCACCTGCGAGAAACATTCTATTTTATAAAACAGAAGAAAATCGGGCAAAAATACCCGATTTTCCTATTGTTTTCCGTGGGGAATAGACAGAAAAACAAAAGGACAAAATCTCACGCAGATTCCGCAGATTTTTAGTTTCTTCATACCGATTAGAGTAGAGAATCAAACAATAAAAACAACAAAAAACAAAGCTCTTTTAGCTACTTAACTCCCTTTGACTCCCTTTAACTACTTTAACTACTAAAAAAAATAATCATCTGCGTTATCTGCGTGAGATAAGTACTACTCTGCGGGAGGTCCAGACTTGTCCTTGCTTTGTTTGCGGTATGCGCTGGGGGTGAGGCCAGTGAACTTCTTGAAGTTGGTGACAAAATTGGGGTAGGAACCGAATCCCACACTCTCGGCAATGGCCTGCACCGTGAGTTGACTGTAATGATCATGGTCGTTGATACGGCGGCACGCCTCGCGGATGCGGTAGTCATTGAGCATTTCCTTGAAGGTGTGGTCGTAATGCTCGTTCAACACTTGAGAGACGTAGTTCGGTGACTTGACATCCACCAGTTGAGTCAAGCGATCGAGCGAGAAGTTCTCTTGATAAACCTCATCACTGGTTTCCATCACATAGAAGATGCGGTCCAATAGATCGCTCTGCTCGCCCTCCTCCATCTGATGACTTTGATATTTGTTTTGCTCAGCCTCAATGATCTGCTGCCGTCGCTCCTCTTCGGCTGCCAGCCAGACCAAGTTGTTCTCATAGAGCTTGCGGTTCTTCTCCTGCTCCTGCTTGTACTTGCGCCACAGCAAGTAGAGCAGTCCCAGGATAATCAAAGTGACTGCCGCAATGCCCCAAGCGATTATCTTCATCATTCGGTGACGTGTGTTCAACTCTTGTACTTCAGCATTAATCTCATCAATTTGGAACAAAAACTCGGCTTTGTTGGCATCAAGCAGATGAGTTTGTTTCGTCAGCTCATTCTTGTAGCGAAGGTTCATCAACTCAAACTTGTCTCCCAAGACAGAGTCTTTCGCGATGTTACGATAGTACTGAAAGAGCATATTGCTATAAATGTACGAGTGGTAGTTGTCGTCCCTGTCTTGAGCCTTGTGGAGTTGCTGGTATAGCAATTCGACAAGTTCTTTGAGGCGATCCATATCGTTGAGCACATGGCACTTTCTATTGATAATAAGCTCGTCCAACATTTGTTTTGAGAGCCTAGTGTCAAGATAGCCATGAGCATAGGCTGAATCCAGGAGTTGAAGGCACGCATCATAGTTCTTCTTCCCCTTTTCTTGGATGGCACGGGCAAATATTCTGGCAAATTCATATTGCTTTATGCTATCGGGCAACTGGTATTGTAGGAACAGGTCTATATCCTGATGGAAACGGCGATATTGCGTAGTGTCATCTAGCATGCTAATCCAGTTAATTCCTGAAATGATAATGCGCTGCGGATTATCATTAGCCTCTAGAGCAGTGTGGAATGCAAGGCGATTTAACTGCAAGACCTCTTCATCCATATTGATGTCGCTTAAGGCTAAATTCATCAGTTTAATGTTGCCAAGATCGGTATAAATGCTAGACAACAGGTTTAAGAGATGATTTTCCTTGGCAATTCTCTGTGCCTCCAAGAGATAGCGATTAGCCTTGGCTACATCATTATAGTAATACATGTAAAGTTTGCCTATATTACCCAGTGCCGAGCCTGCTTGTCGGGGTGTAGTGTTGTTATGCTTGTCGTCACTTCGATAACGGTTGACAATAATATTGTAGCAAACAAGCGAACTGTCAGGTTTGTCCGTATCGTAGAAACGCTTCCCCATCTCCATCAGTTTCTCGCTGGGCAGGTCTTTCCAGATGTCATAGTTCTTAAGCCGCCCCGTGCCATCGGCCGCAGCCCCCAGCCACGCCACGACCAGCAACAGTATTGCCGCAATATGTCTAAATGCCCTCCTCATTTCTCAAACGGTTTCAAGATAACCCACTTACCACTCTTGCGACCACCCTCACGAGTTAAAATACCTATCAACTGGAGTTCTGCCAAGTCACGTTGAATAGTGCGGTCGGTAATAGGCAGTTTTCCAGGGCTCATTTCTGAAATTGTTTCAGAAATAGACTTTGCTGATGAAGATGGGTTTTGCGAGATTAAAGCTAAGATAAACTTTTGGCGCTCAGTTAGTTCTTTTACGACATCTTTTGCGACATCTTTTACGACATCTTTCGTGACACCTGTAGGCAGGGGCAATACGAGTTCCACTTCATCGACCTCAATCTTGTTACTTAACTTAGGTTTTCCCCAGGTGGTTTCTTCCCATGCGTTAACAATCATAGGAAAACCTGACCCAACATTCTCGCCATAACCTATCATGCGGAGCATATTTTGTATTCTTGGATTACGGGCCTTGGAGATACCACCTTGATAAATCTGTTCTATGGGAAGTTTCAACAACCCAGGATTGCGAAAACAAAGACAGTCATCATGTTTTTCAATCCGCAGCACTCCAGCATCCATCATTAGGTCGGCATGGATAATCGCATTCGTGAAGGCCTCCCTCACAGCCTTGTGCTGAGGTGTGTCATCGACTCGCTGCAATCCTTCCATGCGGAACGGTCTAGGAAGATCAAAAGTCATTTTAGGTAATACAATGCTGAAAAATTGGTACAAATTGTTTTCCCAACGACCATCATAAGTCAAGCGATCGCTGTAACGTTCTTCGCCAATGAGGTTGCAAAAGTTGATGTAGTCCATTCGGAAGTTGTCAAAACGTTCCCTCACAGGCAATCCTTTGCCAAACATCATTAACCCCGCCACCGACAATCCTTCTCTGCCACTTTCGCGGTCAACGAGATATCCACCTAGGTTGCGTAGAAACGATTTGTCATCCACCTCGTTCCACACATGGCCATCGTTCCAAAAACGGAATAGGGTGCGATAGCGATGCAGTGTGTCAAGGTCAATATCGTCCATGCCATAGTGCTCAAGGATGATGCCATCGTTCCCATCCTCAAATGAGTCACGAATCATCGCTCTCACTTGCCGCTCAGAACAGCGAAAGTCTCCTTCATGATTCCTGCGGTAAGTACCCTTGTAGACATTCTCATTTAAGTAGATGGGTTTCAGTTGCCAATCAGCTTGCGGCACATGAATGCACACAATCTGCATGCCATCCACATTCACAGTCTCCACATCATCCTCTGTGAGTAAGTTCTCGTTGACCTTGTCGCTATGGAGAGTGTTCCAGAAGTCTTTGACAATCTTATTCGCGTCATCGACTCCTGCTAAGTGGAAACGCTTTTGTGCGTCTTTCTCATTGCGATCTTCAACGATGCCGAGCAGGATATATCCACCCATTGTATTGGCAAAAGCCGAATACGTTTCCCAAACTGACTTTGGCACTTCAGCTTTAGCCCGTTTGCATTCCAATGTCACATGCTCGCCGTTTGTCAGCAGTTTGAGTATGTCTTGTTTATTCATTCGCTAGTTGTGTATGGCCTAATTATTTTCTGCAACCAATGGTTGCGAATTTAATCTTAATACCCCGGGTTCTGCTCAGTGCCGGTGAAGGTGAGGAACTCACCGGGGATGGGGAAGACGATGGTGTAGTGGTTGGTCTCGCCGGGCAGTTGTGGGCGGTCGGTGTAGGCGCGGGTGAAGCGGTCGAACCGGATGAGGTCGTTGCGGCGCCAGCCCTCCCAAGCCAACTCAAGTAACCGCTCGGTGAGGATGTTGTCGAGGGTGCACTCGCGCGGCTCGGCTCCCACACGGTCGCGAACGGCATTGAAGGACTCGCTGCCATCTTGGCCGTTGCGCACCAGTGCCTCGGCGCGCATGAGCAACACGTCGCTGTAGCGGAACAGCACGATATCGTTGTCGCTCTGTTTGCCGTCTTTGGTGCCTGTGGGGTCGACCTCATACTTCGCCATGCGCGCCCCTGCGGTCTTCTCCCAAGCAGTGCCGCTGACATCCAGTGCCACATGCCAAGGCTCATAAACCAGCGGTGTTCCGTCGTCCAGCAAGACGATGTTACCATTGAGATCCAATGCCGTGCCGGCATAGTAAGTCATGTAGAACCTCGGATCCAGCTGGCTCATGTCATTCTGGTCGCGCTTCAGGCCGAATGCGGTGATGGCCTCGATGGTGGCGCTGCTGCCATTCTCGCCGTTGAGTCCCATGGCTGCGGCATGGTTGTAGTGCCGCGAGCGGAAAAGGTTGATGAACTGTGTGTCGTAGAGGTACTTGTTCATCGGAATGGTGTAGATGTTCTCTAACGACTGCTCATTGTTGACCGCGAAGTTCCTTTGGAATGAGCCTTCAAGTTGGTAACCCAGCGCCTGTAGCCTGTCGCAGTAGCAAATCGTTGCCTCCCAACTGTTCATCTGTTGGCCGTTGACATTCCACTTGATACTCTTGCCGTCAGGATGTGTCGCGTCGGTCCAGTCATCGTCGGCATACACCTCGGCATTAAGCATAAGTTTGGCAAGCAAGAAGTATGCCGCTCCTTGCGTCATGCGCCCATAGTAGGTACCTGGCAGGTTGCTGCGTTCTTCGGTCAGCTGTGGAGCAACCTTCTGCAACTCGCTGACGATGTGTCGATAGGTCTCGCTGCGTGATTTGACTTGCAAGTCGGCCACACTTGGCGAGGTGGAGCTGAAGACAGGCACGCGGCCATAGAGGTCCATAGCATAGAAGTAGAACATCGCCCGCAATGCACGCACTTCTGCCTCTAGGTCGCTCACATCCACATTGGGGTGCGCCTTGGCAAACTTGTTAATGCGGGCCAGTGAGCCATTGCAGCCTTGAATCTCCTTCATCAGGTAGTTCCACACATCGCCCGTGCCGTCGGCCTGCTCAAACTTGTGCAGGAACAATGCTTGCCAATAACCTCCGTCATACCAGTCGGCACCGCGAGTGGGCATGATGGCCTCGTCGGTGGTGAACGTGTTCAGGTCGTACACGCCATGGCCCGTACCTTGCAGGCCCTGGCAGTTCTCGCTGCCGCCCACATCACGATAGATGGCTGCCACAGCGTTCAGATATAACTCGTTGCGGGTCTTGTAAGCCTCATCGGCAGGGACGCGGTCACTGGGATTCTCCTCCAGGTAACTGTCACAAGCAGTGAGTGCCAGCAGTCCAACCAATATCATCAGTTTTGTTTTCATGACGCTTGATAGAAATTCTTAATTGTGCATTGTGCATTATGCATTGTGCATTAAAAATAGGCGCTCACGGCCAGTGAGTAGGTGCGAGCCACGGGATAGGTGTTCTTGTCATCCACACCCAGTGTGCCGTTGACATTGCTGCTGTTGATCATGGGGGTCAAACCCGAGTAGCCAGTGATGGTCGCCAGGTTCTCGACGGTGAGCGATAGGCGCAAGCGGTCGACCCATCGCTTAGCGCGCCCCATGGGCACGTTCCAACCCAAGGTGACATAGTCGAAGTTGACATAGTCGCCACGCTCGAGCCAATAGTCAGTGGCAGTTTGGTCAACGATGTTCCGCTGGGGCGCGTCAGCCAGCACGTTATAGCCCGGCAATGAGTTCACATTCATATAGGTCAGCGCGGTGCCGTTGTAAATCTTGTGACCGAATGCGCCGTTGAGTTGCAGTGTAAGGTCGCAGTTCCTGTATCGGAAACTAATGTTCGCACCCAGTAGCACTTTGGGCATAGCCTGTCCACACAACTGCCGGTCGCTGGCCGCAGTAGCTTCGCCATCTTTGTCCAGGTCGGCTATCTCATAGGTATAACCGCCATTGCCGTCACTCTTGAGTCCGGTGCAGTGTGGCAGATAGAACACGCCGAGGGGTTGCCCAATAACCTGATAGACAATGTGGTTATTGCCGCCGTGGAAACCTGCACCATTCAGACTGGCGATATCGACATGGGTGGGAGCCTCCAACCAATAGTCGTTATAGAATCCACTGAGCGACAGCAGTTTGTTGCGTTGCCAGGTGAGGTTGGTGTTGATGTTCAGTTCCATGTCGCGGTGCTGCAGTACGGTGGCACCCAATGAGATTTCCACGCCCTGATTACTCATCGAACCCAAGTTGTCAAGCAATTTGTTGAACGAGAAGGGCGGAACCGACACATTGTATAGATAGAGCATGTCGCTCGTCTTGCTACTATAATAGTCGATACTGGCACTGAGCCATCCATTGAGCATAGTGGCATTGAGTCCCACATTGAAGGTGCGCCGTACCTCCCACTTAAGATCGGGATTGATGTTTTTGGGATTCCCCAGGCTTACCATTGCCTCGTTGCCCACGGGCACGATGCCACTGGGCATGAGCACATTCAATGACATATAACTGTCGATGCCCCCCATGTTTCCTGCCAGACCGTAGCCTGCGCTGAGTTTGAGGTTGTCGAGCCAGGCAACATCGCGCAGCCACGCCTCGCGGCTTAGCGTCCACGCAGCCGACACACTAGGGAAGAAACCCCACTTGTTGTTCTTACCAAAACGCGACGAGGCGTCGGCACGTGCAGTTGCCGATAGCGAGTAGCGGTCGGCGTAGTCATAGCTGGCGGTGACCATAGCGGCTGCCATTGAGGGCACCTCGCGGTAACTGCGTGTGCCGTCCCACTGGGTAAGCGCACCAGCCTGAATAGCATCATAGCCCAGCTGGTCGTTGGTGAAGTTAGTAGTTGTGGTGCAGTAACCCGTCAACTTGTCGCGTTGTGCCTCGCCATATAGTGTGGCGGTGATGTGGTGCGCATCGGCGCGATGATCCCAGTTCAGTGCCAGGTTGCCCATGAGCGACTCGGTCTTACGGGTGCCGCGGTAGGCCTGACCATGCGCCCAGATGCTCGTGGGCAGATACTGCGAGGTTGTGACATCATTGTTGCTATATGCTCCGAACAGGGTCAACCGCCACTCGCTCGACAGGTTGACGGTGAGTTTGGCATGCGTACTCAAGTGCATCGTCTTGTCTTCGGTGCGGCTATCCATCAGTGCCAACGGGTGGTTAATCTGGTTGGCATATGTAAAACCATCCCAGCCTCCACTGGCGTTTCGCTCAGTGCCAAAGGTGGGGTTCCACGTGGCTGCACTGTAGAAGGTCTTCTGTACATCATATACTGCCGTGCGGTTCTTCAAGATATTGCCAAACATGCCGATATCGATGACGGCTACTCCGCCAAACAACTGTTGGTGGACGCTCATGTTGCTGGTGAAATTGCGAAGGCGGTCATGGAGGATAATACCCTCATGGTCCATGTAACCCACCGATACGCGATAGCCGCCACGCTCGTTGCCGCCGACAAATGCAAAGTGATGGTCGTGCAGTAGTGCCGTCTGCTCAATCTCGCGTTGCCAGTTAGTGTCATAACCCTTGTCGATGAGCATCTGCCCCGTGTGTGTCAAGTAGTCCCGGTAGTCACCGGCGCTAAGCATATTTAGGTTCTTATAGACGCTGCTGAATCCCACCGACCCGTTATAGTTGAACGTAGGGCCAGTGTTGCTGCCACGCTTGGTCTTCACCTCGATGACACCGCTGGCGCCGCGCGAACCATATTGTGCCGTCTCGCTAGCATCCTTGAGGACATTAAAACTCTCAATGTCGCCTAGATATATACTTGACAAGGTATTCAGGTCACCCATCACACCGTCGATAATGATAAGCGGGTCGTTGCCACCGGTAAGCGATGTGGTGCCACGCACGCGCACTGCACTTTGTGCCGCGGCCCCATTGTTGCTCTTTTGCACGGTCACACCTGCCACGCGACCTGTGATGGCCTCGATGGGATTGCTCACTTGCTTGCTGGTAAGGTCCTCGTCAATGACGTTCGCCATGGAGTCGATAGAAGCGACGTGCTGTCCCCATCCTGTAGTCGTGACGAGTACAGCTGCAACCGCTGTCATCATCCACTTGCGTATTGCTGTAAGTCTGGTTATCATGATAGTGTTTCTAGAAGAACTATAAGGAACTGATAGCACAAGAGCAATCGTTGTGCATTCTTTAAAGATTGTGGTCTATGGGCTTATACTTCCAGTAGCCATCGTTGAGGTTGAGGAGGTTTTTGAATTCTTGAGTGAGTACTGAGCTCAAGAGAGGATAATCAAGGAGAATCTCGATGGTACCCTCACTGGCTGGGGCAATCTCGCCAGCAGGGTAGTCAAAGATGATGCCCCCGCGGATGGCGTGGAAATCATTGGCAACCTTGGCGGCACGCTCCAGTTGCAGTCGCTTCTCGTTGTTGAGCCGTTCTATTTTTTCGTTGATGAGCGCAAGCAGAATGGGCTCTTGCTCGGGCTCAAAGATGCTTTTCCGTTGCAGCACACTTTGTTTGACGCGGTCATAGTGCACATATCGTGTCGCCAAGGTAGATGTCTCGCTGGCATGAGTGCGATGGTCTATCTCCATCACCAGCAGACGCAGCGATGTCATGATGGGGTAGGCCAGCAATTGTTCGGTATAGGCATAGCGAGAAACAATCTTGGGCTGAGTGCTGATTTCCTTGAATTCGGTCAGCGCTTCGATGTTGAATTTCGGTACCCGGGTCCACCGGGTGGCGGCATAGGCAAGGTTGTTGTTGTCGCTACCGAACAAGCATGTCTGCAGGGCGCGTTCCAGTGCTGGCAGGCTGTCATTGCCATTGATGCTGACGGGCCAACGCACTTTCACTCGCTTGACGCAAGTGTAGTAAGAGTTCTCATCACCACGAACGGCAGGACTGTGGCTCACATAGTAGGCATGAAACTCCTTGACATCAAAGGTGTCGGGGATAGATGCCGTGGTGAGTGTGTCGGCGACGGTGACCGAGGTATCGCCGCGTTGCCACAGGTCATGGCTCTCGCCGCTGGCCTCGATGCGCAGCGAGAGGTACCAGAATGCCGCAGCAATGTCAATGACGACAAGCAGGGCGATGATGATGACGAGGTTGCGTTTAGTCATTAAATATCAAATGTTAACTCTTAACTATCAACTCTAAACTATTCTTCACTTGGTTCATGAGCCAGCGGGGAGTGGAGGTGGCACCGCAGATACCGATGCGCTCCTTTCCCACAAGCCATGTGGGGTCAATTTCTGCCTCGTTGCTGATCAAGTGAGAGTCGGGGTTTGCATCGTGGCACTCGGCAAAAAGAATGCGACCGTTGCTGCTTTTGCTGCCGCACACAAAGAGTACGAGTTCGTGTTGGCGGGCGAACTCGCGAATCTGAGGGATACGGTTGGCTACCGAGCGGCAGATGGTGTCATAGCTCTCAAACTTGACGCCAGGTTGCACGCGTTGGCTGATCTCGTCGACGATTCGTCTAAATTCTTGCACCGACTTGGTGGTCTGCGAGTAGAGGTAGATGTCTCGCGTGTAGTCAATCTTGTCGATCTCGTCGATGTTTTCGATGACCAGTGCCTGACCGCCAGTCTGGCCCACCAGACCGTTGACCTCGGCATGACCGCGCTTGCCGTAGATGACTATTTGCGCCCGATGCGCGGGATCTTGATTGTGATAGGTGGCGGCGATGCGTTGTTGCAGCTTGAGTACGACGGGGCAGGTGGCATCGATAATCTCGATATTGTTGCGGCGGGCAGTCTCATAGGTTTCGGGAGGCTCTCCATGTGCCCGCAACAGCACCTTCACATCGTGCAACTGGGCTAGTTGCTCGTGCGTGATGGTCTCAAGACCGATGAGGCCCAGGCGCTCTACCTCATTGCTGTTGTGGACGATATCGCCCAGGCAATATAGGTGTCCCGACTGCTTGAGCTCCTCCTCAGCTTTGCTGATGGCCGTGGTCACACCAAAGCAAAACCCCGATCCGCTATCTATCTCGATGGTCATATGATTATGAATTGTGTATTGAGCTTTGGGCATTGATTGTGGCATGAGCCGCACCCAGCAGGTAGGCATTCTGCTCGGGGATGGTCAGGTGCGAATTGTCAAGCACCAGGGCGTCTTCGGCCTGACGCAATGGGCCTTCGGCGCGCGTGGTGTCGATGCGGTCGCGTTCAGTGACGTTCTCCAGTACCTCGTCAAATGTAGTGGTCGTGTCGCCCTTGCCACGCAACTCATCGTAGCGACGCTGGGCGCGCACCATCGGGTCGGCGGTGACAAAGATTTTCAGTTCAGCATTGGGAAAAACAACGGTGCCGATGTCACGACCATCCATCACCAGCCCCTTGTCGCGGCCCATCTCTTGTTGCTGACGTACCATGTCGTGGCGCACAAAGGCGATAGCGGCGATGATGCTTACCTTATCGCTCACGCGCATTGACCGGATTTCTTTCTCCACATTCACACCATTGAGATAAGTGTCGCTGCGTCCCTCGTCATTGGGATGAAATGAAATGTGGATGTCACCGAGCCGTTGCTGTAGCGCCGGTTCATCGACCGTGTCGCCGTCAAACAGGCCATTGTCCAGGCAATAAAGTGTGACAGCACGGTACATCGCACCCGTGTCTACGTAGGCATAGTTCAACGCCTTGGCCAGCGCCTTGGCCATCGTGCTTTTGCCCGTTGATGAGAACCCATCAATCGCAATTGTTATCTTTTTCTTATCCATAGTGATTATATAGAATTATTGTTGCAAAGATACAAACAATCGTTGACATGAGCAAATATTAAAACGATGGATCAACCCAATCGTTCTATCTCTCACCCTAAACCATCAAATTGGAGAGGATTTGATGTGATTTTGGCACATTTTTTGCAATATTTTTTGTCGTTTGACAAAAAGTTCGTAACTTTATGGCGATTTTTGACAACGACATTTAAAATTAATAATTAATACACAGTAAACTATGGGATTATTCAAAAACATCGTTGACGCGGCCAAGCAGGCCTCAGTCACCACTCAGTATGGACAACCCGGCTATCAGCAGCAGTATTATGGCCAGCCCGGCATGAACCCGATGGGTGGTATGAACCCGATGGCAGGAGCCATGGGAGGTGGCATGTTGGGTGGTGTCATCGGACAGGTAATGACCAAGCTTGGCGGCCAGCCAGGCATGCAGCCTGGTCAGCAAGGCTATCCGCAGCAGGCCTACGCTGCTGGGCAGTATCCCCAGGGGCAGCAATATCCACAGCAAGGCTATCCGCAGCAGGGCTATCCCCAGGGGCAGCAATATCCACAGCAAGGTTATCCTCAGCAGGGCTATCCCCAGGGGCAGCAATATCCACAGCAAGGCTATCCACAGCAGGCTTACGCTGCCGGTCAGTACCCGCAACAAGGCTATCCTCAGCAGGGTTATCCTCAGCAGGGCTATCCCCAGCAAGGTTATCCTCAAGGCGGTTATCCCCAGCAGGGTTATCCTCAGGGATTTCCTCAGCAGTCGGCTACCGCTAATAAGTTCGCCCAGGCCAAGCAGGGAAATGTGACCTTGCCACCGCAGCAGGCGCATCCACAAGGGCAAACGGCATCAGCGGGACAGACTGCCTTCCAGCAGCGTGCCACGACTCAACCACAGGCAACAGCCCATCCTCAGACAGGTTTCCCGCAACAACAGCAACCCGTGCAGCAGTCGGCATCGGCCAATAAGTTCAAGCAGGCTGGGGCACAACTTTCCGATCAGGCCAAGGGCGTTGTATCGGTCATTAACATGGGCAGCAGCAGTGTGCCTACTGGCAAGTAGTTAAGAGTTATTCACTTAACTACCTTTAACTCCTTAACTACTAAAAATGAAGACAATGGAAAATAACTATGATTCTATCGAATTAACCGTAAAGTTAGTGGCCAAGACGGGCCTGTTCTTTGCATGTGTCGATGGCGAGTACTCCGAGAGTGAAAAGATTTTTATTGAGAACTACATCAATAGCCTGTCTAAGGTCGGTCCTGTCGACGAGGTGAAGGATATGTTGCAGAATGCGCTGAACGTCCGTTTCACACTTGACGAAATTGTTGCTGACACACGCCAGCTGCTTGGTTACTTCCCTGAGGTGGAAGACAAGAAAGCTATTGTGATGTCGATGTATAACTTCATACAGCGCGTCATCACAGCCGATGGTGTCGAGCACCCCAATGAGGTAGAAGCCCTGCAAAAGTGGGCCGAAGCCTTGGTCTAACGCAATACGCACAATTCTTAATTGTTAATTATAAATTATGGCTTACAAAATTATCGACATCGAGGGCGTGGGCGAGGTCTACGCTGAGAAACTGATTGCCGCTGGCATCGAGAAGGTTGAGCAACTGCTCGATCGTTGTGCAGCCCCCAAGGGACGTAAAGAACTTGCAGACGCAACTGGCATCCCCGAGAAACTGATTCTGAGATGGACCAACCATGCCGACTTGTTCCGTATCAAGGGTGTAGGCCCGCAATTCTCCGAGTTGCTCGAGGCTGCAGGCGTGGACACCGTCAAGGAGCTGCGCAACCGCGTCCCTGCCAACTTGCAGGCAAAACTCGAGGAGGTAAACGCCGAGAAGAAGTTGGTGCGCCGCGTACCCGCTCTGAAAGAGGTGGAGAAGATGGTCGCACAGGCCAAGGAACTCGACCCCCGCATGACCTACTAGTCAATGCACAATGCACTGATGCATAATGGGCTTCGCCAAACGGCGAAGCCCATTATCTTGTATGTCGTTTCTTCTTAATCCATCTCAAAGCCCAGTTCGGTGACTTTGCGGCGAACGGCTTCGGGATCAACATAGCCCTCGACATAGGCGATGCCCTGGGCGAGGTCCACGGTCACTTTCTCTGCGCCCTCGAGTTGGGCGAGTCCTTTCTCTACGGTGGCTTTGCAATGATTGCACATCATGCCTTTAACTTTATACTCTTTCATAGTGATGGTTTTGTTATGTTTAATGTGATATGATTTAACATAGTTTGTGGTGATGCCCACAACAAGCATGACCATCAGGAAGATGCTGCACACCCAGTTGAGCCAGCCAACAGGCATCTCGTGGCTCATAGCACCGTGGTGATGTGGCATGGCGTTGAAAAACACCTCACGAAGCCCGGGCCAATAGTCGACTAGGACACCAAAGCCGATGGCACCCGCTACAATGGACGCCAGATAAGCCCACATTGCTTTGCGGCCAAATGACTGCGAGATGACAAGCATTGATGCCATGTTGGCAGCTGGGCCCGCCATCAGCATCACTAGGGCACAACCTGGCGACAAACCCTTCAGCATCAAGGCGGCTGCAATAGGAATCGAGCCCGTTGCGCAGATGTACATCGGCACAGCCACCATCACGATAATCAGCATGTTAAGCAATGGCCAGCGCGCATAGGTTTGGAAGAAATCGTCAGGCACAAGCACAGTAATAAGCGTGGCAACAACCAGTCCCAGCACCAGCCAGCGACCGATGTTCTGGATCATCTCATAGAACCCATATCGAAGCGCCTCCCATACTCGTCCCAGTAACGTAGGCTTCAATGGTTCGGCCATCGTGCAAGAATCGCCACATTGACCCTCCTGTTCCAAGTTTCCATTGCGTTCAATGGCACCCACCACATTGCCGCCTAGCATGGCGGTGACAAGTGCGGCCACTGGCCGAAGGATGGCAAAGGGCAGGCCCATCATCGAGTAGGTGGCGGCAATACTGTCAACACCCGTCTGAGGCGTGGCGATGAGAAATGATGTGGATGCGGCGCGCGAGGCACCCCCACGTCGCAGGCTCACGGCAGTGGGCAACACGCCACACGAGCACAACGGCAACGGGATGCCAAAGAGTGCAGCTGCTACAACCGAGTGCCATCCAGTGCCCGACAGATATCGAGCATAAACCGAGGTGGGAACAAAGGCATGCAACAGGCCTGCAATGAGAAAGCCCAGCAATAAGTAGGGCGACATCTCATGCAACATCATCAAGAAGGCATTTAGCCAAGACACAGTTCTATATGATTAAATAGTGAATAAAATGAAGCGAGTCTAGTTTCTCTAGAACCTCTAGTGTTTCAAGACTGCAAAATTACTGCAAAATACTTGCAACCGGGTTGCAAAAGGGCAAAAAACTGCCCACATACCCCCAATTGCCACTCTTTTATGGGCGATTTTTGTTATCTTTGTGGTTCTAAAACTCGTTTTCACATGAACCACGACAGATTTCTCTCCATTATCACACTTTGCTTGGCTGGAATCGCTGCCTTGGCGCAAACAAACTTGCATGAACAGTCACCTGCTGAACAGTATCAGTGGCCAACCGAGACCGATGTGCTCACACGCCTGCACCAGTGGCAAGACCTAAAGTTCGGTGTGCTGCTGCATTGGGGCATCTATTCGGTGCCAGGCATTGTTGAGTCGTGGTCAATCTGCGACGAGAAGTGGATTACGCGCGACACCACACGCACTTACCAACAGTATCAAGACTGGTACTTCGGCCTAGCCGACGAGTTCAACCCCACGCAGTTCGACCCTTCACAGTGGGCCAGCGTGATGCAGGATGCGGGCATGAAATATATGATATTTACCACCAAGCACCATGATGGCTTCTGTCTGTGGGATACCGATGAGACCGACTACAGCATTGCTCACCACGCGTTTGCCAATGATCCGCGTCGCGATGCTTTGCGCCATGTGCTCGACGCGTTTCGCCAGCGGCAGTTCATGATTGGAACCTATTTCTCTAAGGCCGACTGGCACTCGCAGTACTACTGGTGGGATGTCTACACGGGTCATGGGCGCAATGTCAACTATCCCATTGACCAATTTCCATGGCGATGGGAGCAATTTTGTAAGTTCACTTACCGACAAATCGAAGAAATCATGTCGCGATATGGCCGTGTCGACATCCTGTGGCTCGATGCTGGGTGGGTGTGCACTGAGAACAATCAAGACATCCACATGCCTCAAATCGCGCAGATGGCACGGCGACACCAGCCTGGACTGATCATCGTTGACCGAACCATTCGTGGCCCTTATGAGAACTATCAGACACCCGAGCAGGCCATACCCGCCGAACAGCGGGCCTATCCTTGGGAGAGCTGCATCACGCTAAGTGATGACTGGGGCTGGGTGCCGCGTCCGCGCTGGAAGTCTCCTGCCCGTGTCATCAATACACTCGCCGAGATTGTTGCCAAGGGCGGCAACTTGGTACTGGGCGTGGGTCCCACTGCCCAGGGCCTGATTCAGCCCGAGGCGGTCGAACGCCTGCAAGCCATCGGGCGCTGGATGCGAGCCAATGGAAGTGCCATCTATGGTACCACCATCACGCCGCACTACCACGAGGGCAATCTATGGTTCACCGCCGCCAAGGATGCCAGTCGCAAGTACGCTATCTATGCCTTGGGCGATGACGACACAATGCCCACGCAGGTGACTTGGAGCGTCAACCTGCCCACCAAGCGCATCCGCCTGATCAGCACAGGCAAGACCCTGCGATACAAGGTGCGTGACGGCCTGGTGACCGTCACGCTCCCCAAGAATTTGCCGCATCAGCCCTTCGCCCTCGAAATCGAGTAAGACAAGTTAACGCACGATGTGCTTCTTGCCTGCCTGGATGTAGATACCGGCGGGCAAGTTCTTTATTTCCATCTTGCCTAGGTTGATGCCAGTGAGGGTGTAGACATTCTCATCGGCGATGGTTTTGGCATTGATGGCAGTTACTGCCGTGGCTCCTGTTTCAACGACCTCGGTGGGGAAGATGGCGAAGCGGGTCATGTTCCACGTGAACACACCTGTCACATCCACTGTCTTGTCAACAAACTCCTCAAGGTCATAGCCACCGACATTCATCTGGTCAATAAGCTGGATGTTCTCGCCGTCGCTGGTGGTGATGAAGTAGAAGCGACTAGGCTTGGTGATGGTCACCGCCTCGACCTTGACCAGACGGCTGAAGTTGTCGTTGTTGGGAAGGGCATCAACTTCCATAGTGGTCGGCACGAGGGCGTTGCCACTGGTGATAGTGACATCGTCAAGCGAGGTCAGTGCGTCGTTGGCGGCGCAGGGGATAATGTGTTCCTCGTCAAAGTCGTCATGGTCGCGCTTGAGGCGGATGGTGCCGTTAAGCACGTCGCCCATGTTGACATTGATGTTGGCCGTTACCTGAACAGCGCCAGTAGCATCTTCAAGGAAACTCCCTCCCCAATATGCCCCATTGACTTGGGCATCGTTCAAGGTTAGAATAGCCGGAGTACCCACTTCCAGGGCGAGGAACTCGGCGATGTTGGCGCACTCGGCGTAGGTCGTTGTCGACGGTGTGTAGGTGTCGGCATTAGCCTCGTCGGTGGTGACAGTCATTGTGAGCAATAATGACTGGGTGTTGTACTCGTTGGCGGCATTCTCGTTGTCAAATGTGATTGCCGTCGAGTTGCCAGCCCACACATAATTCTCGGCATCGAGGGTTCCATTACCCTCATCGGCCTCAAGGAAGAACTTGTAGTTCTGCACAGTGAATGTGACACCAGTGATGGCACGACCCTCATCGGCAGTGAGCGTAATCTTTCCGCCCACTTGCAAGTATTGCACACCAGCATTGGTGCGCCACATGCGGTTGACCTTGACACCGTCAACGGCGGTGAGTACGACATCGCCTTGGCGAATTTCTTGACCACTGATGACACCTTTGGTGGCATCTTCCCAGTCGGCGGGAGTGGCTACTTCCAGGTTGAGGTTGTTATTGGCAAAGTCATAGAGGTTCTCTTGCGTCTCGGCTTGAGCAGTGAACCCCATCCATGCACCAGCCAGCAGTGTCAAAGCACTGAGTTTTGTAGAAATGTTTGTCATAATTGTTTATTTTAGTTGTTATACTAGATACACTAGAAAGACTAGAAGAGGCATCCTAGGGAGATGGTGGCGGTGTGGCGATTACTGCCTTGAAGATATTTGACATCCATCGCATGGGCGATTCGGTAGCCAGCTTGGGCATAGAGCCGCAGGTGCTGGTGAAGCAACGGCATGGACCAGCGCATAGTGATGCCACCGTGCACGCGGTCGGCGGTAAACCATTCATACTGTCGCATGAGCAGCTCGTTATGGTCGGCGACAGGAGCACTTTCTTGGATCACAGCCGTGTAGGTGCCGTCTTTTGCAGGTGTCCCGCCCCCGCCGCTCCAGCCGGCTGCGATAGCCAGCGACCACACATGGTCATTGTGTGCGAGCCAGTTGCGGCGCACCGACAGGATGATATCGGTCAACCTAGTCAACTGTTGGCGATAGTAAGGATAGAGACTCGCCGTGAGCGAGCGACGATAGTGATTGAGGCATGCTTGTGCTTGCCATGTTGCAAGGCAGCGTCTGACGCCCCACTGAGCGTCATAGGTGATGTTGATGTCATTCACCTCTCGCTCGCCCGTCTGTCGGTCATCGTAATAGTTGATGTCGGTGACACCACCAGTGGTGACGATGCGATAGGTGCGTTCGTCATCCTGGATGGTCTCATGACTCCACTCTGCGGTGATGCGGTGAATCGTCGCACTGGTGGCATATTGCCACCATGAGCGCAGATGCCACTCGTTGCCCTTGTGGCGGTTGAAGTCGAGATGTGAGGGCGACTCCAAGCCATAGTGCCCATGCCGATGCATCCATTGCCACTCAATCACTGCGCTCCAGGGATTATTGGCAAATCCAGCCTGCAGCGCCACGCCATGACGCATGTCAAGCCAGGGTTTCTCGTGGTCGCTGCCCACATAGCCCTTGCCGTCGCTTTGTTCATCACGCCCGAAGGCTGCCCCCTGGTCAATGAGATAGCCATAGACGCGGTCGGTGCGACCGTATGTGCTGAATTGTAGTGCCTCGGTAGTGCGTTTCAACAGGTAGTTCGCACCGAAATGCCATCTGTCAACTTGCCAACTGCTCCCCACGCTGGCATCAAGCTGCATGAGTGTGTTGGTGTGCCTGGGGTCTTTCTTTTTGGCACTGCTGGCGGTGGCGTATGCAAAACGTGCACCCAGCGACAGTCCGCCCACTGTCATCACGCCCACCTCACCATCGAGGTAATAACGCTCTAGGCCAATGTCGCCGCGGGTCGAATCGTTGCACTCGATGATATCAAAGGGGCGGTCATCAGGACACATCCACACTGAGCCACCAGCTTGATGACCCCAGGTGTTGCTATACTCCATGGCGCCACGCAACACCACGCGGCGGCTCATACGGGCGATGGAGCGCACCGCGGCATCGATACCCCAACTTTCGGGAGCGGCATTAGACGATGCCAGATGCCCTTGTGCGATGCTCACACCCACGTGTGCATCGGCAAGCAAACGTTGGCTCGAATCGGTTGGCTGGTAAGTGGTGAGTGTTGCGGCATTGGTCGTGTGCAACCAAGAGTAGGCCGATAGTGCCTGGTCGTAGTCCAGCCACGTTTGTGCATGCCCTGCCACAGCAAAAGCCACCGCTACAGCAATCAAATATGTTCTGGTCTTTTTCATTCTCAATTAATGAAGTGAGCATTGTTCGCGTTCGACAAAGTCGTTAGTCGAATTGTTGGTGTCTTGATACACGGTGTGTCCCTGGCGTGTGCTTTCGGCCTCGTCGATGCGACGCTCCACACTGTGCCCCTGCCGCGCCGTCATGTAGACGGCACCCACATCTACCGCGCTAGTCAGCCGCTTGGTGGCCTCATCCCAGGCCGTGCTGAACACCTCGACGGCATCAAGGATATGGTCAACGGGTACCTTGCGACAGGCAAAGGTTGAGAGCGCACGACCCTCATCATACCACACTTGGCTCGCATCGTTGCCAAACTCTAGCGGGGTCATGCCTTCGGGAGGCGTGAAGATAAAGAAGGCGGGCGATGTGTTGCTCAACGGCCAAGCACTCTCCATCTGGTCGCCATAGCGAACGGCTTTAAGGTAATGGCTGGTGGGGATTGCCTCGCTGGGCGAGGGGTAGGCACTGGTGCTATTGTACTGCTCAATGTCAAAGGTGCAGTAATACTCTGGGCGAGCTAGATTGACACTATTGGTGTAGGTGAGCGTGTGATCTATGGCGCCATTGAGTGCAATCACCCGCTGCTCCCATGGCTCAAACACCACTTCATCACCCTGGAAGTACCAAAAACTGCTGGCGGCGGGGATAAAACCCTCGCTCTCATAGTTCAAATGCCCGCTCTCGTCATAGTTCATGTTGATGCCATAACTATTGTATGGGGTGCAGATGGCAAGACACAACCCTGGCAAGCTCACGCGCTCGCCACTGTTGTTGGCAAGGATGACATACTTGTCGCGGTAGAACCATCCCGAGCCATCGTCCTTCTGGCATCCACCTACATAGAGCTCGCGGATGATGACACTGCTCGAGGTGGCTGCCGTTAGGGGTAGGGTAACCGACAATGGCTTGTTGTAGCGAACCACCAGGTTACTCACCGACCCGTTGTAGATGGTGCGCCAACCCTCTATCGGGTGAGACACATGCGACACGGTGGCTTGATAGATGCCCACGGGTACCTCAAAGGTTGCAGTGCCTTGCATATCGGTCGGCCGGACAAAGATCATGCCGCGGCTATCGGTCACTTTTACCTCGATGCCTTCACGATTGGGTAACTCGCCTTCGACATGTATTAGCAATTGCTGCGTGTCGTAGCCCGCAGGCTCGTCCAGCTCATTGCTGCACGACACTAGCATTATAGTCGCTACCGAGAGGGCAAGTATTGTTTTGAACTTACATTTCATGTCTTTACAATTTGATGCGGAGCGAGAGTCCGTAGTAGAATGGCGGGATGTAGCCCGCGTTATAGATGGTGGTGCGAAGGCCAGTTTGGCGGTTCTTGATGCGTGCCATAGAATTCCAGAAGTTATTAGCTAGGAACGAGACACTCACATGGTCGCCAATCTCCTTGGTGATGTTGAGGTTGCCCGATAGATAAGCGCTGATGCGGTCGGGGTTGAGGTTATAGTTATAGTTTGTCTTAACAACCATCGCAGCCAGTTCGTTAAACAGGGCTGGGTCGTTGTCGCGCGCCCAAGTGAACTGCTCGGCAAAGGGTATCTTGACATCAGGCTGGTTCCAGGTGGTATAATATTCTGGCCACAAGGCCACATAACAGTCACGCTCGTTGCCAGTGTAGGGAGTGCCGAAGTAGTCGGCAGGGTCTTTGAGCACATAGCCACGTGCCGCACCGCCCTTTCCTTGGCTAAGTGCACGGCGTGAGTCATAAAGCGTAGACTCTAGCCGTAGGCTGATAATCAGACGGATAGAGGGGATGTGCGTGACAATAGTTAGGTTGGTGTTCACTATGTCCGACATGCTGCCGTTGGGAACGGTGGCATAGGCATCGCCACCCAAGGCAGTGCCCGCATAGTAACCCACATATTGATAAGGTGTCACACCATCGCTCATCCATTGGGCGCTCGAAGGTTGAGAGGCAATCATCGTGTGCTCGAGACCATGGTAGTGGTAGTAAGAGCCGTCTAAGCGCAGCGTGGTGCGCAAGGCGGCAATCTGCTTGAAGTCGAGCGTCCAGTCAATGCCCGAGCGGTAGATGGTCGACCCGTTAACATAAGTTGAGTTGGCACAAAAGGTGTTGCGTGTGACATAGGGAAGGGTTTGAGGCGCTACTTGACCCGTACGGTCGTTGACGGTGACTATGCCGGTAGTGCGGTCAATCTCATAGATGCGGTCGGCCGAGGCAATGGGAAAATCGCCTTCGAGAGCGCTCTGTGAGGTGAAGTTGTAGCTATAGGGAACATAGACGTTTGTGCGCAGATAGGGGCGATGGGTGCGGGCAAAGAAGGCTCCTATCGATAGGGTTGCCACACGCATGTCGACCTCTCCCCCCAGCTCCAGTTGTTGGGCATACTGCCACTTGAGGCTAGGGTTGGTTTGCGCCTTGAATGGAATGACACTATAGGCATAGAACACCTTGTTGTCGGCGGTGGAGCCAGGGACGAAAGCGAGCCGGTCGGCATAATTGGGTGCTGGGTAAAGAATCTCGAACGACGGCAGCTTAACGCTTTTGCCCCAACCAGCGTAAGCACTGAGCCCTTGCACAACCCACTCATCACGACCACGCCACAGGGTGTACTTGAGGTTGACCCGCGGCGAGAATGAGGATATTGTACCATAGTCCGACTGGTTGATATGGGTGATGTCGGCGCGTACACCCGCTGTGAGAGAAAACTCACCGCCACGCTCGTTGGTAGTGACTAGCATGCGGTCTTCGGCATAGAGGGCAACATTGTGCATCCACGGCAATTGGTCATAGCGGTACTCGCGCCACGTGGGGGCATAGCGCAGGTTGTCGTAGTAGAGCCCGCGCCCCTTGTTCCCGGTTGCGCTCCACTCAGCACCGGCCATGATGCGGTTGGTGAGGTGTGTGGTTTGCTGGTTCCATCGTGCCTTGAGTTTGAGCATAAGGCTTTGTGGCTTGTTGTCGCGGTAGCTCTTGACATACCAGTAGCCCGTGGGTCCCAAGAGGATGGGAGCCGTCGGGTCTTCGTCATATTCGGTGGCGATATAGTAGCCCTCGTTGGTGGCATGTACTTGAGCCTGAGCACTACTGCTGTTTTCATTGGTGTTGATGGTGCGCAGTTTGTCGGCAACCGAGAAGTCGCCTTGCAGTGACAGTGACGTGAGCCAACGCTGGTCCAAGTTCCAGTCGATTTGCATCCCACCCCGTAACACACGGTCGCGGGCCTTGTTGTAGGTATCGACAAATTGGTCAGGGTCGGCCTTACTGTTAAAGCCACCCACGTTGCCGCCTAGGTTGACGTTGAGCATCAGTGGCTTGCCTGCTAGGGCGGTGGTCATGCGCCAGTTGAGCGACAGGGTGTTGCGTTGGTAGGCGGTATGAGGTGACGCTAGGCTGCTGTAGCTGCGGGTATGCTCTAGCGAAGCATTGAGCACACCACTGCGCAGGTCAAAGCCTTTGCTCACGGCCACTTGTTTGGTGTGGGGATTGGTGCTCAAGCTGATTTCCCATGGGGTATGTCCACGCTTGGTGTTGACCTTGACGATGCCATTGCTCAGGTCACCATATTCGACTGACGGAATGCCTGGAACGACCTCAATGCTTGCTACATTGGTCGAGGCGATGGTGCGCGTACTAGCACTGGTAGTCTCGCCCAGTTCGGCATTGTTCTGCAGCCGTTGGCCGTCGACCTCAATGGCCGTTCCAAAGGTGGCATTTCCCTTCTCGGTCGAAGTGGCTTCGGAGCGCAGGGCAATGCGCTGGTCGTTGATGAGCGAGGAGTTCACGGTCTTGCCGCCCGGCAGCAAGGTCATGATGTCACTCACATTGACTATTTGTTGGTTGTCCAGTGCTTGGCGGTCGATGACAAAACTGGTTGTGGCGTTCTCGGTCTTGCGCTGGGCGGTGACAATGACTTGCTCAAGTTGAAGGTTGGTGGGACGCATAATCAGGTGCAAGCGGTCGGGAAGATGGTCAGCGGTGAGTACCGTATCAATCGTCTCATACCCGACACAGGTAACACGCATTGCAATCTTGCCTGTCGTGCCAACTGCTATTGCAAACTGGCCGTCTTGGTCGGTCATGCACCATTGGTCGCCAGAGGGCAAAGCCACGGTGGCAAATTCGACGGGTGTTTTCCCGTCGGGTTCGCTAACTATGCCCCGCAACTTCTGCTGAGCAACTGCACCCATGAGGGTGAACATTAGTACCAACACGAGCAAATACCTGTGCTTCATTACTCAGCTGGTTTAACGTAAGGCTTCCGTTGTAGACGAGCGCCCGAAAACATGTCAATCTCTCCGACCAAGTCTTTCTCGGCATGCACATAAGGGATGTCAAGGGCTACAACCCAGTGTATCTCCTTGCTGCTGGGAAAACGATAGGTGTAATCCAAGTCCTGCTGGTCAGCTGCAGTCCATTGTGCAGGCAGTTCGTCGGCTTCTAGAGCCCAAGTGTCCCAGTTCTGACACAAGAAGTACATATAGCGATGTCCTGAGTCTCCACCAGCATGGCCGCTCTGAACACCATAGTACCAAGTTTGGTCGGTACCCCAATAGGCATAGCTAGGAGCATCACCAGTGTATTCCATACTGGTGATGGGGTGCTGGTCGTCGATGAGCAGGGTGACTGAACCTTGTTGTGTGTTGTCATCGTAGGCGTAGCGCAAGCGGAAGTTGGCATCATATTTCAAACCCTTGCGGTGTGCGACCGAGTCAATGTGGCAGTAGATGTATTTTCCATAGTCAGGCGAATCGGGCGCGGGGAGAACGGCATGGTAAGGCATTGACACGGCTTGCATGACCATGATGCCCTGTTCGTTGGGTTCGCCATTGGGACTAGCAACCAGGTACCAATCACCGGCAAACTGCTCATAATAGTTCATCTCACCATAGTTCATCTCTACGATGCTGTCAGTGGGAATACTCATCGCTACCTCGCCGTGCTCAATGACATTGAGGTAGTAGACGGTCTTTCCGCCCACAGTGGCCTTGTCGTAGTTGAAGCGTTGTACCAGCGTGTCGGGAAAGATTTCTTGTGTACCGTTGCGCAAGGTGATGGCGGTGCGATATACACCAGTGCCAGCATAACATGTCGAGATGCTCAGTGCAGCGAAAGCCGCCATCGCGGCGGCATGAAGAGTAATGATTTTCATATAGGTCTTTCTTGCTATTTCCAAATTGCAAAAATACGATGAAAGACCAAAGCCGAAAAATCCCTAATATCGGGGATTTTTCGGCTCTTTTTCGCTATTATTGGTTAGTTGGCTAGTCAGCGTAGTGGATAGGAACTTGCCGTATCAAGCTTTGCTCGAGCGAAATGAGCGTCTCGGTAGCCATCACGCCAGGGATGTGTTGAATCTTGCCGTTGAGCAATTCCATCAGGTGCTGGTTGTCGCGGGCATAAAGCTTAATCATCATCGTGTAACTGCCAGTGGTGAAGTGAACTTCTACAACCTCAGGAATCTTCTCGAGCTCGGGCACGACAGTCTTGTACATCGAACCGCGCTCCAGTGTCAGGCCAATGAAAGTACAGGTGGTATAGCCCAGTGTCTTGGGGTTGACAATGTAGCCCGAACCAGCAATGACACCCACATCAATCATGCGCTGGATGCGCTGATGAATGGCCGCGCGCGACACGCCACACTCGACTGCAACATCCTTCGACGGGATGCGAGCATTTTTCATAATGATGTCCAAGATTCTCTTGTCTAGGTTGTCTATTCTTTCCATATGAATAACCATTTTAAAGATTCCCTTGCAAAATTACAACAAATTCTGCTACAAGCCTACAGATTTCCGCTAATTATTTCCAGTATATAATGTTAAAGTTTGTTAACAATTTTCTGCGTAGACTAAATAATAAACCACGAATCACGCAAAAACATAAGTCTTTTCGCGCAATTCGTGGTTCTAATAACGATGCAGGGAAAAAGATTACATGGTAGTTCCTAAATCTTTAACCCTTAAAAAGAGATTTACTTCTTCTGCTCCTGCTTTCCAACAGTTTCCATCTCGAAGACGAGCGTCTCGTTGGAACCGATGGTCGGCTCACGACCCTCAGGACCATAGGCCAGGTCGCCAGGAATAATAACCTCGACCTTCATGCCAGGCTTCATCAGCTTGATCATCTCGGCAAAGCCGGGAACCACTTGGCTGGTCTGGAAGGGAACAGGCTCCTTGCTCGAATCAAACTCCTTGCCGTCGATGTGCTTGCCCACATAGTTGACCATCACCACATCCTTGTCGGTGAAGTTCTCGCCCTTACCCTCGGTGATCACCTTGTAAACGATGCCGCTGGGGGTCTTCTGGTAACCAGCTTCCTTGGCCTTCTTGGCAAGGAATTCCTCACCATCCTTCTTGTTCTTGATGGCTTTGGGATCTTTAGCCTTTGCCTCGGCTTGAGCACGCTTCAGTTGCGACTCGATGTCCATGTTTTTCTGCATCATCTGCTCCTGGTTCATAGTGCTGTCGGCAAGCAGAGCCTTTTTGAAGGCTTCCATAAACTTGCGCTCGTTGATTTGAAGGCTGTACTGCTGCTTCATACCCTGGAACATGCCCATGATTTGGTTGCCAATCTGCTGGCCAGCCATGAAGCCATGGTTGGCAGTGTCGGCCTTCAGTGCGGCCTCAACGCCCTTGATGACCTCTTCCATCTTGATGGTCGAGTCCATGGCAAGCTGCTGCTTGAAGTTGGCACCCATCAGTTCACCGATGTTCATACTCACTGAGTCGGCCAGCGGGCCACCCTCGGCGGTGTTACCGCCCTTCTCGTTGCAAGCTACAAAGCCAATAGCCATGGCGCCCACGAGAACATAAGATAAAATCTTCTTCATTGTTTAGTTAATTTAATGTATTGTTTTATAATTCTTTAATTCCTAAAATTCTTGATAAAAGAATCGTTTATTTCTTGTTCACCTTAATAAGTTGCACATCAAAGATGAGCGTCGAGTTGGGCTGGATGGGGCCCGTTCCGTGCTTGCCGTAGGCGAGGTTGCTGGGGATGAACAGACGCCAGGCCGAACCTTCGTTCATCATCTGAAGTCCCTCGACCCAACCAGGAATCACTTGACCCACGCCGAAGGTAGCGGGCTCGCCGCGCTCGACCGAACTGTCAAACACCGTGCCGTCAATCAGGCGGCCAGTATAGTGTACGGTCACAGCATCGTTGATGCCGGGCTTGGGACCTGTACCTTCCTTGACAATCTGATACTGCAGGCCGCTGGCAGTGACGTGCACGCCCTCTTGCTTGGCGTTGTTCTCGAGGAACTCGCGACCCAACTTCTCGTTCATCTCCGAGCCCTTCGATTCCAGTTCGGTGAAGAAGTCGGTGACCACTTTCTTGGCCTCCTCAAACGACATCTGTTTTTCCTTGCCCTCATACACGGCTCGCAAGCCTTCGGCAAAGTCCTCTACATTGAGTTCCTGAATGCCAGAACCCAAAAAATTGTTGGCCATACTCAGGCCCAGTGCGTAGCTTAATTTATCCATTAGTCTTTTGTTAAATGCACAATGATTTCATTTGACGCAACTTGCGTGCTTTCCAAAAATCTTGCAAAGGTAAGTGTTTTTCTTGGTTTGGATTTGTTTTTACCGTGAAAAAATCGTAACTTTGCCTATTCAATTACTCTAAAGCAACAAAATTATGAAGAAATTAGTGGTATCTACTGGGGCCGGCATCAGTGCCGAGAGTGGAATGATGACTTATCGCGACGCGGGTGGTCTGTGGGACAACTATCCTGTGATGGAGGTGGCGAGCGCCGAGGGTTTCGCCGCCAATCCGCCGCTGATTCATCAGTTTTATAGCAATATGCGCAAGAAGATGACCGAGGGCGTCATGCCCAACGCCGCCCACAAGGGGCTGGTCGAGCTGGAGAAGGACTTCGATGTGCATGTGATTACGCAGAATGTCGATGACCTGCACGAGCGCGCTGGCTCGAAGAACGTGCTGCACCTGCATGGCGAACTCATGAAGGTGCGCTCGATGCGCCACCCCGAGCGCGTCTATGCACTGCCCTGCGAAGAGCTCACCGACAAGGGTCTGGAAACCACCGTCGACACGCGCGACCCCTACGGCGATGCGGTGCGTCCACACATCGTGTTCTTCGGTGAGAGTGTGCCCAACTTCGAGCCCGCATGCCAACTGGTGCAGCAGGCCGACATCCTCGTCATCATCGGCACCTCGCTTGTGGTCTATCCCGCTGCCGCCCTGCTGCAGTATGCCAAGCGAGGTACACCTATATATTATATAGACCCCAAACCCGCTTCTGTACCCTCGTGGGTCACCGTCATCCCCAAGAAAGCCACCGAAGGCGTCGCCGACCTCATCGCCCTCCTCCGCCAGTAAGACATAAGGTCTAGATATCAAGACATAAAAACATAAGGACATATGCAGCAATACTGCAAAACTCTTTTGTCCTTTTATCCTAATGACTTTTGCCTTGGATTTCGACATTTTTGTAGTTGTGCTGGCAATATCCCAGACTTTTTATTACCTTTGCAGCAATAAAATGATAATATACAATCATGGAGTATCTTGTTGAAATATCTCAAGAACAACAAATAATGGCATTTGTGGCTTCCTGTATTGAAAGTGTTGCGCGGTTTCTGAATATAGACTATGCTGAAGCGTTCAGGAAAATGAAGGGTGTGGGATTGATAGAGCATTATATTTTGCCCCACTATGACACATTGCATACCGAGAGCCGCGAAAACCTAACCAAAGGACTTGTCGAATGCCTAAATGAATGGGAGAGAAAGAAATGAACCTATTGACAGTATATCATGGGGGTACAGATATCATTGAGCGACCAATATGCTTGATTGGTAGACCCAATCTAGACTTTGGTCGTGGGTTTTATGTCACCGATTTGCGCAAACAAGCTGTACAATGGGCATTGCAAATGTCTACACGAAGAAGGCTCCCTCCTGTACTAAATCGATATTTGCTCAACAGGGAAGCTATTCTTTCTGAAGCGAGATCCAAAGTGTTTAAAGCTTATGATGCTGATTGGTTGATGTTTATCGTTGCTAACCGCAAAGGAGAAGAGATCGCGAATGCATATGACTATATCGAGGGTGGGGTTGCCAATGACCGTGTTATTGATACAATCAATCTTTATATGGCTGGGTTGATGGACGTGAACACCGCATTGATACGTTTGGCACAACACCTGCCCAACAACCAGATGTGCCTGCTTAACCAAGAGTTAACCGATAAATACCTGATTTTTGATGGAACAGAATGCATTGAGTGATCCCGCCAAAGGAACCGTAATTCAAGAAATCATCTTGAGCAACCAGATTGGGGCCATTTCTGTTGAATTGGCCCGCCGACTCAACATAGAGCCTATTAGGGCACTGGAATTATTTTACGAAAGCAAGACTTGTGCCAATCTTCACAACCATGAGACGGGACTATATCTCTATGGCGACCTTTATCTTGCTGATGAGTTCATGCTAGAGTGTGCCCACCCGGTCAGTTAAGATGACAATGCTAATGAAGCGGACAAACAAGCTATTGCGAGGCATATTTGTGTTTATGATGCTGGCGGTTACTAGTCTGGCGACCCTCGCCACCGAAGCGGCGGCGCGGGTGCAGAACTACGACCGCTGGCGTGACCTATCCAGCCAGACATTGCTCGACATGGGCAATGAATTTTGGCATGTCGATAAAATTGACAGTGCCCTTGTGTGTTTCATGATTTTGTCCAATCGCTATAACGAGAAATTACCGAAAGCCGAGAAGGGCATCTGTTGTGGGGCAACCGTAGGAGCGGCAAACCTATATTTGCAGTCTTTTAATGACTTTCAATCTTCATATCGCCTCTTGCTTAAAGCGGAGAAAATAGCACGAAAGATTCATTCAGAACGACAACTAGCCGATATTTATAATTCAAAGGCAGCACTTCTAGCTCATAGGACTGATCTTAAAAACAATTATTCTTTCCAACCTGAAGTATTAGAGTTGTTCAAGAATGGATTTCATCAATACTACAAATTCCATAATACTTCTTACGCTTGTGTTTCATTTATGAATTTGGTCTTCTATGCGATGAAACATGGTCATATTAATGAGATTGATTCAGAATTGCGACAATTTCAAGCTTGGGAGATGTCTGACAGTATTCAGTGCGACGATGTTCAGTTGCTTTGTAAGGGTGCATTGCTTTTCAGAGAAGGTAAGTATCAACAGGCATTAGAAGTCTTCTCAGATCTAGACAATCATTTGCGAAAGAATATCAGCACACAACTTATAGCCAATGATAAATCCAGCAATTGTCTGTTACGATACTTTACATTACTCTCACTCAACCGTGATGCAGACGCTTTACGAGAACTAGAACAGGCCGAAATGATTGAATCTGAGAATCAGTACACTGATGCGATAGTTGATATCTTGCATCTGAAGCAGGAATATTTCCAAAGTCACGGCAACGTAGCTATGGCTAAGGAATATGAGCTGAAGTATTACAAGGCCAAGGACGAGTTTATCAACCGCAGCAAATTGTTGAGTGTGGAGCAACAGCAGTTTCTTTTCGAACTGGAAGAGATGGGCGAGGAAGTCAAGGACTTGCAGGCACAGAAGCAAGTTCGCGATCTAGTAATTCTGGGCATCGGGTTATTAGCTCTTATTATCATTGGCATACTGATCTTTGTATGGCGCAACTATCAGAGTACCAAACAGCGCAACCTGGTGCAGTACCAGCGAATTCAGGAACTGTTGTCGTTGGAACAGCAACAGATCAAACAAGGAGAGAAATACAAGAGCAGCCCGATGGATGACCCCGCCAAGGATGAGTTGCTGCAACGCGTCTATGCCGCCATGGAGAGCCATCAGGCAGTATATGAAGAAGGTTTCACCCTTGACCAGTTGGCGCAGTTGGTAGGGGCAAACCCGAATTATGTGTCGCAAGTCATCAACGAGAAGAAGGGGTGTAACTACAACAACTTTCTCAATGAGTACCGCATCAAGGAGGCGTGCCGCCGTCTGAGCGACCCTGAGACTCGCGGCACTTACACTGTCGAAGCCATCGGACAGAGCGTTGGATTCAAGTCGCGCACCAACTTTACCGCCATCTTCAAGAAGTTCACCGGCATGACTCCCGCCGCCTACCAACGCATGGCACGCAGTGGCACATCTCCTATTGTCGCTCCCGACGAATCGCAAATAGCGTCCACCTAGGATTTTCACGATTATTTATCGAGCCCACTTTAAGAAGTCAAGTTCTCGATATTAAGACTAAATAGACATAAAAACATATTTTTAAACATTTAGAAATCAAGTTTTTATTTTTTGTGATTTTTGTTCTAGGAACTATATACCTATTGTCCCGAGGGTATGCTTTGTCGCTGAAAGCGACTGATTTGAGTAACCGGGGGTGGAGCTCGCGAACCTTTAGCTCGACAAAGTTTGCAGCATAAGTCACCGCGTAAGCGGTGGTATGCGAGTAGCAAACCATTGTCACACCCTCGGACAGAACGCAAACTATTATCCTCGCTGAAGGCGAGCATTTAGTTTTCGCAGCAAGGTGCTCGCTTTCAGCGAGATATTTAGTACGCCCTCATACCGGAGGTGTCGCTAACGCTCCACCCCCGGTTACTCAGATTGTCACCTTCGGTGACGTTGCTTCATCACCAAAAACAAAATACTAATTGGGGGACAACTGGTATATAGTTCCCTTTGTCTTTTTGTCTTTATATTCTTTTTAATTCCACTTTTTAAAGGGGACTCAATTATTTGTTCAAATAATTTGTGTGCTTGAGAAGGATATGACCTATACTAGAAAAAGCTGTCAGTTAGACAGCAGTAATTGATACATCATGAAGAACAGATTCCTACCCCTTAACGCCCCTAAAAACCGAGTTAAGGGAAGATTATCACTTATTTTTTCCCCTTAACCTGCAAAAAAGCCGAGTTAAGGGGGGGGAGGATTATAGTATGGGAATAGGAGGATAAATGAGTTTTGATATAGACCACATTCAATAATTTGATTATCAGCAATTTGTCCTGTCTTAATTTGCAAATCAAGACAGGGCATCATAGTGCAATCATGCTGTGTTTTGTGCCAATGTGTAAATTAACCCATCTCTGATGCCGAAAAATTTGACAGGTTTCAGTGGCGGCAGTAATTTTGCCGTTGAAAACGTTTTCATCACTCGATTTATTCACCCTAAAAAACGATTTAATTTATGAATAATCAGAAACTACTCCGATGCATGATGATGAGCCTGCTTCTACTCATGGCAGGAATGCTTGCGCAAAGCCAGTCCATCATCCAGAGCAAACAGATTGTTACTAATGTTGCCGGCTCTGAGTTACCCTTTATTATTCCCAATATTGACATGTCCAATTGCGATGTGTTACGGGATAATAAAACAATCACTTATGTGCCCAAACAGCCAAAACAAAATATCGATTGGGATAATATGGTCAACGTCACATTCCAGATGGAGTATGATGAAACATTGTGCGAATCGCCAACTAGGGTTTCAGCATATCCAATTGATTTTTTTAGTTGGGGTAACGGAGGGTCATTTACTACCTACAAAGACTGGCAAGATGGTACATTTAAAGGAGAATATGGTGCTGGCCTTTGGGACTTCTTTGTTACATTTACGAGTATAGATGGGAATAACACATACTATGTATTGAAGGAGAGTGTGGACATCCATTCAGACACGACCATTATAATTGATCAGAGAACCGCGACCAACCCCATGCAAATTGTCTCAAGAATGCCAAATGGAGAGGTATATGATCATACTAAACAAACTTATGGAGATTACACGATAATTGATGGGATGTCTAAGATGTCATTCGTCAGGATAAGTGATGGCATACGATTTGGTGATATGTTCTTTCATGTGGATGATGAAGATGACTGTTGTTTCATTAACGATGTGAGTGACCGTTTTTTCCTCAATTATCAAACTTGGTTCACGGGCATTGATTCATACTTTTTGATTGATCATACTAGCCTAGATTTTAGTTTCCCCCTGGAAAACGATCCTGCCGATTGGGAATGTATTGAAGAGAGTTTTCAGCCCTCGGCTATCGATGATAGAGAACACAATTTAGTGGGCATGACTTTTA